>Ga0308161_1004136_pt1 | contig 13483 bp, 14 predicted proteins | sample PhyFR2_FD_201034 | JGI IMG/M metagenome (GOLD analysis project Ga0308161, IMG submission 201034) | Phyllosphere microbial communities from UC Gill Tract Community Farm, Albany, California, United States - DLSLF.R2 | ecosystem: Host-associated > Plants > Phyllosphere > Unclassified | place: USA...
AGACCGTCGACCGCACCGCGGTCGACCCCGCGACGGGCGAGCGGGTCACCCGCAGAAGCATCCGTGACAACGAACCCCTCGCCTGATCGCGCGTGTCCGATGCTGCCCGTCGCAACGCCGCACTGCTGACGGGCATCTCGGCCGTCGTCGCCTTCGTCGCGCTGCGCAGCATCGTCGCGATCGGCGGGCATGAGCCGCTGGCGATCGACGTGTGGTGGCACGACGTCATGGCGGCGGCATCGAGCGATGTCGGCATCGTCATCGCGTGGGTGCCCGCGGTCGTCGGGGGCACCCTCGGCATGATCCTGGTCGGCGTCGCCCTGATCGTCCTCCTGCTCCGGCGGGACCGGCGGGGCGACGCCGCGACCCTGGCGATCGCCATGATCGCGGTCGTCTCGCTCGGTGCGACGATGGCAGCGGTGATCGGACGCACGCGCCCCGAGGACTCGCTGGCCGAGAGCATGGCCACATCCTTTCCCTCCGGGCATACCGCGGTCGCGACCACCGTGGTCGTCGTGCTCGGCATCGCCCTCCGTCGCCGCCTCGTCTGGGTGCTGGGCGCGATCTGGGTGATCACGATGATGTGGAGCCGCACCTACCTCGCGGCGCACTGGCTCAGCGATGTCATCGCCGGGATGCTCGAGGGCATCGCCGTCGCCACGCTCGTCTGGGTGTGCGCCGAGGCCGCCCGCGATCGCCGTGCCGCCCACCTGTCCGCCACGACTCCCTTCCCGCACCCCGACGAAAGCGCCACGACACCATGAATGTCCCCACATCAGCGGCCGGCACCGCCAGGGCCGCGCAGAGCAGCACGGCGTTCCGCATCCTCGCCAGGGTCGGCTACGTCGTGCTCGGCATCCTGCATCTGCTCATCGGCGTCATCGCCGTCTCCCTCGCGACCGGCGGGGGCGGGGGCAGCGCCGATCAGGGGGGAGCGCTGTCGCAGATCCAGCAGTCACCCGCCGGCACCGCTCTGCTCTGGATCATCGTGCTCGGGCTGTTCGCGCTCGCGATCTGGCAGATCGCGGAGGCGGTCGTCGAGAGCGATGACGATGCCAAGAAGAAGTGGGCTCACCGCGTCAAGTTCGCGGGGACGGCGGTGGCGTACATCGCCATCGGGGCGACCGCTCTCGTGTACGCGCTCGGCGGGCGGTCGGAGTCCTCGGATTCGTCGCAGTCGTTCAGCGCACGCCTGCTGGCCGTGCCGGCCGGCGTCGTGCTGCTCGTGCTCGTGGGCCTCGTCGTCGTCGCGGTGGGTGTCGCGTTCATCGTGCGGGGTGTCACGCGGGCGTTCACGAAGAACCTGTCGCTGCCCGGTGGCGCGGCGCGCTCGGGCATCATCGCGTTCGGCGTCGCCGGCTACATCGCCAAGGGGATCGCGGTCGCCGTCGCCGGCGTGCTGTTCGTCATCGCCGCTCTCACGCACGATCCCGAGGCGGCCGGCGGTCTCGACTCCGCGTTGCGCAGCCTCGCGGGGCTGCCCTTCGGGGTGTTCATCCTCTGCGTGGTGGGCGCGGGGCTCGCCGTGTACGGCCTGTTCTGCGTGGCTCGGGCGCGCTACGCGAGGATGTGACGCCCCGCCCGGCCGGGCGAGGGGCCCGGATGGTTGCTCCAGGTCGACAGTTGCGCTTTAGCAACCATCGGGCGTATAGTTGATTCTTATCAACTTTCTACACAGGAGCATCCCACTGTGACCCACGTCTCTTCCTCTTCTCTCGCTGAGCCCACACGCTCGCCGCGCGAGGTCTTCACCGCGATCTCCGGCCTCGTCGTCGGCATGTTCGTCGCCGTGCTCTCGGGCACGGTCGTATCGACCTCGATGCCGGTCATCATCGCCGACCTCGGCGGCACGCAGTCCCAGTACACCTGGGTCATCACCGCGAGCCTGCTGGCGACCGCCGTCTCGACCCCGATCTGGGGAAAGCTCGCCGACCTCGTCGATCGCAAGATCCTCGTGCAGATCTCGCTCATCATCTTCACCGTCGGCACGGTGATCGCGGGCTTCTCGACCGACACGAACATGCTCATCGCCGTGCGCGTGATCCAGGGCATCGGCGTCGGCGGCCTGATGTCGCTCGTCATGATCGCGGTCGCGCTGATCATCTCGCCCCGTGAGCGCGGCAAGTACATGGGCGTCGTCGGCGGGATCATGGCCCTCGGCACCATCGGCGGCCCGCTGCTCGGCGGACTCCTCACCGACGTGTGGGGCTGGCGCTCCAACTTCTTCGTCGGCGTGCCCTTCGCGCTCCTCGCGCTCGTGCTGCTGCAGTTCACGCTGCACCTGCCCAAGCCGCAGCGCGACACCAAGGTCTCGATCGACTACTTCGGCATCGTCCTGCTCGCGGTCGGCGTCTCGACCCTGCTGATCTGGGTGTCGATGGGCGGCAGCCAGTTCGACTGGGACTCCTCGACCAGCATCATGCTCGTCGTCACCGCGGCGGTCGCGATCGCCGGATTCATCACCGTCGAGTTCTTCGTCAAGGAACCGATCGTGCCGATGTCGCTGTTCCGCAACCGCACCTTCACGCTCTCCGTCATCGCGTCGATCGCGATCGGCGTCTCGATGTTCGCGACCTCGGTGTTCCTCGCGCAGTACTTCCAGCTGGCCCGCGGCGCCACACCCACCGAATCCGGCCTCATGACCATTCCGATGATCATCGGCCAGATGGGCGCGTCGATCATCATCGGCCAGCTGGTGAGCCGGTTCGGCAAGTGGAAGGGCTGGATGCTCACGGGCTCCGTCCTCACCACGGTCGGTGTGAGCCTGATGGCGACGCTGCGCTACGACACCCCGTTCGCCCTCGTCGCGACGTACATGTTCGTCCTCGGCGCCGGACTCGGCATGGTGATGCAGAACCTCACCCTCATCGTGCAGAACGACACGAACCCGAAGCAGCTGGGAGCCGCGTCGTCGAACGTGAACTTCTTCCGCACCATCGCCGGCACCATCGGCGTGACGGTCATGGGTTCGCTGCTGTCGACGAGCGTCGCCTCGTACATGTCCGACGCGCTCGAGGGCTTCACGCCGACCACTCCCGACGAGGTCGACGCACTCACCCACCTCGCCTCCGGCGACGTGCCCAAGGTGACGCAGCTCCCCGACACCATCCGTTCGATCGTCGAGGGCGCCTACGGCCACGGCATCGCGGATGCCTTCATCATCGCGATCCCGCTCGCCGTGATCTCGATCATCGCGATCGCGTTCATCCGCAACAAGCCGCTCTCGACCAAGAACGCCGCGGAGCAGCTGCGCGAGCAGGCCGAGGAGTCGGTGCTCGACGTCTCTGAGGCGGAGGTCGGGGCGAACATGTCGACCGGCGCCATTCGGATCTCGGGTGCCCAGGCGTCGACCCCCACCGGGTCGGTCACCGTTCTCGAGCACGAACGCCAGGGCGAGCAGGGCCGGGAGCCGAGGAACTGAGATGACAGTCTCAGAAGCGGCGGTGTCCGCAGATGTGGACACCGCCCTCGGCGACCTGCAGACGCATCTGAACCTCATCTTCGCGAGGACCAGGACGCTCTGGCGGGAGTCGGCGGCGAGGATCGACCCCGAACTGCAGGTCGGCGGCTACAAGCTGCTCGCCTTCATCGACCGCGCGGGCTCGGCCAGCGCCCACGAGCTGGCAGAGCGATTCGAGATGGACAAGTCCGTCATCAGCCGCCACGTGCGGATGCTCGAGGAGCTCGGACTGCTGGCCTCGAGGGCCGACGCGCGGGACGGACGGCTGCGGGTGCTGACGGCGACGCCGTCGGCCTGCGCCGCTCTCGCCGAGCTGCGCAGCGACCATGCGTCGCGGCTGCGCACCGTGGTCGCGGAGCTCACCCCCGACGAGATCGAGGCCGCCTCGAAGGTCTTCCGACTGCTCGCAGAGGTCTGAGCGTCGCACCCGAACGATCACTCCTCGTGTCGTCTCGGGTTGTCGATCGAGATGTTCTGTGGTTCAGTCGAATGTCTTGACTTCGCGATTCGGCGTCCCAAGACCGTACAGAACGGTGCTTCGGTGAACTGGATCGCCTCAAATCTCGGCCTGATCTTCGATCTCACGATCAACCACGTGCGTCTGGCGATCATCCCCATCCTCCTCGGCTTCGTGATCGCGGTGCCGCTGGGCTGGGTGGCCAGTCGCAATCGCGTGGCCAGAACCGTCATCGTCGCGACGGGCAGCCTGCTCTACACGATCCCGTCGCTGCCGCTGTTCGTCATCCTGCCGGTCATCCTCGGCACCCGGATCCTCGATGACACGAACCTCGTCGTAGCCCTCACGATCTACGCGGTCGCGATCATGCTGCGCTCGGCGACGGATGCCTTCGGGTCGGTCGATCGGGCGATCATCGAGTCGGCGAAGGCCACCGGCTTCTCGCGAGGCGGACGATTCTGGCGCGTCGAGTTCCCCCTCGCCGGCCCGGTGCTGATCGCCGGCCTGCGCGTGGTGTCGGTCTCGACGATCGCGCTCGTCTCGGTCGGCGTGATCATCGGCTCCGAGAACCTGGGCTACCTGTTCCAGAACGGCAAGCAGCGCGGCATCCTCGAGGAGGTCGTGGTCGGGATCGTCATGAGTCTGCTCATCGCGCTCGTCTTCGACCTGATCCTCGTGGCGATCGGGCGCATCCTGATGCCCTGGAGCCGCGTCTCCGACCGGCGCTCGCGGCGCGGCCGCTCCTCCGACGGCGAGCCGGATGCGGATGCGGACATCGACGCCGACAGCGCTCGCAGCCCGCGAATGCTCGCCCACCCGGGTACGGGGGCCTGATGAACTTCTTCCTCGACGCCATCGCCTGGATCTTCGATCCCGCCAACTGGGTGCCCGGCTCGCAGAGCCCGCTGCCCATCGGCGACCGGCTCGTCGAGCACCTCCTCTACTCGGGGGTCTCGCTGGCGATCGCGATGCTGATCGCCCTTCCGCTCGGCTTCTACATCGGGCACACGGGGCGCGGTCGGCAGTTCGTGATCGGCTTCACCGGCGCCATGCGCGCCCTCCCGACGCTGGGGCTCCTGTTCTTCCTCACGATGGTGCTGCGCTCCGGCCTCAGCACCACTCCGGCCGTGCTCGTCGGCTCCGTCATCGCGTTCGTCCTGCTGGCGATCCCGTCGCTGCTCGCCGGCGCCTACGCCGGGCTCGAGAGCGTGGGGCGCGAGGCGATCGATGCGGCGCGCGCGATCGGGATGACCGAGATGCAGATCCTCCGCAAGGTCGAGATCCCGCTCGGGCTTCCTGTCATCATCGGCGGGATCCGCTCGGCCACGCTGCAGGTCATCGCGACCGTGACGATCGCGTCGTACGTCGGTCTCGGCGGCCTCGGGCGCATCATCTCGTCGGGAATCGGCCTCAACGACTACACCGTGATCCTCGGGGGTGCGCTCCTGGTGACCGTTCTCGCGCTGGGCGTCGACGGTGTCTTCGCCATTCTCCAGCGCCTCACCCGCACCCGGGGGCAGGCGGCACGCCCCCTCCGCAACGTTCAGCGAAAAAGGTCGGATGCCGCTGTGGCGCCGACTCTCGACGAAAGGACCCCCGCATGACCTCTCGAGCCCGTAAGACCTGGCTGACGGCCTGCCTGCTCGCCGTCAGCACCACCGTCGCACTCACCGGCTGCGCGACCTCCGACCCGACGTCGTCCGGCGGCGAGTCCGGTGGGGCCGCCGACGGCGACGCCATCATCGTGGGCTCCTTCGCCTTCCCCGAGAGCGAGATCCTCGGCGAGATCTACGCGCAGGCGCTCGAGGGCGAAGGCTTCGACGTGACCACCAAGTTCAACATCGGCCCGCGCCAGCAGACGATCCCCGCCCTGCAGGACGGCTCGATCAACCTCATCCCCGAGTACAACGGCAACCTGCTGGCGTACTACGACACGGAATACGCGGAGCGCACGACCGAAGACGTCGACGCGGCACTGCCGGACGCCGTGGGCGCAGACGACCTGCAGGTGCTCGACTCGGCCGAAGCCGAGGACAAGGACGCCTATGTCGTGACGAAGAAGACCGCCGACGACAACAACCTGAAGGCCATCGGCGACCTCAAGGCGCTGGAGCCCTTCTCGCTCGCCTCGAACCCGCAGTTCGGCGAACTCGGCTACGGCATCCCCGGTCTGCGCGACGTCTACGGCGTCGGCACGGAAGCCGGTCAGGTCACGTTCGTCCCGTACGAGGACTTCGGCGGACCCGACACGGTGCAGGCGCTCGTCGACGGCACGGTGCAGGTGGCGGACATCTACACGACCTCGCCGGCGATCAAGTCGGAGGACCTCGTGGTCCTCGACGACCCCGAGAACATGATCTCGGCGCAGAACGTCATCCCGCTGCTCTCGAAGGACATCTACACGGACAAGCTCGCAGAGGTGCTCAACGGCATCTCGGCGAAGCTCACCACCGACGACCTGATCGAGCTGCGCGACCGGGTCGAGGGCGACGAGAAGGCGTCGGCGGCGACGGCGGCGGAGGAGTGGCTCACCGCCGCGGGCCTGCTCGACAAGTGACCGTGCGGACGGGTCACGCGTCCACGATCTGATCGAAGCCCCGCTGTCGCACCGGCAGCGGGGCTTCGCCGTATCATGGCGATCATGAGTGCCTCTTCCGACGAACCCGCCGGACCCGACGCATCCGCCCAGGACGCCGCGTCCGCAGGGGCCCTCGACCTCGACGAGGCGGTGTCGCGCGTCGAGCACGAACTGGGGCGGCTCTTCGCCCGCATCCGCGTGAGCTGGCGGGAGGCGGCGCAGACCGTGCATCCCGATCTGCAGCCCCTCGGCTACCAGGTGCTGACCTCCATCGCGACGGGCAAGGCCACATCGGCCGGGGCGATCATCGACCGCCTGCAGACCGACAAGACCGCTGTCAGTCGCCAGGTGCGACAGCTCGAACAGCTGGGGCTCGTCGAGAGCGTGCGTGATCCCGATGACCGTCGCGCGCGGGTGCTCGTGGCCACCGAGCTGGCCCAGCAGAAGGTCACGGCCGCGCGCTCGCGCTACGAGGCCCGGCTGGCCGAGCGGCTCGGCCGATGGTCGCAGGCCGACCTCGATCGCTTCGCCGAGATGCTCTCGGAGCTCGGTGGCGGGGCATCCGCGCGAACCGACGGCACTGCTCCGGCATCCTGACCGGGAATACGAACCGCGCGACGCGCCTTGACCCTCACTGTGAGTCTTTACGAGCCCGCCGCCTTCGGCGCCCTTCCGCTGTCCAACCGCGTCGTCATGGCGCCGCTCACCCGCACCCGTGCTGACGATGCGGGTGTGCCCACCGAGACGATGGTGGAGTACTACCGTCAGCGCGCGGGGCAGGGCCTCATCATCACCGAGGGCACGTGGCCCGCGGCCGAAGGCAAGTCGTACCCCGGGCAGCCCGGCATCGTGACGCCCGCGCAGATCGAGGGCTGGCGTCGCATCGCCGATGCCGTGCACGCCGAGGGCGGCACGATCGTGATGCAGCTCATGCACGGCGGTCGCGTGTCGCACCCCGCGATCTCCGGCGAGCCCCGCGTGGTGGCGCCGAGCGCTCTCGCGGCTCCCGGTCAGACGCACACTCCCGAGGGCAAGGTCGACATGCCGGTCGCGCACGCTCTGACCCTCGACGAGATCCCCGAGGTGGTCGAGCAGTTCGTGCAGGCCGCACGCAACGCGATCGCCGCAGGTCTCGACGGCGTCGAGGTGCACGGCGCCAACGGCTACCTCGTGCAGGAGTTCCTCTCGCCCGAGTCGAACGTCCGTGACGACCGGTACGGCGGATCGCCCGAGAACCGTGCGCGCTTCGCGATCGAGGTCACCACGGCGGTCGCCGGGGCCGTCGGCGGCGACCGCACGAGCATCCGCCTGTCGCCGCAGCACAACATCCAGGGCGTCCTCGAGGAGGACGACGCCGACGCGCTCGCCACCTACCTCGCCGTCGCCGAGGGGCTGCGCCCGCTGGGCCTCGCCTTCGTCGACATCCTCAGCGCCGCCCCCACAGGCGAGCTCGTGCAGCGCATCCGCCGCGCGCTCGGTGCACCGCTGATCATCAACTCGGGCTTCGGCGTCGTCACGAGCCGGGAGGAGGCCGAGGGCCTCGTCGTCGACGGATGGGCGGATGCCGTCGCCGTCGGCCGCCCCGTGATCGCCAACCCCGACCTGGTCGAGCGCTGGCGTCAGGACGCCGAGCTCAACGAGCCGCGGCCCGCGCTGTTCTACGGCCGCACCAGTGAGGGCTACACCGACTACCCCTCGCTCGAGACGGTGCGCACCGGCGCCTGAGCGTCGAACGCCTGTCGGACCGCGAACCTGAGCGATCCGACAGGCCGGGCGCGTAGCCTGAACCCCATGACGCTCACGAAAGCCCGCACCGCCGCCGAGGTCGTCGACTGGCGACGCCGTGTGTTCGCCCTGTACGACGCCGTCCGGCAGGCGGAATCGCCGGAGGAGGCGCACGAGCTCTGGCGCATCGAACGCGACGATCTGATGCTGCACCACCCGGCGACCCCGCTGCGCGCGGGCGACAGGGCCCTGTTCGAGGGGCTGCCCATCGCCTCGTACGATCCGCAGTGGCGGTTCGAACTGCCGATCCTGCCCGCCGACCCCGGCGGCTTCGACTTCGCGACCGGAACAGACGGCGTCGTGCCGTTCGAACGCGTCGGCCGGGTGGAGATCCCCGACACCGGCTCGCTCGACATCTGGCGCCTGACGACCTACGGCGGGGGACTCTTCATCCCGGTGCGCGACGCACTGGCCGGACGCCCCGGCGGCACCTACGGGGGCGGCCGCTACCTGATCGACACGATCAAGGGCGCCGACCTCGGATCCGATGCCGACCGCGGCACGATCATCCTCGACTTCAACTTCGCCTACAACCCGTCCTGCGCCTATGACCCCGCGTGGGCCTGCCCTCTGGCGCAGCCGGGCAACGTGCTGCCGGTGGCAGTGCCGGTCGGGGAGATGTACGCGGGCACCGCCGACTGACCGCCCGGGCTCAGCGCCGGACGCGCGCCCGCGTCTTCGCGACGCTGCTGAGCGTCGCCCGCACCGGCGTGCCCAGGTAGAGGCCGAGCGACGCGCCGGAGGCGAGTCCGATCCCGATCACCGCGGCGCCGATCAACGATCCGCCGGTACCGACGACGCCGCTCTGCGTCCCCACGGCGTGCACCATCTCGAGCAGCCCCTGGAACACCGCGACACCGGGCACCAAGGGGACGATGGCGGCGGTCGTGACGGCGACCGACGGCACATGCAGGTTGCGGGCGATGAGCATGCCGATGAAGCTCGAGGCCAGCGCGCCGATCGCGCTCGCCGCAGCCGGGTGCAGGTTCAGGCCGGTCATCGCCGTGTAGCCGGCGATGGTGACGGCACTCAGCAGGGCGCTCACGAGGATGATCCTGAGCCCCGCGCCGTTGAAGACGGCGACCGCGACAGCCACGATGATCGCGCCCGTGAACTGGTTCAGCAGCGGGCCGAACGGGGCGGGGTCGTCGGGGAGACCCATGGTGAAGCCGAACACCTTGCCGAGCTCGAGCCCGACGAGGATGCCGATCACCACGCCGAGCGTCTGCATCGTGAGATCGAGGATGCGTCCGCCCGCGGTGAGCGCGAAGCCGTCGATCGCATCCTGCGCGGCGCCGACCACCGTGAGCCCGGCGAGCATGAGCACGATTCCGGACGCCACGATGATCGAGGGGCGGATGCCGACGAACGGCTCGATGCCGGCCGAGCCCAGCGCCGACACCGCGACGGCGACCACCGTCGTCACGAAGCCACCGGCGATCTGGCTGAAGAAGAGGGGGACCCTGATGCGGGCGAGGCCGGCCTGGGTCAGAGCGGCGCACAGAGCGGCCACGAAGGTGAGGCCGACGACGATCGGCGACGCTCCCAGCATGATGCTGACGCCGACGGCCAGCAGCGCCCTGGCCACGATCACCACGGGCTGCTGGTAGCGGAACGGGAGCCGACGCAGCGCTTTGAAGGCGACGCGGGCGGATTCGAGGTCGAGTCCGTCGCCGATGTCGGCGACGAGTGCCTGCACCCGCTGCAGCTTCGCGTGATCGGGGGCGGCGACGCGCACGACGCGCACGAGCGTCTCGGGCCAGACCTCGCCGCTCAGGTGGAACGAGACGGTGATCGAGTTGTAGGTGACGTCGACCTGCACATCGCGCATGCCGTACGCCGCGCAGATGCGTGTGATGGCGAGAGTGACCTCGTGTGCCGACGCGCCGACTCCGAACATCGATTCGCCGATGCGGGTGGCGAGGTCGAGCACGCGCGGGACCGTGCGCTCGTCGATGACGGGCATGGCTTCGGTGAGGGCCACGGCCGACGGGTCGGTGTGCAGCACTCTGCGCACGGAGGCGAGCAGTCGCCGGGGGGAGTTCGAGGCCATGATGCCATTCTCCCGCCTCGCAGACACGTGCTCCGGCGACCCGCAGAACTGCGAGCGGATCGTCGGGACGACGTCAGGCGAGGGCCGGGGCCGGCGCCTTCGTGGTCGGTGCGGAGGCGGGCTCCGTGGGCTCCGGCACCAGGTAGAGGCCGCTGGGGGCATTCGCGGTGAACGCGAGAGCCTCGATCCAGTTGCGGTTGATCGAGGGCTGCCTGCTGCCGCTGTAGCGGAAGACGAGCGAGCTGCCGGCGTGCACCCACACGGTCGTGCGTCCGCCGCCGACACTCATGTCCTCGCGCCAGGTGAACGAGAACGGCTCACCGCGACGGAGCTTGGTGGTGATGACCAACTGCAGGTGCGTCAGCGCGCGGTCCTCGATCTCGGCCTTGACGCTTCCTTCGTAGACGAGCTTGCCCATCGTGATCTCCTCAATTCGCCACGCAACCCGTGTCCAGCGGTGCGATCTCGATGATCACTGGCGGTACTCCAGCCTCCCATATATCGCGACGTGTCGGGCCGCGACCTCTCTCAGGATCAGTGCGCGTGGCGTGATGTCAGCACCCGGGTCGCGCGTCTGTCAACCCTCTGTGCCGATCCGCCGACGGATGTGGAGTCTGGGAGCCCGGTAAACGACGAGGAGGACGCACGATGAAGGCACTCACCTGGCAGGGCACCCGTTCCGTGGCGGTCGAGGAGGTGCCGGATCCCGTGATCGAGCATCCGACGGATGCGATCGTACGGATCACGTCCTCGGCGATCTGCGGGTCGGATCTTCACCTGTACGAGCTCCTCGGGCCGTTCCTCGACCGCGGCGACATCCTCGGCCACGAGCCCATGGGCGTCGTGGTCGAGGTGGGCGGCGCGGTGAACGACCTGGCCGTCGGCGACCGCGTCGTGGTGCCCTTCACCATCTCCTGCGGCCACTGCTTCTTCTGCCTGCGCGGCCTGCAGTCGCAGTGCGAGACGACCCAGGTCACGGAGTACGGCAGCGGAGCCTCGCTCTTCGGCTACACCAAGCTCTACGGCCAGGTGCCCGGCGGGCAGGCCGAGTACCTGCGTGTACCGCTCGCGGACCACAACCACATCAAGGTCGCCTCGGATCTGCCCGATGAGCGCTACCTGTTCCTCAGCGACATCCTGCCGACCGCATGGCAGGGCGTGGAGTACGCGGACGTCCCGGACGGCGGCACGCTCGCCGTGATGGGTCTGGGCCCGGTCGGGCAGTTCGTGGCGCGGATCGGGGCGCACCGCGGCTACCGCGTGCTCGCCGTCGACCCGGTCGCCGAGCGGCGCGAGATGGCTGCACGCCACGGCGCGGAGGTCTTCGATCTCAGCGACGACATCGTCGACGAGCTGAGAGATCTCACGGGTGGAAGAGGTGCGGATGCCGTCGTCGACGCCGTCGGCATGGAGGCGCATGGCAACCCCGGTGTCTCGCTCGTGCAGAAGGCGGTGGGCCTGCTCCCCGATGCGGCGGCCCGGCAGGTCTTCGACAGGGCCGGCATCGATCGCCTCGCCGCGCTGTATTCGTCGATCGATGTCGTGCGCCGCGGAGGCACGGTGTCGCTGAGCGGCGTGTACGCGGGCGACGCCGACATCCTGCCGATGAAGACCATGTTCGACAAGCAGATCAGCCTGCGCATGGGGCAGTGCAACGTCAAGCGCTGGGTCGACGATCTGATGCCCCTGGTCGAGGATCTCGCGGATCCGCTCGGAGTGATGGATCTGACCACGCACACGGCGCCGCTCGACGACGCCCCGAAGCTGTACGAGACCTTCCAGCGCAAGGAGGACGGCTGCATCAAGGTGGTGCTGCAGCCCGATGCGGTGTGACGGTCAGGCGGCCCCGGACGACGGGGCCGCCTGCTCCCGCTCCACCCGCCCGCGGATGAAGAACAGGGCGATGAGCCCGACGGCGATCACGGCGAGATTGCCGATGCCCGCGAACGAACCCAGCGCTCCCTCGACCGGGTAGGCGGTGTGCAGGAAGATGCTGGGGTCCGTGCTGGCATGCAGCAGGATCGGCGCGATGATCGTTCCCGTCACCCGCATCGCCAGATACATGCAGACACCGAAGGCGAACGTGTAGACGAGCTGGAACAGCGTCGCGGACAGCGACTGGCCGGTGAGGAGGTTGCCGGCGTGCAGCGCCGCGAACAGCGCCGACGAGATCACCGCCACGACGATCTCGCGCTGCCCGGCCCGGCGGAGCAGGGTGACCACGAGTCCTCGGGTGAGCACCTCCTCGGCGAAGCCGATGAAGAGTCCCGTGAGCAGCCAGGTCGCGACGACCTGCGTCCCCGCGGCTCCGTAGTCGACCGAGAGCAGATGCAGCACGTTGAACAGGAGCACCACGGCGACAGCGATCCACATCCACCCGCGCCCGCGGATCGGCTGCCGACGGAAGAGCTGAGGCAGCCAGCCGATCGACGCGGCGAAGCCGACCAGGAGCAGGCATCCGACCAGGATCGGCACGGCGTAGAAGACGAGGATGCCCGCCGCGCTGCCCGGATCGTCGATCTGCGCGACGAGCGGCGTCAGCAGCAGCGAGAGGCCGTTGTAGAGGACGAAGTACACGACCACCAGCACCACGGCGCGCCACCAGCCACCGCGGCTCCAGAAGCGGGTCCAGCCGGACCGTGTCGCGTCGCTCATACGTCTCCCGTCGCAGCTGCGACGGTCGCGGCTCCCACGCACCAATATATGGGTTGGGGCCCTCCGCGCGGCAGCGGCGGATGCCGGTGACGGTCAGCCGGTGCAGGTCAGTCGGCGCGTCCCTCGGCGAGGTAGGCGAGCCGGTGCAGCGTCTCGGAATTGCGCCACCGCAGCAGCGGGGCGGTGAGCAGGTCCGGCAGCAGCGTCGCCGGGCCGCTCACGGGCTCCTCGTCGATGCGCACCATCGTTCCGCCGCCGTAGGAGCGCACGCGCAGGGTGACCCGCGCTTCGCCGATCGGCCAGCCCTTGGCCCGCATCACCATGCGATGCGGCGGATCCCATTCCTCGACGACGGTCGTGTCGTCGAGAAGCGCCGGCCAGACCCCCACCGAGTGATGCAGCTCGGCACCCGGCTGGGGCCAGGTCTCGTCGACATCGCGCATGCGCGACGCGCCGACGACCCACGCGGGGTAGAGCCAGCCGTCTCCCAGAACC
>Ga0308161_1004138_pt1 | contig 13477 bp, 26 predicted proteins | sample PhyFR2_FD_201034 | JGI IMG/M metagenome (GOLD analysis project Ga0308161, IMG submission 201034) | Phyllosphere microbial communities from UC Gill Tract Community Farm, Albany, California, United States - DLSLF.R2 | ecosystem: Host-associated > Plants > Phyllosphere > Unclassified | place: USA...
GCTTGCCAGTAGCAACATCATCATGCAGCTGATTGATAGTGGCTTTAGCATCGGCTAGTTCCTTCGTATATTTCTCATCGAGCGCGGCCACATCACGCTGACGTGCCTGCATATCGGTGATGGTGTCGTGAGCCAGCTTGAGATTGCTGGTTGCGGTGTCACGCTGCGCCTTGTAGTCAATGGCATTGCCTCGGTAATAAAGCGCGAATGCTACTGAGGTGGCTAGTAGCAGCAGAACCAGCAGGATGAGGGCAGCAAGCACCTTAGCCTTTAAGGTCATCGGCACTCTCCGCCAGGCACATTGTCCGCTCCATATCACGGCGATTCATCAGACCGCGCCATTTCTGGCCTCCAGCATAAATCCAGCGGCGCAGCTCTTCGCATGCGCCATCTACATCGCCAGCATTCAGCCGTTTCAGCAGCGTCGATTTAGAGAACGCGCTTGCGCCAACGTTATAGGTGAAGCTGTACAGTGCGGCCCGCTGATATTCACCCAGTGGGATTTTGACCATTCCGTCAACTGCCTTCTTAACCGGCTGCAGGTCGTTCCACATCAGGCGATCGCATTCGCGGTCGGTATACTTCTTGCCTTTGATGATGTCGGTACCGGTATGACCATCGCAAACAGTCCAGACGCCAGCCACATCTTTATAAGGCTCGTACACCCTGCCCTCTACCCCATCCTTTCCGCCGAGGAATACCGTAGCGATAGCCATAGCTCCGCCGCCCGCGACAGCAATAAGCTTATTGCGCAAGCTGTTTGACATAGCCATGATTTAATCCTCGTTGATGTCTGGAGCAGTGGGCCAGCGCTGAAGGGCTTTGATTTGCGCCAGAGTAGCCTTGCGCTTGTAATACCAGTTGATGCCGAGCGTGAACAGCGCGACCAGAATACCGGCCAGCACGCCTACAGCACTCCACTCATCGGGACTTAGCCGGGTCAGAAGACCATTGGCGATTGTCCCGGCAGATGCGCCGTATGCCGCGCCTGATGCCAGTTTGCTCATATCGATACTCATATCACCTCCGTGATTACGGGCGGTGCTGTAGGTAGTCAGAAGAAAAAATCGCCCGCTGCCATACAGGAAAAGGTGAGAGTCGATGTTGATTGGCAGGGGCGAAAACGAAAAAGGCCCACCGAAGTGAGCCTGCTAGTTTGATATTAAAGCGATCTTTATCAATAGCTTATATTTGTGGTTAAATAACCGGCTTAGGATGAATCCGATGTGAGCTTATCAATGGTTGATAGTGACAACCCCGGCAAATTAATCTGGCACGTAGCATGTGACGAATCAGGCATTGACGGCCAAAGGTTCTACGGCTTCGGCAGTTTATGGATGAAGTATCAACGACGTGGAGACTTTGCTCGCATTGTAAGAGAATTGCGCGATAAGCATCTTTTCTATGAAGAGATCAAGTGGCAAAAAGCTCATTCGAAGCGATATGCCCAATTTTATATTGAACTTATTGATTTGTTCTTCAAGGTTCCATGGTTAGCGTTTCACTGCATCGTGATCGAAAAATCCATGGTTAACAAGATATATCATAATGGCGATTATGATATTGCAAGAAGAAAGCACTTCACTAAACTTCTAACTACGAAAATAGGCAGCGTCATATCAGCCCATCCTGAGAGAGAAAGTCACTTTAGGGTTGAGGTTGACCCGATAGCGTCTCGCTATAAGAAAGCTGATGAAGAGTTTCACGTCATTGCTAACAACATACTAAAAAGGAAATTTGGCAGACCTGAAATTATTTCGCGCGTGGTGACAAAGGATTCCAAGTCGTCTGAGAACATTCAAATAGCAGATTTTTTTCTTGGAGCTGTGATGTGTGCTTATCAGGGTAAAGCTTCATCTGAGGCAAAAATAGCTATCTCAAAAAAGGTAGCTTCATACCTTGGCTGGGAAAATTTGCAGCACGATACGTGGCATACCGAGAGAAAGTTTAACATTTGGTATTTTTATGACTCAACGAAAGGTCCAAGAGATATAGACACAAAGTCAGTGCGTTTGAGGTATCCGCTACCAAAAAAATAAAGGAGCCGACCTCACAGCCGGCGCGGTTGGAGTACCAGACCAATTATCGAGTCGAAGTTACCAACTTGGCGGTTTACTTTTGGGGGCCGCCTCTTCATTCCCAAAACTTGATATAAAAATCATACATCCTTTTCACAGATCGTCAATCCTACCAATAGGAAAGGTGTAAAATGTCGATCATCCTGCCGGATTCGAACTGGCGTCATCTGATCGGGATCCAAAGACGCTTGGACGCTTTACGAAGGATGTAATTACAGATAAAACAGCTCTAAGGCTACCCTTTGAAATAGTTTAGTAACGTTACTTATCCGCTGTAGGGTATGCGGTGAGTTTTATCCCTTACAGGGGATAGAAATAAAAAGCCCTCGCAGTTGGTGAGACCGCAGGGCGTTTTGACTATCACAAATCAATGGAACTGACCTTTTCAGGTTAACGCGTCAAACAACAGCGCGCAACTTCAACTGTTAGGAATCATATCCCCAGCTTCGGGAAAAGTAAATAGCCCACGATAAAATAATGAGCTATTTCTAATTGCGCTATCGAGTAACCTGATTCAGGGCGGCATTAGCCCATGATTCCTCCATCTCAATCTTGCCGATCAGCCCATCATAGAACGGCTTGACCGACTTCTTCCAAGTATCGAGCGATATCGCAGCGGTAATTCCTTCGATAGTGCGATGAACATAAGTGGACGGGATGCGCTCATACCCTCGCCCGCAGCAACGCTTACAATCCCCCATGACCGGCACGCCCTGCTCTTCAGTCAGCTTGCGATCAACGGCCCGTCCACGTCCGCTACAGTCACGACACGCTGATGACACGACGCCCTTCCCGTTACAGGTCTTGCAGAGCACACGCACCACTTCTTTCACACTTCGGGCAGAACCACCTGATAAAGGTGACTTCATGGTGAATACGTCAGCCTCAATAAACCCCTTCGCCTGGCAGCATTCGCAGGGTTTGACGCTGGCGGCGCTTCGGCAATAATCCATGTAGGCATAAGTTGCGAGCGTTTGCATAACCGCTGGCTTAATATCAGCGTCTAGCTTGCGCAAGGCGGCAACCTTATCGCAGGTACTCAATGCATATTCAGTTAATAACGATACGGCGCGTCGGGCGTCGTTATCGCTCACTCCAACCTTACCCATGAACGCACTATAGCCCAGCGGCGCCCGGCTCTGAGTCATTCCCATGGCAGCCATGTAGTCAGTGCCTGATAGCGAATCTGTAGCTGTTGCAGGCGGCATACCCGCAAAGCTCGCTGTTTTTGGAAAATGATATTTTACTGTCGCTTCAAGGCTCATGGTGTCTCGCTCCTCTGCTTGATCAGCTCTCTGGTTTTCTGCCGGTAGTGCGCAGCCAGCTCCTGCAGCTCTTCCCGCGTCCATTTCTTTTGCTCATGCGGACCCATAAGGCGATCGAAAGCAGCCTGACCGATCTTCTTAATCAGGTTAGGCGTGTAGTTTTCAATGTTGCCGGAAAGGTGCTGGTTGCATGGTACGCACTGCTTATGGCAGTTGGTTTCTTCGTAGCTTGTAGCGGGTGAAGCGCCGCGAGTTCGATAGTGCCCGGCGTCATATTTTCCTTCGTGGAATCGTCCGCAGCTGATGCACGGATCGGCGGCATCGCGAGTGCGTATATATTCGTTGAATGCTGACTGGGTTTGCTTATGGAAGTGACTGAGGGGCTTTACTGCTAACTTGCGGATTTTGGTGTGGCGCTTTTCCTGCTGAGCTTCATCTTTTCGCCGTCGTTCTGCTTCCTGTATCGCCTTATGCCGTTCCTTCTCTCTCTTTGTCAGTGCTATCACGGTTCCGCATTCTGGTGAGCACCACGTTTGATTTGAGAAACCCGGATGAAACCATTCTCGACAGTCCGCATTCTTACATCTTCGCCTGACTTTTCTCATCGCTCCCTCCGTGCATTCTGATGTTGTCGTCTTGCATCCAGCCGGCGCAGCAGCGGACGCAGGCATATGTCTCGTCCGTAGCCAGCGGTATGCCACAGCCAGCGCAGTTGATAGCAGATATATCGCCATGCAGCATGAATTGGCAGATAGTCGAGGTTCTCGAAATACCAGATATCCTCTTCGCAGATTTCACAGCTAACTCCGAACCGGTGTTTATCTTCACTAGTCAGCACAGTACTGCAGCTACAACAACGCTTACGCCCAGCATTTGTTCTCATAAGTTTTGTCTCTTCGTGGTTCGCGATTACCTTCAGGCAACAGCGCGCTAACCAGCCATAAGCGGGGATCGGCGGCGAGTGTCTTTTGGGTATGAATGTTGCGGGCGTTGTAACGGGAAATGAGTTCGTTTGCAGTGTCTGTATCTACAGGGTCATGGGTGAACCATGTTTTCTTCATTGCTTTTCCTTTTGTGAAGCCCACGATCGCCCTGACTGACTATCAACACACCATTGACCCCGACGTGATACCGGCAGTTAAAGTCGCAGGCATATTTCCTGACTGTTGTACGAGTGGATTTGATCGCTCGGCCAGCTGCTGTTTGGTTTCCTCGGGTCACAATGAGCAACTGAGGAATTGAGGTAACCTGTGGTGTCATGCTGTACTCCCGAATCTTCCAGCCCATTCAGCCGCGCGCGCTGACTCATCGCTAAACCTGACGTTCTGCTCGGCACCGAAGGCATGGATGAGTGTGATGAGGTCACGCATCTCACTGACGCGCATTTTGCTTGTTGACTGGCCCAGCACTACAAAGCCGCCATTGATACCCGGCACCGTCTCCTGCCCTTTCAAGCTGGCGCTGAAAATATGCTTCCAGCTTTCTGAGTCGAGCTTCTTCCCGTACCAGACCACCTGGCTTGATACGTCATGCAGGCAGGCCCAAAGCATGCGGTTTTGCGCAAGGCTTCTGGTGTCTTCCTGGATGGTTACCTGCAGAGGTTTGTCGGGATTGGCGGGGAGTTGCTGGATGGCGGTGATGCAGTTCTGTCGGATGTTGCTGTCACGCAACAGGTAACGTTGAGTCTCCATCGCGTTTTTCTCGCTTCAATGCATTGTAATTTGATAGCTGCTTTTCAAACTCAGCATCGACAATCAGGTCGTGCGCTTCACGCGCCAGCATGTCGATCGCGTTAAGGTGCGCCCGGAACTGCTCCGGCTTCAGGTTTCGCTTCTTAGCCAGGTCGATGATTGCGAGCTGAATATTCCGGGCCTGACGTATCAGCGGCGGTGTGATTACCAGTTGAGTTACCTGTGTCATGCTGCGCTCTCCCTTCCCTCAAGCCAGAAGAAAAACGCCCGGTCCACAACGGCATCCTGATAGCCAAGATGTGATCGGGTCAGGTTGTGTTTATCGCCATGAACGCTGCGATACAGGCGTTCAAAGCGGACGCGGTTCATCTCAGTCATGGCGGCCACTTTTCAGACCGAAGCGGCGGCGAATGTCGGCAAGATGGTCCAGTGCCTTTTCGTTACCGGTCGGAATGTGCAATTGAGGAATCTGTTTGCGCGGCGGCGGGATGACTTCGCCAGCTTCAATGCGGCGGGACATCTTGCGCAGCTCGTCACCCAGGCGTTTCCGGCATTCAGAATCAGTCAGGTTGAAGGATCGCATCTGGTTGTAGACCGCTGTCACCATGTGGAAACAGGCCGGGCTTTCCCAGGGGAACTCCTCGCTGCTGTCGTACATGCCCCGGTCGCGGCAGTACAGACGGAACGTGTCGTACAATGCTTCGTCTGACGGCAGGCCAGCGGCGCGATGTTCTCCCTGCTTACACCACTCGATAAACTGGCCGGGCGATGGCAGGAACGGCGAACCGCTGGCACGGGCCAGCTTCATGCCTGCTGACAACTGCTGCTTGTTGTGAATACCGTTCTCAGCGAAGGCGGCGATCCACTGACGCTTTGCTGCGGCTTCGTCATTCGGGTTGCGCCATGCTGTGCTTACCGACGCCGGGAATACCTGTTTAAGATTCGAAAACAGGGCGTCTACCAGCCGCTCAACATCTTCATGCACTCCACGCTCAACCGGGCGCGGCGCATCTCCTGCAATGCGAGCCAGTGCGCCTGCATCACGATTCTGAATTGCTGATACGAGATTTCTCATAGGAATTCATTCTCCCAGGCTTCACGGCTGTTCCAGTGCTGAGCGGGTTGCTGAGGCACAGACTGCCGGTTACGCCCTGGCTGGCTCATCTGCGCACGGAGTGTGTCCCACTTGGCGCGGAGTTTGGCAGGGCTGAGGATATTGGTCTGCCAGAAGTGATCGGCGTTAGCCCACTTAAAGGTCTCGCAGATATCGTGATGCGTTGCTTCAAGGGCGCCTCTCATCAGGCGGATGTCGTTAGCCCAGGCGGGCCAGTTGGGTTGTTGTGCAGTGGGGGTGACAACCTGCACTTTGCTGAATATCCACTCGGCTGCCTTCAGGTCGTCAGCAGTTCCCCACTTGTCGCCTTTGGGGGAACGGGTCGCTGCTTCAGGCCGAATAACCGGGAGATTCTTCAGGGATGTGTCGGAGGATTCGCCAGAATTCTCTGACGTATGTTTATTGTCTTTCTTGTCTTTTGTAATAGTGTCTTTTGTGTGTCCCTGTTTTGGTGACAACCCTGTCACCGTTTTGGTGACACTTTTTGTCACTGATTTGGTGACAGTGACACCATCTTGGTGACACTCTGGAATTTGCCAGTCTGCGAGGTTCTTGTTGGGGCCGATTAACATGCCCTCCCGAACAAGAACACCCATCTGTATTAACTCATTTTTTGCCTTATTCACCTTCTGCCTGGGCAGCTTGGTGAGCTGGCTAATCTGGCTGTCAGCAATGCGATCCATCTTTTTGTTGAAGCCGTATGTTTTCCGGCAAACAGCATGCGCAACCTTCGCCTGATTCCTGGTCAGGTTGGCCCCTATCAGCTCTTCGTACAGCTCGTTTGCCAGACGCGTGTATCCATCGTCTGTATCTGCCACACGTTGCTCCACGGCCCTGAGAACGGGCCTGATTGGTAATACGTTGTCATGCGCAAGATTCATCGCCGCCCCCGTCAGATGGAATGCCTGAGCGATAATCAGCGAGAATCCGCTTTATTTCTTCAGTGGTGCCATGAGAGAGAATCAGGCTATCGAAACCGCCATCCCGTTCAAACTCTGCATCAACCAGTAGTTCTGCCAGCCGACGTGCTTTGGCAGCGCTGAACTGAGGAATGGCCACTGATCGCGTCAGTTTGGTTTTACCAGCAGCTTTGGCCTTCTGCATTTGCGCTTGAGCAACGGCATCTGCTTTCGGGCCATGTTCGCGTGATAACGCAACTGCGGTGGTTGGCGCTACTTCACCCGCCTTCACCATTGCGATCAGGCTCTCGCCACACTCCAGCAGCTGAAGATGCTGATCCACGTCTGCCGGTGAGCGCTTAACCTTTTTGGCAATCTCAGCAGGCGTCCAGCCCTGATTCAGCAGGCGTTGATATGCTGCTGCACGTTCCAGAGGAGAAAGAGCCTTACCCTGTGAACTGGTGACCATGAATGCAATGCGATCAGCTTCTGAACCTGAGAAGTCCTTGCACTCAAGACGTGGTATTTCGTGTCCGGCTTCAGACGCCATTTTCGCGCCGTAATACCGGTGGTGACCGTCGATAATCTTGATGCCCTGCTCGGTAACCTGAACCGCCAGAGGCGGCACGAACTCACCGGCAATGAATGCATCACGGAATTCAGCGACGTGCTCCTGGTCGATTTCACGGACGTTGTAGCCAGGCTCGACGTAAAGCTCAGCCAGCGGTACCAGAAAGGTTTTCTTAGTCGTTGTTTCCGTGCCGTTTTTCTCTTTTGCCTTGTAAAGCGATAATAAAGAACTCATAATTACTCCTGTACGTTGATCCAGTATGATTCGTGCATCAGGCCTCGAAGCTGTTAGCGCAGCTCGGGGCTTTTTCTTTGGTGAGAATATCTGCCACTTGCCGGGCTAAATGAGCCATCTCGTCATCGACGACACCCCACTCCAGTACTGCAAGAAGCATTGAAAACTTTGGCAGCCAGTCACGCTTCCAGCGGCTTATCTGCGCCTTATCGACACCAACAGCAGCTGCTGTCTTTTCGGTACCAATTAAAGATATTTTGTTGAGTAAGGCATTTTCGATTCTCAGCGCCTCGTTGCGTTTGTTTGCGCGTTCCATTCTGTAATATTCCTTTGAGTTAATTAGTTACGTGACATTGCGGTACGCATCGTCACTTATGTTTTGAAGTCCCCGCGTTGACGGCGGGCTAGATTGTGTAAAGAGCGGTGTTGCTTAAGCTGCCGAAGCGCGCTGTGGTGCAAAAACTAAGCTTTCCTTCTTCACCGGCTGGTAATCGGTGAATTTATTTGTGGCTTCCTCAATTGCCTGGGCTTTGCCTGGTGATGCTCGGCGGAATCCATATGCAATTTGGTCGAGGTAGCCGACAGATGTTTTCGCTAGTGCAGCAAGGCTGATCCAGTCTTCAGCTGAAGATTCCTTGCGCCACCGGAGCAGTTCATTACCCATTGGTGCCTCCTGTTCAATCACAAGGTTAAGTTTAGCTTTATGCTAAATAACTAACAAGCAATATTTAGCAATATGCATATTTATCGCATTGCTAAATAATGTGAGAATCAAGCCATGGAAAATAAAAGCATCAGAAAAACCAATCTCAACAACCTCCTGAAGAGGCACCTTGAGAGTTCTGGCAATACAAAAGCTGGATTTGCAGAGCTTTTGGGCATCAGCGCGTCCCAATTTAGTCAGTTGCTTGGTGAAAATAGCGTTAGGAACATCGGGGATAAGATGGCGAGGAAGATTGAAGTGGCGTTAAAGCTGCCAAATGCCTGGCTTGATTCCATCCATGAAGATGAGCCACGAGTTGATGCTAACGTCTCAAACCCTAGAGGCTACAAGCAGACTGCGCGCTACCCGGTTCTAAGCAAGGTTCAGGCTGGCGCTTGGGATGAGGCCTGTGAACCCTATACGATAAAGGATGTCGATATGTGGCTTGAATCCGACGCACATACGCAGGGAGATGCTTTCTGGTTACAGGTGGAAGGCGATTCCATGACAGCACCGATCGGGCTAAGTATCCCTGCAGGAACCTATGTGCTGTTTGATACAGGGCGTGAGGCGGTTAATGGAAGCCTGGTCGTTGCGAAGCTAACCGACGATAACGAAGCCACATTCAAGAAGCTCATCATTGACGGCAGTCAGAAGTACCTGAAAGGCTTAAACCCTCAGTGGCCGATGGTGCCGGTTAACGGAAACTGTAAGGTGCTGGGCGTGGCGATCGAGACGAAGATGCGACTGGTCTAAAGCCCGTTGGCCCGCAGAAACTTTGTGTAAATATACATTCATCAGCGTGGCTATTATGATAGAGCTGCTGCTTATTTGTAACATACTTAGAGGGCGCAATGGATAGTGTTAAAATCCTGAGCTTAAGCACTGGCAAGATGCTTAATAAAAAGGTTCAAAAGTATAAGAACGAAGCAATTTTTAAAGTTAATTCATTCCCTTATGCATTGGATGTATCTACCGGTGCGACAATTTTTTTTGAACCAAATGCCCCAGAATTCGACTTGCGTTTTGATATATTCGACGCTGAAGGAAAGGAGCTAGATGAGGAGGTTCATGAGTTTGAACCTGACTTTGAAAGGGTCAGCGTTATTGATGGCGGTATTACTGTGTTTGAGGTGTGGATGACCCCTAAACAGCACATAGCAAAATCACCAGGAATGTATACGATAAAAGCCACTATATTACAGGGAGATGGTGAGGTTCTTGATGAATTAAGCACTCGATTTTACCTAATCAAATCAGCGGAAGAGACTCTTTAGATGGGTGACGTAGCGAAAATAAGACCTCGAGACGTGGACAGAGCATCCATCAAGGAAGATAATTCTGATCAAAGAGGTGGAGGAGGAGGAGGAGGCAACATGACAGAACGCATAGAGCGACTTGAAAAGAAAGTTGAAGCTATCGACTCTGCTTTGTCACGTCTTTCAGAAAGCATGGTGCGTATTGAAGGAAAGTTTGACGTCATTGCACTGAAATTTGATGGCATTGACAAGAAATTCGATAGTATCACTAACTCTCTAACTGACAAGATCGAGTTATCCAATAAAACTATCAGTGATAAAATTGATTCCTCTGTAAAGCTTAACGAGTCGACTACTCGAGCAAATATTGCTGAGGCAAAATTAGCCATTATATTGGCAATCCCGGCCATCATAGGTGCTGTGTATACAGCATACAGATTGCTTTCTAAGCAATAGGCCACCGCGCCGATATTAGTCTTGTACTCTCAATAGCCCGCCACTGAGCGGGCTTTTTTGTGCCCCCAGCACCCACTTCGTAAAATAAATCTCCTTCTAAATCATTTAGCTAAATCTCACCCACCAATTATTTATCATTTTGCTATTGCCAATTATTTAGCATAAAGCTAAATTAAATCCCATCAGCAGGAAGCACTACTCACCAGGACGGTGATGCTCTTTAACAACATTGCAGCGCTGATAAAGCGCCAACTAACCAAACGAGATGGGTTTGGACTGTCTATCGGGTAACTAGTCGACAGTACCAAAACCACTTCAGGAGGCAGCCATGACAGTTATCACTTACGGCACATCCGTTAAAGAGACCGCTAAAACACGCCGCCATGCTCGTCGTCGTGCGATGGCAATAGATCGTGAACGCATCGAATCAATCATCGACACGGCTTTCGGCATCGAGCCTAAGGTTGTGGCGATTGAGGTTAAGCACATCAGCCGCATCGAGAAAGCAGTTATCTCCCCTCCTCTGCGTGACAGGCATGAGAGCACATCGGTATGTCTGCCGGATGTGGCTATCTATAACGCGGGTTACCGCACCATCCGCAAGGGCGCAACGCATATCTTTAAGTGAGCAAGCCATGAAGGAACTTACAGGCGAAATGGTGTAAAAAGTTATTCGTGATGCAGCAGAGGCTGTTCGTAGCTCAAGACTTGCTGAAGCTGTTGCAAAAGAAAAGCACGCCGAAGCTGTTGGAGAGTTTGTGCGGCGCGGTTATCAGGTTCGCATGCAGTTTTAGTATAGCGGGTTATCACAACTCAAAAGACATCGTAACGGCGAGAGGTTGAAAGATGGAAACTTTAAATAAACAGCAGAAGGTGCTTTTGGCAGCATGTAAAGTCTCTGAGCAATTGTCACTGATTTTAAAGGCGGACAAGCTTGAAGAAAAGGATGCCTTGGCCGTTATGGAAACCCTAGCATCCTCATATGCTTCACCATCTGGCATGGCTGATCACAACTAGCGGATGCCTAATTTTTTAGCCATTTCAGTGATAATTACGTCGTGCCTTCCATCAAGTGCCGTAATTGCAGCGCCACAAACAGCGCACTGAATAAAATACATTTGATGATTTGCGCCTTTAACACGCGTCCCAGTAGCCAACTCAAAAGAAGTTGAATTGCAGTTCCCTTTCGGACATTTAGTTAACAAAGCCATCAGATAATCCCTATTTTGACCGTGGAATACAAAACATATCAGTTTCCTTTGACTGTGGAAAGTTGAGGAACCACCTCGCCTGATGTGGATAAAAGCAGGCATCAAATCATCATGAGGTCGCTTCGGCGACACTCTTTATTACCCATTATCACCAATGAGTGACACCTTCAGCCGTATTCACCAAGTGCGGCTGAAGGTGCTACGCACCATGCACCTTCGAGAGAGTCGTTTCATCCTGTTGGCCTGCGCAACGCGGGCCATTTTTTTGACCCCAACCTAACCAATAGCAAGGAACCCACGATGAACTATGCCATCGCGGGCGGCACCATCGTGGGCGCCGCTCAGCTAAACGAATCACTGCTCGACACTATTACCCGCCGCCTCCGCACTGGCTGGCGCAACCTTATCGACACTCTGAATCAAAGAGGCCAGCCATGAAATCACGTTACTTCACTAAAGCTCAGGAGCTTTCAAGAGAGGCCCATCTGTTCGGCGATGGTGCCAAGTGGGCTATGGCGATGCAGCTACTGCGGAGAGCGCTGAAATGAAAATGAAGATTGAATGTGGCGAGCTTAAGACGCGCGCCGGATATCGCCCCGGCATGATGATTATCGAGGCAGATGAGGTCTCTCTGCTCGACTTCAGCGGCAAGCAGGTGCTTAACCAGCTTGATATCAAAGACGTCATGGAGTGGCTCACAGAGCAGGGTTACACAATTCACCAGGAGCACGCAGCATGATTGACCCGGATATCTATTTCATCGAAATGATGAAGGCCATCTTAGAGCCAGTGCTTGATGAGATGACGCCACAGCAGGCCGCAATGGATGCGGCGGCTGATTACCGTACGGAGCAGCAGGCAGCGAGGATGGGAGTTGACTATGAGTAAGGAATTCTACGTCAGGCTGGCAGAGATACAGCGCACTCTCAACGCGCCCAAGGGCCAGTACAACAGCTTTGGCAAGTATCACTACCGCAGCTGCGAAGACATCCTGGAGGGTGTGAAGCCGCTACTTAATGGCCTGTTCCTGTCAATCTCGGACGAAATCATTTTGATTGGCGATCGCTATTACGTCAAAGCTACGGCGTCGATTACCGATGGCGAGACCACTCACATCGCCTCTGCAATGGCCCGTGAGGCTGTCGATAAGAAAGGCATGGATGATGCCCAGATTACCGGCGCAACCAGCTCGTACGCCCGAAAATACTGTCTGAATGGCTTGTTTGGCATTGATGATTCAAAGGATGCTGATACCAATGAGCATCGCCAGCAAACCACCTCAGCGCCGCCGCAGCAGAAACCAAAGCCTAAGCCTGCAGATATCCTTGCCGCCTTCTCTGAGGCTGCGCTCAGCAAGAAAACCCCGGAAGAGCTGAAGTTGTCATTCGCCAAAGCGTGGCAGATGCTGGATGGCACACCGGAGCAGACCAAAGCGAAGGAAGTTTACGACATGAAGAAATCAGAGCTTGAAGGAGCCACAGCATAATGCCAATCAACACGATCACAATCGCAGGTAATGTCGGCAAGGATGCCGTGCTGCGTGTCACGCCAAACGGAAAGCACATCGCATCGTTCTCACTGCCGGCAAAATCCGGCTTTGGTGACAACGAGAAAACATCCTGGCTGCAATGCAAGATGTTCGGAGCTATGGCAGAGAAGCTATCGGCTGGCATCCTGAAAGGCGCAAAGGTCACGGTGACCGGCGAGTTTGTGCTTGAGGAGTGGACGAAAGACGACGGCACCAAGGTTTCAACGCCAACCATTCTCGTCCGGGATATCGACCTGCCGCCAAAGCAGAACGGTCAGCAACAGAGTCGGCCGCAGCAGTCGCCTGGTCAATCTACAGAACCTCAATACGATAATTCGATTCCCTTCTAACACCCACCAATAAGGCACCGACCATGAACCTCACCGAACCTTCGGCGGACTCTGGACGCCCTGATGAAGATGAATCACTGAGGCTTCACAGGCTAGCTATGCAGGACGCACAGCAGCA
>Ga0308161_1004139_pt1 | contig 13474 bp, 10 predicted proteins | sample PhyFR2_FD_201034 | JGI IMG/M metagenome (GOLD analysis project Ga0308161, IMG submission 201034) | Phyllosphere microbial communities from UC Gill Tract Community Farm, Albany, California, United States - DLSLF.R2 | ecosystem: Host-associated > Plants > Phyllosphere > Unclassified | place: USA...
GGGTCGAAGCCGCAGTAGTACGTGACCGGCTCGCCGTCGAGGGCCTCCTGGAGTGCCGTCTCGTCGGTGGAGACGTGCACCAGACCGCGCCAGCGCAGTTCGTCCCACACCGAGGCGAAGGTGGGGTCGTTCTGCTGGCGTGTCAGGACATCGTGATCGGTAGCGCTGGACACACCACGATCGTAGCGGCGCCTCCGCGCCGACGGCGCCGGTCGGGAGGCCCGCCCCACCCACCCACGGGTGGATCACCTGGTCCGGCGGGGACTCCGTCGTCCGGAGGGGGACGTCGGCTCGCCTCAGTCGACGGCGCCCTTGTGCCGTCGGTACGACGAGACGGTCGGGTCGCCCGTCAGCCACCAGCGCCACGGGAAGGACGCGCCGCCGGCGGTGCCGCCGACGCCGACGCGCGGTCCGCGCGAGATGCGGCGCACGCCCGGCCGCACGTCCTCGGACAGGAGCTCCTCGACCACCGCAGCCGGCGGGGCGGCGGCGAGCCGCGCCTCCAGGCAGGGTGCCAGGGTGAGCACGTACGGGCCGGACCCGTCGAGCAGCGACGTCCCGTCGTCGGTGCCGAGCAACGCGCCGAGTGCCTGGCCGAGGTTGCCGGGGCCCCGTGCGAGTGCGGCGCTCGGCACACCGTCTCCGCGCCGTTCCCGGGCGACGGGTTCACCGTCGACGACCTCCGCGGCACGGAGGAGCGAGCCGGACGAGGTGCCCTCGGCGGCGCTCACCACGTTGACGCAGGTGTGGATGCCGTACGAGCGGTAGGCGTACAGGGTGCCCGGGCCTCCGAACAGGTGGCGGTTGCGCTCGGTCATGCCCCGGTGCCCGTGCGAACCGGGGTCGGTCGGGCCCCAGTACGCCTCGACCTCGGTGATGCGCAGGGTCACGCCCTTGCCGGTGATGGTCGCGCCGAGCAGCCCCGGTGCCGAGGTCGGTGCCGGGAGCTCGAGCAGGGAGCGGAGTGCTGCGGTCGCCGCGGTCCCTCCGGCCGTGGTGTCCGCCGCGTCCTCCCGGCCTTCCGCGCCTTCCGCGCTCGTCGCGCTCATCGCGCTCGTCGCGCTCATCGCGCGAACGGTGCTCCGGCGGCGAGCGTGCGGACGCGGGCGGTGAGCGACGCGAGCTGCTCGGCGACGCGGTCCGGCGCGGTACCGCCGACACCGGCGCGCGAGGACACGCTGCCCTCGATCGTGAGCACGCCGCGCACCGCCGGGGTGAGGTGCTCCGACACGGCGCGGTACTCGTCGTCGGTGGGGGCGTCGAGCTCGATGCCGCGCTCCTCGCAGTACCGGACGAGTGCACCGGAGACCTCGTGCGCGTCGCGGAACGGCACGCCCTCGCGGACGAGCCACTCGGCGACGTCCGTCGCGAGCGAGAAGCCCTGGGGGGCGAGCTCCGCCATCCGGTCGGTGTCGAAGGTCAGCGTCGCGACCATGCCGGTGAACGCGGGCAGCAGGACCTCGAGCTGGGCGACCGAGTCGAAGACCGGCTCCTTGTCCTCCTGCAGGTCGCGGTTGTAGGCGAGCGGCAGGCCCTTCAGGGTGGCGAGCAGGCCGGTCAGGTTGCCGATGAGCCGGCCCGACTTGCCGCGCGCGAGCTCCGCGATGTCCGGGTTCTTCTTCTGCGGCATGATGCTCGAGCCGGTCGAGAACGCGTCGTGGAGGCGGACGAAGCCGAACTCCTTCGTGTTCCAGAGGATGACCTCCTCGGCCAGGCGGGACACGTCGATCCCGACCTGCGCGAGCACGAAGGCGAACTCGGCGACCACGTCGCGAGCAGCGGTCGCGTCGATCGAGTTGTCCGCCGGCCGGGCGAAGCCGAGCTCTTGGGCGATCGCCGCGGGGTCGAGTCCGAGCGAGCTCCCCGCGAGGGCACCGGCACCGTACGGGCTCACGCTCGCCCGGTCCGCCCAGTCGCGGAGGCGCTCGAGGTCGCGGACGAGGGGCCAGGCGTGCGCGAGGAGGTGGTGCGCGAGGAGCACCGGCTGCGCGTGCTGCAGGTGCGTGCGGCCCGGCATGATCGCCGTCGGGTGCTCGCTGGCCTGCTGCGAGATCGCGTCGACGAGGTCGATCACCATGTGGCCGATGCGGCGCGCGTGGTCGAGCATGTGCATCCGGCCGAGGGTCGCGATCTGGTCGTTCCGGCTGCGCCCGGCGCGGAGCTTGCCGCCGAGGGCCGGACCGACGTCGGCGATGAGCAGCCGTTCGAGGGCGCCGTGCACGTCCTCGTCGGACGGGTCGGGCTGGAGGGTGCCGTCGGCGTGCGCCTCGGCCAGGCGGTCGAGCCCGGCGAGCATGCGGTCGAGCTCGTCGACGGTGAGGTACCCCGCACGCTGCAGGGCCCGCGCGTGGGCACGCGACCCGGCGATGTCGTACGGCGCGAGCTGCCAGTCGAAGTGCGTGGACCGCGAGAGTGCCGCGAGCTCGGCGCTCGGGCCGTCGGCGAAGCGGCCGCCCCAGAGGGCGCCGGTGTTGGTGGCGTCGGTCTTGGTGTGCTGGTCAGCGTCGCTCATGTCGTCCTGCGTCGTTCGTGGGTGGCGGATCGTGCGTGGTGCGGTCGGTCGTGCGTGGTGCGGTCGGTCGTGCGTGGTGCGGTCGGTCGTGCGGGTGGTCGTGCGTCCTGCTGTTGGTCGTGCGGGTGGTCGTGCGTCCTGCTTGTTGGTCGTGCGGGTGGTCGTGCGTCCTGCTTGTTGCTGGCGGGGGGCGTCGCTCAGTTCGCGCGGTCGCGGCGGGCGGCGGTCCGGCCCGGTCGGGACCAGGCCTCAGCCAGCGTGGGCGGGCCACCGTCGGTCGGACCCGCGAGCTCGTAGTCGTACAGGCTCTGGTCGGACCGGCGCCCGGTGACGGCCGCGGTCCCGCCGTGCAGGCGGAGTCGGACGTCTCCGGAGACGTGCTGCTGGGTGTGCTCGACGAACGCGTCGGCCGCGCGGCGCAGACCCGAGGCCCACCGTCCGTCACCGACGCACGCGGCCCACTCGCGGTCCAGGACCTGCTTGGTCCGCAGCAGGTCGCGCTCGAGGGTCAGGCGTTCGAGGTCGGCGTGGGCCGTCACGAGCGCGGTCGCCCCCGGGGTCTCGGTGACCCGGCGGACCTTCCGGCCGTCGACGAGGTCGGCCACGACGTCGTGCCGGCCGATGCCGTGCCGTCCGGCGAGGGCGTCGAGCTCCTGCAGCAGGCGCACCACGGGGAACCGCTGCCCGTCGAGCGCGACCGGGACGCCGTGCTCGAAGGTGACGAGGACCTCGTCCGGCTCCGCGCCGGGCTCCGGGTCCTGGGTGCGGGCCCAGTCGCCGCCGGCCGGTCCCGCCCAGGGGTCGTCGAGGTCTCGCGCGGACACGACGCGACCCCAGAGGTCCTGCTCGCCGGGTGCCACCGGGGCGGCGTCGAGGGACTCGACGCGGAGGTCCGGGTCGAGTGCACCGACCGTCGCGACCAGGGCCACGTCGTCCGGTGTCGAGGTCGCGTGCGCGACCGCCGACGCACCGAGCCGCCGTGCCGTGGACACGAGGTGCGACGCCACGAGCGGCCGACGCAGCCCGGGCACGAGCGCGTGCTGCGCGCAGCTGGCGTTCGCGCGGACCGCCGGGACGACGTACTGCTCGGCGAACTCGGCCTTGGCGTCGACGACGAGGGCGTCGACCGCGCCGGCCGCCCGTGCCCGCTCGCGGACGGCCGCGACCTCGCGCCCGCGGCCACCGACGTCGACCACGAGCGCGACGACCTCGTACCGGGCGAACTGCGCCACGGCGGCGGTCGGGTCGACGCCGGCGGACGCCGCCACGACGATGCGGTCTGCCACGGTGCTCCCTCGGGTGCGGTGTCGGTGCGGTCGGGTGCGGGTCAGGCGGCGGGGGCGGTCGCGGTCGCGCCGGTGGCGCTCGCCGGGGCGCCGGTCACGCTCGCTGCGAGCAGCCAGGCGAGCAGGGCCTTCTGCGCGTGCAGACGGTTCTCCGCCTCGTCCCAGATGATGCTGCGGGGCCCGTCGATGACCTCGGCGGTGACCTCGTACCCGCGGTCGGCCGGCAGGCAGTGCATGAAGACCGCGTCGTCGACGGCGTGCGCCATCATCGCGTCGTCGACGCGGTACCCGGCGAAGGTCTCGAGGCGCGACTGCTTCTCGTCCTCCTTGCCCATCGACACCCACGTGTCGGTGACGACCACGTCGGCGCCGGCTACGGCGGCGACCGGGTCGGTCACGACGAGCACCGAACCGCCCGTCTCGGCGGCACGACGTTCGGCGTCCGCGACCACCTGGGGGGACGGGCTGAACGCCGCCGGGGCCGCCACGCGGACGTGCATGCCCGCGGTCGCCCCGGCGAGCAGGTACGACTGCGCCATGTTGCTCGCGCCGTCACCGACGAACGCCACGGTCTGCCCGGCCAGCTCGCCGCGGTGCTCGCGGATCGTCAGCAGGTCGGCCAGGAGCTGGCACGGGTGGAAGTCGTCGGACAGGGCGTTGACGACGGGCACGCGGGTGTCGGCGGCCATCTCCTCGAGGCCGGACTGGGCGTACGTGCGCCACACGATCGCGGAGACCATGCGCTCGAGCACCCGGGCCGTGTCGGACGGGGTCTCCTTGCCGCCGAGCTGGCTGTTCGCCGTCGTGATGACGAGCGGACTGCCGCCGAGGTCCGAGATGCCGACGTGGAAGGACACCCGGGTGCGGGTGGAGGACTTGTCGAAGATCACGGCGACGGACTGCGGGCCGGCGAGGGGCTTCTCACCCCAGCGGTCGCGCTTCATCTGCTCGGCGAGGTCGAGGATCGCGGACTGCTCGGCCTGCGTGAGGTCGTCGTCGCGGAGGAGGTGGCGGGTCATGCGGTCTGCTCCTGGGCGGCGACTGCCGCGAGGCTCTGGCCGAGGATCGTCACGAACTCGTCGATCTCGGCATCGGACACGATGAGCGGCGGCGCGATGCGCAGGCTCGACTCGTTGGGGGCGTTGATGATGAGGCCCCGCTCGAGCGCCGCGGCGTTCACCGCGGGGCCGACCGGCGCGGAGAGACCGACGCCGATGAGCAGGCCCGTACCGCGGACCTCCTCGACGAGGGGCGATCCGAGGCTCGCGATGCCCGCGCGGATCCGCTCGCCCTTCGTGACCGCGCCGGCCACGAGGTCGGCGCGCTCGATCTCGGCGAGGACGGCGTTCGCCACGCGGGTCCCGAGCGGGTTGCCGCCGAAGGTCGACCCGTGCTGGCCGGCCGAGAACAGCTCCGAGGCCCAGCCGAAGGTCACGAGCGCGCCGATCGGGAAGCCGCCGGCGATGCCCTTGGCGATGGTCACCGCGTCGGGCGTGAAGCCGTGGCCCTGGAACGTGAACCAGTTGCCCGTACGTCCGACGCCGGTCTGGATCTCGTCGAGGACGAACAGCGCGCCGTGCTCCTCGGTCAGCCGACGCGCGGCGAGCAGGAAGCCCTCGGGCAGGTCGACGACGCCGGCCTCGCCCTTGATCGGTTCGACGATGAGGGCGGCCACGGTGTCGTCGATCGCGGCCTCGAGCGCCTCGACGGTCGAGTCGATGTGCTCGACCCCGGGGACCATGGGCAGGAAGTCCTGCTGCAGCGCGGGCTTGCCGGTGAGGGCGAGCGCTCCCATCGTGCGGCCGTGGAAGCCCTGCTTCAGCGCGAGGATGCGGGTCTTGCGGCCGTCCGCCCCGCGGTTGAGCCGCGCGAGCTTGAACGCGGCCTCGTTCGCCTCGGCGCCGGAGTTGCCGAAGTACACGCGGCCGGCCTCACCCGCGCCGGTGATGCGCTTCAGCCGCTCGGCGAGTTCGAGCTGCGGGGGCGTCGCGAAGTAGTTCGAGACGTGCACGAGCTTCGCGGCCTGGTCGGCGACGGCCTCGACGAGTGCGGGGTGGGCGTGCCCGAGGGAGTTCACGGCGATCCCGGCGAGGAAGTCGAGGTACTCGTTGCCCTCGACGTCCCAGACGCGGCAGCCCTGGCCACGCTCGAGCATGATCTTCGGCGGGGTCAGGGATCGCATGAGCGACGCCCCGAACCGGTCGTTCCAGGTCTCGGTCTGCGTCTCGGTGCTCACTGCTCGTGCCCTTCCTGTGCGGTGTCCGTGGTGGTCGCGCTCGTGCCGGCTGCCGGGGCGCCGGTGGCGGTGCGTGCTGCGTGTCGCCCCGGGTCCGCGGCGGACTCGGGGACACGTCGGCCGACCTCGGCGTGGGTGTTCTGGTTCTCGGTCCGGCGGCTCGGGTCCGGGATGACCTCGGTGCCGGCACCGCGCAGCGTGAAGACCTCGAGGAGGATCGAGTGCGGGATCCGACCGTCGATGATCGTCGCGCCGCCGACCCCGCCCACCACGGCGTCGAGGCACGCGGTCATCTTCGGGATCATGCCGGACTCGAGGCTCGGCAGGAGTTCCCGGAGTTCGTCGACCGCGATGAGGTCGATGATCGAGTCGCGGTCCGGCCAGTTGCGGTACAGCCCCGGCACGTCGGTCAGCATCATGAGCTTCGCGGCGCCGAGGGCGATCGCGAGCGCACCGGCCGCGGCGTCGGCGTTGACGTTCAGCGCCTGGTCGGGGTGGGCGTCGTCGATCGCGATGCTCGAGACGACGGGGATGCGCCCGGCCTCGATCGCGGCGAGCACGCCCGACGGGTCGACGTGCGTGATGTCCCCGACGTGGCCGAGGTCGAAGTGCTCGCCGTCGACGACGACGCCCTTCTTCTCGCCGGTGAAGAGCGAGCCGCCGTCACCGAAGACCCCGACGGCCAGGCCGTCGCCGTGTTCGTTGACGAGGTCGACGATCTCGCGGTTGACCTCGCCGGCGAGCACGTCGCGGACGACCGTGATCGCCTCGGTCGTCGTGACGCGGTACCCGCCGCGGAACTCGGACTCGATGCCCTGTTCCTTGAGCGCCGCGGAGATCTGCGGACCGCCGCCGTGCACGACGACCGGGTGCAGCCCGGCGTACCGCAGGTAGACCATGTCCTCGGCGAACGCGCGCTTGAGGTCGTCGTTCACCATGGCGTTGCCGCCGAACTTCACGACGACGGTCTTGCCCGAGAACCGCTTCAGCCACGGCAGGGACTCGATGAGCGTCGCGGCCTTGACGGCGGCGAGCTCGTGGGCTTCTTCCTTGGTCTGTCCGGTGGTCATCAGCTGGAGTACGCGCTGTTCTCGTGGACGTAGTCGTGCGTCAGGTCGTTCGTCAGGATCGTCGCGGCGTGCGGGCCGACGCCGAGCTCGATGAGCACGTGGCAGTCCCGCGGCGTCAGGTCGACCTCGTCGACGGGCCGGTCCGGCGCGCCGGCGTGGCAGACCCGGACGCCGTTCATCGAGACGTCGACCGCGTACGGGTCGAACGCGGCGTCGGTCGTGCCGATCGCGGCGAGCACGCGGCCCCAGTTCGGGTCGTTGCCGAACACGGCGGCCTTGAAGAGGTTGTTCCGGGCGACGCTGCGCCCGACCGTCACGGCGTCGTCCTCGGACACGGCGCCCGTGACCTCGATCGTGATGTCGTGGCTCGCACCCTCGGCGTCCTGCTGCAGCTGCCGTGCCAGGTCGGCGCAGACGGCGGTCAGGGCTTCCTGGAAGTCGCCGACCTCGGGCGTCACGCCCGAGGCGCCGGAGGACATCAGGACGACGGTGTCGTTCGTCGACATGCAGCCGTCCGAGTCGACGCGGTCGAAGGTCACGCGGGTCGCCGCGCGGAGCGCCTGGTCGAGCTCGTCGGCGCTCTGCACCGCGTCCGTGGTGATGACGACGAGCATGGTGGCGAGCCCGGGCGCGAGCATGCCGGCGCCCTTCGCCATCCCGCCGACGGTCCAGCCGTCCTCGGTCACCGCCGACTGCTTGGCCCGCGTGTCCGTCGTCATGATCGCCGCGGCCGCGTCGGGACCGCCGTCCGTCGAGAGCGCTGCGGCGGTCAGGTCCACGCCACGCAGCACGCCGTCGCGGAAGGTCTGGTCGCCGCGCCCGATGAGCCCGGTCGAGCAGACGACCACGTCGCCCGCACCGACGTCGAGAGCGTCGGCGACGGCCTCGGCGGTCAGGTGCGTGGTCTGGAAGCCGAAGGGGCCGGTGAAGCAGTTCGCGCCGCCCGAGTTGAGGAACACGGCGCGCGCGACGCCGTCGCCGACGACCTGGCGCGACCAGATCACCGGGTGTGCCTGCGCCCGGTTGCTCGTGAACACGGCGGCCACCGCCGACTGCGGTCCGTCGTTCACCACGAGGGCGACGTCGGGGGTGCCGCTCGCCTTGAGGCCGGCGGTCGCACCCGCGGCCCGGAAGCCCGCGGCGGCGGTCACGCCCTGTCCACCAGCGGCTCCTCCGGAGCCCGCGCCGGTCTGGAGGCCCGCCCCGGCCTGGTCCGATCCGCTCACGTCGGTCACGGTGCGACTCCGTCCACGCTCAGGCCCGTCGTCTCGGGGAGACCGAGGGCGATGTTGGCCGACTGCACGGCGGCGCCGGCGGTCCCCTTGGCCAGGTTGTCGAGCGCGGTGATCGCGACGACGCGGCCGGCGGCCTCGTCCACCGCGATGCCCACGAGCGCCGTGTTCGCGCCGATGGTGTCGGCCACCCGGGGGAACTCGCCCTCGGGCAGGAGGTGCACGAACGGCTCGTCGGCGTAGGCGAGCTCCCACGCGACGCGGACGTCACGGGCGCTGACTCCGGGTGAGAGCTTCGCGGTGGTGGTCGCGAGGATGCCGCGGGACATCGGCACGAGCACGGGGGTGAACGAGATCGTGACGTCCCCGGCGCCGGCGGCGACGAGGTTCTGCTGGATCTCGGGGACGTGCCGGTGGGAGCCGCCGACCGCGTATGCGCTGGCCGACCCCATGATCTCGGCGGCCAGGTAGGTGGTGGCGAGCTTCTTGCCCGCGCCGCTCGGGCCGACGCTGAGCACCGCGACGATGTCGTCGGTCTCGACGAGGCCTGCCTGGACCCCCGGTTGGATGCCGAGGGTCACCGCGGTCACGTTGCAGCCCGGGACGGCGATGCGCTTGGTCGCGGCCAGCTCGGTGCGCTGCCGCCCGGTGACCTGGATGTCGTCGACGTCATGCCAGGCCTCGGCAGACCCCGGGGCCGGAGCCGCGTGGAGCAGTTCGGGCAGACCGTACGTCCATGCCCCGTGGTACTCGCCGCCGTAGAACGCGTCCCACGCCGCCGGGTCGGTCAGGCGGTGGTCGGCGCCGCAGTCGACGACGAGCGTGTCGGCGTCGAGCTCGGCGGTGATCGCCCCGGACTGCCCGTGCGGCAGCGCCAGGAACACGACGTCGTGGCCGCGGAGGTTCTCGGCCGTCGTCTCGACGAGCGTCAGGTGCGCGAGCGACCGCAGGTGCGGTTGCGTCGCGATCAGGGGCTGTCCGGCGTTCGAGTGCGCGGTCACCGTCCTGACCTCGAACTCGGGGTGGGCGGAGAGCACACGGAGGAGCTCACCACCCGCGTAGCCGGAGGCTCCCGCCACGGCGACGGATACGGACATCGGTTCCACCTTTGATCGGACTGCTCGTCGAGGATTCGGAGGCGGCGGCCCCGGGCGGTGCTGATCGGTGGATCAGTCGCGCAGGGTCGCCCCGAATCGCTCGCCGGCACGTCGGACGGCGCCGTCACGGGCCTCGGAGGCCTCGGCAGCGGTCAGCGTGCGGTCCGTGGCACGGAAACGCAGGGCGAACGTCAGGGACTTCTGTCCCTCGTCCACGCCCGTGCCCCGGTAGTCGTCCACGAGCCGAGCATACTCCAGCAGCTCTCCGGCGCCAGAGCGCACCGTCTCGAGGACGTCACCGGCCGGGACGTCGACGTCGACCACGAGCGACAGGTCCTGCGTCGCCGCCGGGTAGGACACGATGGCCCCGACCGACGCGAGCTCGGGCGCCGCCGAGACGAGTGCGTCGAGGTCGAGTTCGACGACCGCGACGACGCGCGGCAGCACCGCGGCCTCGGTCAGCGCGGGCAGGAGTTCGCCGGCGACACCGACGACCGTGTCCCCGACGAGCAGGGACGCGGCACGACCCGGGTGGAGCGACCGGTGCGCGGTCTGCGTGACCGTGAGCTCGACCCCGACCGCCCACGCGACCGTGCGGGCGACGTCGAGCGCGTCCGCGATGCCGTACGGCTCGGCCGTGACCCCGGGCTGCTTCACGACGCGGTTGCCCGTGAGCAGGGCCGCGACGTGGAACGGCTGCGGCGGCAGGGAGGCGTCGAGCGCCGCGAGCGTGTCGGCGTCGGGCCGGGCGGCCCCGGCCGGAACGGCGTCCGTGCCGAGCTCCTGGCCCGGGGTGGGCAGGAAGACGCGGGAGGTCTCGTACAGGGCGACGTCCACGAGCCCCCGCGAGACGTTGCGACGCGCGGCGTCGACGAGCGCGGGGACGGCGCTCCGGCGGAGCAGGTCCTGCTCGCTGTCGAGGGCGTTCGCGAGCCGCACGCTCGGGCCGCCGTCGCCGTCGATGCCCGGGTACGCGTCCTGCGTCGCCCGCGACACGAACGGCGCGGTGACGACCTCGACGAGGCCGGCGGACGCGAGGGCCGCGGCGACCCGACGACGGGCACGCTGGTGCGCGGTCAGACCACGGCCGGGCGGGGCCACGGGCAGCACGCTCGGGATGCGGTCGTACCCGACGATGCGGGCGACCTCCTCGACCAGGGAGACGTCGTCGACGAGGTCGGGACGCCAGGTCGGCGGCGTGACCGTCAGCTGGTCGCCGTCGACCGCGACCGTGGCACCGAGGGCGCGCAGGGTCTCGACGACCTCGGCCTCGGTGTACGGGACGCCGATCAGCTCGCCCGGACGCCCGGTGCGCATCACGACGGCAGCGCGGGGCGTGGTGTCGACGAGCGTCGACCCGAGGGTGTCGGGCGTCCCGCCGGCCAGCTCGACGAGCAGGTCGACGGCACGGTTCGCCGCGGCCTCGGCCACGAGCGGGTCGACGCCGCGCTCGAAGCGCTTCGACGCCTCGCTCGGCAGCTTGTGCCGCCGGGCGGTGCGGGCGATCGACACCTGGTCGAAGCCCGCGGCCTCGATCAGGACGTCGGTCGTCGTGCCGGAGATCTCGGTGCGGGCGCCACCCATGACGCCGGCGAGGCCGACCGGACCCTGGTCGTCGGTGATGACGAGGTCCTCGGCGTCGAGCGTGCGCGTGACGTCGTCGAGGGTGACGAGCTGCTCCCCCGCGGTGGCGCGGCGGACGCCGAGGCCGCCCTGCACCTTCGCGAGGTCGTAGCCGTGCAGCGGCTGGCCGAGCTCGAACATCACGTAGTTCGTGACGTCGACCGGCAGCGAGATGGACCGTACGCCGGCGAGTGCCAGGCGCGACACCATCCACGCCGGTGTCTTCGCGTTCGGGTCGATGCCGCGCACGACGCGGGTCACGAAGGTGTGCGCGCCGACACGACCCCGGATCGGGGCCTGGTCGTCGACCGTCACCCGGAAGCCGTCGCCGGAACGGCGCGTCGCACGCTCGGCGGGGTCGTGGAAGGACGCACCGGTGGCGTGGGCGTACTCGCGGGCGACGCCGCGGATGCTCATCGCGTAGCCGCGGTCCGGCGTGACGTTGATCTCGACCGCGGCGTCGTCGAGGCCGAGCAGCGCGATCGCGTCGGTGCCCACCTCGGGCTCCATGCCGAGATCGGCGAAGCGCAGGATGCCGTCGTGCTCGTCGCCGAGCCCGAGCTCGCGGGCCGAGGCGATCATGCCGTCGGACACGTGCCCGTAGGTCTTGCGGGCCGCGATCGGGAAGGGCCCGGGCAGCACGGCGCCGGGCAGCGTCACCACGACGAGGTCGCCCACGTCGAAGTTGTGCGCGCCGCAGACGATGCCGCGCGGTTCGCCGTCGCCGACGTCCACCTGGCACCAGTTGATCGTCTTGCCGTTCTTCTGCGGCTCCGGCTCGCGCTCGAGCACCCGGCCGACCACGATCGGCCCCGTGAGGTCGTTCGTGTGGACGGCTTCTTCCTCGAAGCCCACGGACACGAGGGCCGCGTGGACGTGCTCGAGGGAGACGTCGTCGGGCAGGTCGACGTTCTCGCCGAGCCAACTGATCGGGATGCGCATCAGACCACCGTTCCGAACTGCTGGGAGAAGCGGATGTCGCCCTCGAGGAAGTCACGCATGTCGTTGAGGCCGTTGCGGAACTGCAGCGTCCGCTCGATGCCCATGCCGAACGCGAAGCCCTGGTACTCGTCCGGGTCGATCCCGGCGGCGCGCAGCACGTTGGGGTTCACCATGCCGCAGCCACCCCACTCGACCCAGCGTGCCCCGCCCTTGGCGTTCGGCTGCCAGACGTCCATCTCGGCGCTCGGCTCGGTGAACGGGAAGTAGTTCGGGCGGAGACGGATCTGCGCTTCGGCCCCGAAGACCTGGCGGGCGAAGTGCTCGAGCGTGCCGCGCAGGTGCGCCATCGTCAGGCCCTTGTCGATCGCGATGCCCTCGACCTGGGTGAAGACCGGCAGGTGCGTCGCGTCGAGCTCGTCGGCGCGGTACACCCGCCCCGGGGCGATGACGTACAGCGGGAGCTCGCGGGACAGGAGCGACCGGATCTGCACCGGCGAGGTGTGCGTGCGCATCACCAGGTGCCGGTCGACCGGCTCGACGAAGACCGTGTCGGCCATCGCGCGGGCCGGGTGGTCCTGGTCGAAGTTCAGCGCGTCGAAGTTGAACCACTCGTGCTCGAGTTCGGGGCCCTCGGCGACCTCCCACCCCATGCCCACGAAGATGTCGGCCACGGTCTCGTTGAGCAGCGAGAGCGGGTGGCGCGAGCCGTGCGTCCGACGGCTCGGCAGCGCCGTGACGTCGACGCGCTCGGCCTCGAGCCGGGCGTGTTCCTCGGCCTGCGCCAGGACGGACTCCTGCGCGGCGACCGCCTGGTTCACCTGGCCGCGCGCCTGGCCGACGAGCTTGCCGGCCGCGGCCTTCTGCTCCTTCGGCACGCTGCGCATCGCGGCGTTCATGCGCGCGAGCACGGACTGCTCGCCCGTGTGCTCGGCCCGGGCCTGCTTCAGCTCGGCCACGGACGTCGCGGCGCGGACGGCCGCGAGGGCGTCGTCCACGGCGGCGGCGACGGCCGCTTCGCTGATCTCGAGAGGTTCTGACACGAGGCCCGATCCTACCGGCCGCCGGGATACCGCCGTCCTGTACCGAGCGGTCGGTGGAGGAACCCCGGCGGTCAGTCCCCTGTGGAGGAGGAAGCCGCCCGCTGCGCGAACGCGCTCTCGTACAGGCAGACCGAGGCGGCCGTGGCGAGGTTCATCGACTCGGCCCGGCCGTAGATCGGCACCTTCACCGCGCGGTCCACGAGCGCCAGGTCCTCGTCGGTGAGCCCGCGGGCCTCGTTGCCGAAGACCCACGCGGTCGGGCCGTCGAGCATGCCGTCGGCGCGCACGTCGGGCAGGTCGTCGCCCGAGACGTCGGCCGCGAGCACGGTGTAGCCGAGCCCCTTCGCACGGGAGACCGCGTCGGCGAGCGTCACGCCGACCGACACCGGCACGTGGAACAGCGAGCCCGTCGTCGAGCGCACGACCTTCGGGTTGT
>Ga0308161_1004144_pt1 | contig 13461 bp, 11 predicted proteins | sample PhyFR2_FD_201034 | JGI IMG/M metagenome (GOLD analysis project Ga0308161, IMG submission 201034) | Phyllosphere microbial communities from UC Gill Tract Community Farm, Albany, California, United States - DLSLF.R2 | ecosystem: Host-associated > Plants > Phyllosphere > Unclassified | place: USA...
TCTGGCACAAGCGGGCAGACCATGTGCTGGCGGGATTGGAGGACGGCACGGCATGGGGCTGAAGCGGCGTGGGGAAAGCCGGCGGCCGTGCGCTGCGCCTGGTCTTGAAGCGCAGGGACATGCTGCCGCATGAGCTGAGCGGCGCTGGCTGAAGCCGGCACCGGGCTTCCTGCAAACCGGGCTGGTTATTGACGGTTACTGCCAAGGGCATGGAAACCGGCGGACAACTGGCCTGCCTGCGTCAGTCAGGATGGCATCGGATGCAGGGGTGTTTGTTCGGCAAGCCAGCAAGGCTTGACAGGATGGAGATGCGGATGCGGTCCGCGCGGGGGCAAGCGCGCGAGCCGGAAAACCTGACCGGCATAGGCTCCGGCAGTGCCCCCTTGGTCGGAAAACCCTATCGACAGATATTGGCGGCCCGGCACGTGCCTGTCACCTGCCAGGCTACCCGGCCGTCAGCAAATGTCGGAGTCAATATATAGGTTTCCCCATTAAGGCCATTGGTAGCGATGGCGGTGGCAGTGATGACGCCGTTCTCTCCGGTGGTAACACTTGCGACATTCCCCGCTGCCCCGGTGTTTGCCGGGATCTGGTTTGCTCCGGCTATACAGCTCGCAAGACCATTCTGGTCCTGCGCACAAAGTTCCACTGCGAGCTTGGTCGCCGCTGTTGCCAGTATCACCTCGCTGAACCTGGCCCTCCTCGTGTAATCCCGATATGCCGGAAGCGCCACCGCGGCCAGAATGCCGATAATGGCCACGACGATCATCAGTTCGATCAGGGTGAAGCCGCTTGCGCGGCTGCGCGGGTAAGGAAGTTTGATCATGATTGCTCCATGCAGTTGGACGGTTCCGGCAGTAAAGGGAACATTGCCGGCGCAACGCAGTAGCAAGGCGGATGCCATCAGGAATCAAATTAAAAAACGGCCATGCGTTCTTTTGACGCTCGTTTTTGAACAACGACATCTGTTTATCGCCATTCATGACAGGCATGAACGAGCGCCACGACCAATCATCCTAGCAATTGAATGCCGTCCGGGGACCGCCGCATCCTCATCGGCCTTGCCCGGTGCGGGAACTGCCCGCGCATGAACGTGACCACAAGCCGGTTTGCGGCCATCCATCCATGAAAGGTCATCTCCATGCGCACCGTCAGCCTGTCGACCGCAATGACGCTCAGCGACCTCAGCGAAAGCACCTTCCGGCGCAAGATCAGGAGCGGCGACATCCAGCTGCTGCCGCCGGGCGATGCGGGCGGCCGGGAAGGCATTGCCATCGATCGGAATGCGGCCTATCTGAACGCCGACATCGCTGTCGGACACTGGGAACTGGTGAGGGAGGCCGACCGGGGCGACGCGCTGGCCCAGACCGAACTGGCGCTGGTGCTGCAGCGGCACCGCAAGTTCAGGGCCGCGGTCTACTGGCTGCAGCTTGCCGCGAAGAGGAATGACAGCCATGCGCTGCATTGGCTGGCGCGCTGCCATCTGGAAGGCCGGGGCGTGGCAAGAAACGAGGACAAGGGCATCATGCTGCTGGCGCGTTCCGCGCTGCTGGGCAACGTCATCTCGGCCCACCAGCTGGCCGCCCTGCGCCATGGATTCATTCAGCATTACTCCGCACAGCCGCCGGCCGAGCCACGCATGAGCGGGAACCGGCCTCGGGCCTTTGCGCCCGGCGGCTGAGCGTTCCTTCAGGCCGGCGATCCGGCCGGCCTGACGGTGGGTGGCTTATTGCGACGTTGCCGGCGTGCTGCTGGTGGTGGACTGGCGTGCCTGCGCCTGGGTTTGCGTCTGGGCCTGGGCCTTTTCCGCGTCCTTCTTGTTGGCGCGGTGACGGCCGACTGCACAGCCGGCCGCAGCGCCCAGCACGCCATGATTGCCAACGACATGGCCGGCCACGCCGCCGACGGCGGCGCCCTTGATACAGCCCTTGGCCGAGGCGGCGCCAGACAGGCTGGCAAGCGAGGCAAACAGGCAAACGGCGATCAGTTTGGCTTTCATCACATCTCCTTCAAAGCGGCATGGATACAAGACCAGGGCACATACCCTGACCGGTAGAAACCATCATGCCGGTTTGAAGTGATGCTGGCGGTGCGCTGCCCAACATAACCGCCGTACTACCTGAAAAATGCGTTATGCCTTTTCTGGCTTGGGCTTGCCCTGCGCATCGCTCAGGCGATACTTGGTGCGGCGATCGCCCATCAGTTCACGCAGTTCGCGGATGTCCATGTTGGACACTTCATGCATGCGAATCAGCATCGACGCGCCGACCGGCAGGCGGCGGTGGCGGATCTTGCTGATCACCGGCGGCGCCACTTCGAGCGCGCGCGACAGCGCCGCATCATTCTTCAGGTTGAGCCGCTCGATCAGGGAGTCCAGCAGGTTGTCGGGGTTATAGGTCACTTGCGAGGTCAGTTCATGCGCTTGCTGCGGGTCCTGGGGCTGGTCCATTTGGTCTCTCTCCAACACGGTTGACCGGGCGCCGTCTCGGCGCGCCGGATGATGCCAATTTGACATTAAGAAAACTGTCGCGAGAATATCACTTTGCCAACGAAATTTGAAAGAGCCTGCCTGCGCAAATTCACCAAGTTCTGACCAAATCGGTATTTTCAGCGAATCGAGTCGGTATCCGAACCAGAAGCCGTATCGCCGCCGCCCGATGCGCCAGCGCTGCCGACCGGCTGGCGCTCGCCGTAATCGACCGCGCTGCGCGCCGCCATCCGGGCGCCGCTGACCGGATCGCGGCCCATGCCGCTCATCACGCCGCTCAGTTCTTCCTCGGTTTTCGCCGGCGCCATGCTGTCGGCCTGGGCCGCTGCCTGGCTGTCGCCGATCCAGACGCCGCCGCCGGCATAACGGCGCACCACGATGCCGGCCATGGTGGTGGCGGGCGGCGGCGCCGCGCGCTGGCTGTCGGCGCTGATGATTTCACCCTGCGCATCCATGCCGTAGGGCAGCGGCGCCGACACCATCACCGGCGGGCGTTCCGGACGCGGGAAGGACGCCTTCGCGTCCAGCATCCCGGCCTGCATCGCTTCCCGGAAGAAGTCGCCCACCAGCAGCAGCGCATTGTGGCCGCCCTGCCCCCAGTAGTCGCTGCGCATGGTGACGCGGGCATCGTTGAAGCCGACCCAGGCGCCCATCACCAGCGTCGGATGCATCAGCATGAACCAGCCATCGGTATTGTTTTGCGTGGTGCCGGTCTTGCCGGCGATATCGGCGCTGACCTTGAACTGCGTCTTCATCGCGGTGCCGGTGCCGCGGCTGATCACGCCGCGCATCATGTCGATCAGTTCGACGGCGGTATGCTCGCTCATCACCCGCGCCGGCGCGCGGCTGAATTCGGCCAGCACCCGGCCGTTGCGGTCGCTGATGCGGCGGATGAAGATCGGCTCCTGGTACAGGCCGCCGCGGGCGATGGTGCCATAGGACGCCGCCATTTCCAGCAGCGTCACCGGGCTGGTGCCCAGCGCCAGCGACGGCACCGCGTCGAGCTTGCTGCGGCGCACGCCGGCGGCCTGGGCCAGGTCGACGATTTCCTTGACGCCGACATCCTGCATCACCTGAGCGGTGATCGTGTTCTTGGAATACACCAGGCCGTCGCGCAGGCTCATCATGCGGCCGCTGGCGCCGCCCATGTCGCCAGGGCGCCAGACGCGGCCGTCGCCGAGCCGGATCTCCACCGGGCCGTCGGCATACATGCGCTCCGGCGCCAGGCCGGCTTCCAGCGCCGCGCCATAGACGAAGGGCTTGAAGGTGGAGCCGGGCTGGCGTTCCGCCTGCGCCACATGGTCATACTGGTCGCGCTGGAAATCGCGGCTGCCGACCCAGGCCCGCACTTCGCCGCTGTCCGGGTCCAGCGCGACGAAGCCGGCTTCGAGCCGGGTCTTGGCCTGCTGCAGCCGATTGATGAAGTCCGGATCGCGCTTGAGCCTCTTCAGCACCGCGGCCTCGCCCTCGGCAGCCACGGCGCGACGAAATTCCGGCGTCTCGCGCAGGAAGGCATCCAGCAGGTCCGCGCGCTCGGTCCAGAAATGCCGGAACGGCACTACCTTGCCCTGCATTTTTTCATAGGCGCCCGGCGTCTTCGACAGCAGCTTGCCGGACGGCTGGCTCCATTCCACGTCGGCCACCGCTTGCAGCACCTGCGCCTGGCGTTCCACTGCCTGCGCCGCCACTGCCTGCAGCTTCGGGTCCAGCGTGGTCTGGATCACCAGGCCGTCGGCGCCGAGGTCGTGGTGGTTGCGGTCGGCCCAGTCCACCAGCCACTTGCGCACGTATTCGGTGAAATGGGTGGCGCTGCCGGTCGGCTCGGCCTGGCGTTGGAAGCGCAGCTGCAGCGGCTCGGCGCCGAGCCGGTCGACGTCGGCCTGCGCCAGATGGCCGCCGCGCGCCATCTGCGCCAGCACCACGTTGCGGCGCGCCCTGGCGCGTTCCGGGTTCACGACCGGGTTGTAGTAATGGGTGCCCTTGAGCATGCCCACCAGGGTCGCCGCCTCGGCCGGGCCGAGTTCGGCGGCGGGCTTGGCGAAGTAGGTACGCGCCGCCATCTCGATGCCGTAGACGTTGTACAGGAAGGGCACGCTGTTGAGATAGGTTTCAAGGATCTGGTCCTTGCTGTAGCGCTGCTCGATGCGCACCGCGGTGGTGATTTCGCGCAGCTTGCGGCTGACGGTGCGGGCGCGGCCGATTTCTTCCGGATGCAGGTTGCGCACCAGCTGCTGGGTGATGGTGGAGCCGCCCTGGGTTTCGCCATTGGCGGTATGCAGCGCCGCCGACAGCGTGCGCTTGATATCAAAGCCGCGATGCTCGTAGAAACGCCGGTCCTCGGTGTCGATCAGGGCATGGATCACATGCGGCGATATCTTTTCCAGCGGCAGCCATTCCCGCTGCACATTGCGCAGGGTGGTCAGCTCGCTGCCATCGGCCGCCAGGATCACGCTCGGCTGCACCGCGCGCACCGTCTGCAGGCGGTCCACCTCGGGCGTCTCCTGGACGGTCACGTACACCAGCCCGGCCAGCAGCAGCGCCACGGCAATGCCGGCGACGGTGATGACCTTGATGGCATGCCAGCCCATGCCGGCAATAGACCGTAACCAGCCCCGACGCTGGCTCGCGCGCTTGTCCACGGGAATTCCTCAACACTTGACCAGATGCAAGTTTGACAAGGTTCAAGGAAGGGAGTTTTGCGTCGGTCGTGGCTTCGAAGGCCCTGGCCCGGCTGTTTTGACGCTTGTTTGCGCGAAGTCGTGTTGGCTTGATACCGGGAAATCCCCCGGCTGGGAAACCCGGCTGGAGGAGCAAGGCAATGCACCGCAATGCGGGCGTTCCTGCGGTCAATACTGTTCAGATCCGCAGCCGACCACTGCGATGGCACGCATGACCGGATTGACTGCCAGCCCCTGAAGCGACGATGGCGGCAAGGAAAGCGGCGGAGGCAGAGGCCGCCAATGCCGGATCAACGCTGCAGGCCGCCGCCCATGGGGCTGCCAAACCCCTGCACGGGCGCTGCGCCCCCCGGCACTGCCTGGACCTGGGGCGGCGGCATGGGCGCGGATTGCGGCTGCATCTGGGGTTGCATCTGGGGCTGCATCTGCGGTTGCATCTGGGGCTGCATCTGCGGCTGCTGCATGCCGGGCATAGGCGGCACGGCTCTGGTGACGGGCGGGCGGTTGCTGGTATCGGCCATCATGCCGCCCTTGTCTTCGTCGAGCAGCTCGACCCGCTTCATCACGCCGTTCTCCTGCAGCAGCACATAGCGCGGATGCACTTCCTTGATCACCACGCCGGGCTGGAATTCGCGGTTGGCGCGCACCGCCTCGGGCGGCTTGCCGTCGGCCGACAGGATGGCCACGCTCTCGCCGCTGGTGCCGGACGACACCACGCCGCGCAGCTGGTAATTGGTGGCGACCGCCACCGGGCCCTGGCGGCCGCCGAACAGCACGGCGGCGGCGCGCGGGTCGGGCGGCGCCTGCACCGCCGGCGGCGGCGCCGCGACCGGGCGCGCCGGCGGCTTCAGCAACTGCATGCCCCAATAGGTGGCGGACACGCAGAGCGCAATGAACAGCACGAAACTGGTAAGCAGCGGCCAGCGTTTCATTCGACTTCCCTTATCTGTGCGGCTTCCGACATCAGCGCACCAGCTGGTTGATTTCAATAATCGGCATCAGCACCGCCAGCACGATCAGCAGCACCACCACGCCCATGGCGAGAATCAGCGCCGGCTCCAGCAGGCCGGCAATGGTCAGCGCGCGCCGTTCCAGGTCCTGCTCCTGGGCATTGGCGGCGCGGTCCAGCATGGCCGGCAGCTCGCCGGTGACTTCGCCGGCGCGGATCATGTGGATGAGCATCGGCGGAAAATGCTTGTGCGCCGACAGCGCCCGCGCCAGGCCGACGCCTTCGCGCACGCTGGTGGCCGCTTCCTCGACCTGCGCCCGCATCGCCACGTTGGACAGGGTGTCGCGGCTGGTCTGCAGCGCGCGCAGGATGGGCACGCCGGAACCGGTGGTGATGGCCAGCGTGCTGGCAAAGCGCGCGGTGTTCAGGCTGCGCTCGAACTTGCCGTACATCGGCGCAGTCAGCAGCCAGCGATGCCAGCGCATCTTGATCACCGGGTTTTTCAGCGCCCGGCGCCAAGTCCAGAACAGTGCGATGACCACGCCCGCCACGATCAGGCCGTAATGCCGCACGAAGTCGGAGATGGCCAGCATCACCACCGTCAGCAGCGGCAGCTTCTGCTTGGTGTTGGCGAATACCGAGACGATCTGCGGCACCACGTAGGTCAGCAGGAAGATCACGATGGCGAACGCCACCACGGTGACGATGGCCGGATAGGTAAAGGCCAGCCGCACCTTCTGCACCAGCGAGTTGCGGCGCTCGATGTAATCGGCCAGGCGCGACAGCACCTTGGCCAGCTGGCCGATCTGCTCGCCGGAGGCCACCAGCGCGCGGTAGATGTCGGCGAAGTCGCGCGGATGCTGGCCCAGCGCGTCGGAGAGCGACGCGCCGCCCATGATCTCGGAACGGATCGAGGCAATCAGGTCGCGCACATAGGTGCGCTCGGCCTGTTCCAGCAGGGCGGTGAAGGCCTGCTCCAGCGGCAGGCTGGCTTCCAGCAGGCTGGCCAGCTGGCGCGTGAACAATGACAGCTCGACCGTCGAGAGCCGGTCGCCGAGGCCGCGCCGGCGCCCCTGGCCGCTCTCGTCGACCTGCGAGGCGATGGCGTCGACCATGATCGGCACCAGGCCCTGCGTGCGCAGGTCGGAGCGGGCGGCGCGGGCGCTGTCGGCGTTGAGCACGCCCTTGCGGGTGGCGCCCAGCGTGTCGACGGCTTCATAGCGAAATGCGGGCACGGGCTTTCCTCTTTAATCCTTGGTCACGCGCAGCAGCTCGGCCTGCGTCGTGGTGCCGTCGGCCAGCCAGCGTTCGCCATCCTCGCGCATGGTGCGCATGCCGTCGCGCTGGGCGGTGATGCGGATGTCGGCCTCCGAAGCGCGGTCATGGATCTGGGAACGGATCTGGTCGGTGGTCTGCAGCAGTTCATAGACGCCGACCCGGCCGTGGTAGCCGGTCATGCCGCACTTGTCGCAGCCGACCGCATGCCACATCGTGCCGTCATGGCGCCGGCAGTGCGGGCACAGTTTCCTGACCAGGCGCTGCGCCACCACGCCCAGCAGCGAGGACGACAGCAGGAAGGGCTCGATGCCCATGTCCAGCAGGCGGGTGACGGCGGCGGCGGAATCGTTGGTGTGCAGGGTCGCCAGCACCAGGTGGCCGGTGAGGGAAGCCTGCACCGCGATCTGCGCGGTTTCCAGGTCGCGGATCTCGCCGATCATGATCACGTCCGGGTCCTGGCGCAGGATGGCGCGCAGGGCCTTGGCGAAGGTCATGTCGATGCGGGCATTGACCTGGGTCTGGCCGACGCCGGCCAGCTCGTACTCGATCGGGTCTTCCACCGTCAGGATGTTGGTGCTGGCGGCATTCAGGCGCGACAGCGCAGCATACAGCGTGGTGGTCTTGCCGGAACCGGTTGGGCCGGTCACCAGCACGATGCCGTGCGGCTGGGCGATCAGGTGGTCGAACTCCTTCAGGGTATGGTCGTCCATGCCCAGGCTCTGCAGATCGAGCCGGCCGGCTTCCTTGTCCAGAAGACGCAGCACGGCGCGCTCGCCGTGGCCGGTGGGCAGGGTGGAAACGCGCACGTCGACCGGCTTGCCGCCCACCCGCAGCGTGATGCGGCCGTCCTGCGGCAGCCGTTTCTCGGCGATGTCGAGCTGGGCCATGATCTTGATGCGGGAAATCATCGAGGCATGGATCGCCTTCTTGGGCCGCACGATGTCGCGCAGCGCGCCGTCGATGCGAAAGCGCACCACCGAGATCTGCTCGAAGGGTTCGATATGGATGTCGGAAGCGCCTTCCCGCAGCGACTGCGTCAGCAGCGCGTTGATCATGCGGATCACCGGCGCGTCGTCGGCCGATTCCAGCAGGTCTTCCACCGCCGGCATGTCCTGCATCATCTTGGCCAGGTCGAGGTCGGACTCGTATTCATCGATCACCTGGGCGGCGTCGTTGCCGGCGCCGGCATAGGCGCGGGCGATGGCGGCATCGAGCGCCTCGCGGTCCATGCGCTTCAGGCGGATGCGGCCGAAACGGCGGCTGACCTCGGCGATGGCGCGCGGCGCGGTGGCATCCGACACCCAGACCTCGACGCCGTTATCGGGCGTGGCGCCGCGCTGCGCAAGCACGGCATGGTCGCGGGCGAAGGCATACGGTAAAAGTCGGGCTTCCATGATTTCTCTCTTCGCCGGCCGCTTACTGGGTGAACTGCGGCAGGCCTGGTTGCGGCGCCGCCGGTTGTGGCGGCAGCGCGGGTTGAACGGGCATGGGCTGCGGCTCGGGCGGCAGGCCCGGCTGCAGCGGATTGCGCGGCATGATGCCATTGGCGCCCGGCGGCAGGTTCAGCAGGTCGCCGTTCTGCAGGCGGCCGTTTTCCATCACCGGCACGATGGGCTTGCCGACGTTGGGCAGCACCGGCGAATCCGGCTGCTTGGTCTGCAGCTGCTGGCCGCGGATGTACTCGTAGCGGTCGCTTGCCACGTTCAGGTTCTGGTCGGCGCTGCGGATCAGGGTCGGGCGCAGGAACACCATCAGGTTGGTCTTTTCGCGGCTGGTGTTCTGGTACTTGAACAGGTTGCCCACCACGGGAATGTCGCCCAGTCCCGGCACCTTCTCCGTGCCATTGCTGTTGCGGTCGTCGATCAGGCCGCCCAGCACGATGATTTCGCCATTGTCGACCAGCACATTGGTCTGGATCGCGCGCTTGGTGGTGATCAGACCCGAGACGTTGTTCTTGGTTTCGTCGATGGCCGAGGTTTCCTGGTAGATCGCCATCTTCACGGTGCCGCCTTCCGACACCTGCGGCTTGACCACCAGCGACAGGCCGATGTCCTTGCGCTCCACCGTCTGGAACGGGTTCACGCCGGCGGCGCCGCCGGACGCGGCGGTGGTGTACTGGCCGGTGACGAAGGGCACGTTCTGGCCGACGATGATGCGGGCTTCCTCGTTGTCCAGCGTGATCAGGTTGGGCATGGACAGGATGTTGGCATTGCCCTCGGTCTCCAGCGCGCGGGCGATCAGGCCCAGCGTGAGCTGGCCGGCCACCTGCCGGAACACGCCGAGGTTCAGGCCGTTGCCCGGGGCCTGAAGCTGCTGACTCGTGCCGTTGGTCGTGCCGGCCAGGCGCGCCGCGGCCTGGGTGATCAGGTTGTTGCCGCCGCTGGAAAAGCCGGTGATGGTGCCGACCCGGTAGGCACTGTCGCCGTTGCCGGACAGGCCGGCCCACTGGATGCCGAATTCGGCGGCGCGCTTGGCGCTGACCTCGACGATCAGCGACTCGATGTAGACCTGGGCGCGACGGGCGTCGAGCTGGTCGACCACGCTGCGCAGGTTGCGGTACACCGCCTCGCTGGCGGTGATGATCAGGGAATTGGTGGCCGGGTCAGCCTGGATGAAGCCGCCGGGTCCGCCGGTGGGCAGCGGGCCGCTGCCCTGGCCCTGGCCCTGGCCGGACTGGCCAAAGCCCATGCCGCCCTGGCCCAGTCCGCCCTGTCCCAGGCCGCCGCCGGTCTGGCCGAGGCCGGCGCCGCTGGTGTTGGTGAGGGCCGGGTTGCTCGGCGTGGATGCGCCGCCGGTGTTGCCGGTCTGCAGGCCGGACGCCGACGGGTCCGAGGCCACCACCGCGCGCAGCGTCAGCGCCAGCTTGGTGGCTTCGGCATTTTTCAGGTAGATCACGTGCACGTTGCCGGGCATCGCGGTGGGCTGGTCGAGCTTGTCGACCAGCGAGCGCGCCAGCCGGGCGCGGGCTTCGGACGGCGCCCGGATGATGACCGAGTTGGTGCGGCTGTCCGCCAGCAGGCTGGTGCGGTCGCTGCCGCCGGCGACGCCCTGCCCGCCCGGCTGGCCGCCGGCGCTGCCGCCATCGAGCAGCCGGTTGACCATGGTGGCGATGTCGGTCGCCACCGCATGCCGGATCGGCAGCACGTCCAGGTCGGCCGCGGCCGGCATGTCCAGCGAGGCGATGATGCGGCCCAGCCGGCGCAGGTTGTCGGCATAGTCGGTGATGACCAGGCTGTTGGTGCCGGGATTGGCATTGATGGTGTTGTTGGGCGAGATCAGCGGCCGCAGCACCGGCACCATGTTCACCGCCGATTCATAGTTGAGCTTGAAGACCTGGGTGGCGATCTGGTCGCCGCGCACCGCGCCGCCGTCGCCGCCGCGGCCGGGCGTGGTCTGGATCGGGCCGGCCTGCAGCTTGGCGTCGGCTTCCGGCACCACCTTGGTGAAGGGGCCGCTGGCCACCACCGTATAGCCCTGCAGGCGCAGCGCCGAACTGAGCAGCTGCATCGCCTGCGCCTTGGTCACCGGCTTTTCGGAGATCAGGCTGATCGTGCCCTTGACCCGCGGATCGATCAGGAAATTGGTGCCGGTGTAATGCCCGACCGCCTTGACCACGGACTCGATGTCGGCGCCGACGAAATTGAGCACCGCCTCGTTGCGCGACGGATCCTGCGCCCGCGCCGGCGCCATGCCGGCCAGCAGGCTCATCACGAGAGTGGCGGCGCCAGCGCGGCGCCAGGTTGCCTTGGTCGGCAGGCATTTTGCCAGTGGGAAGAGTTTTTTCATTTGAATTCGAGTGAGATGTAATCCTTGCCGCCTTCGGTACGACGTTGTCCGAGCAGATTCAACAGATTCGCCAGTCTTTGCTCCTGCCCCGGCTCCGCCTCGGCCTTGCCGGAAAACTGCATCCTGCCGCGGTCAAGCCGGCCGGCGCCGCTCAGCAGCAGCGGACCGTGCAGCGAACCGAGCTGCAATTGCGCCTGCTGGCCGCGCCATTCCAGTGTCATTCGGTAAGCGCCCAGCGGCTTGATCGGCGACAGCCGGGATGCAATATCGTCGAGCGTCAGGCGCATTGTGCCGGTCATTGCCACCTGCTGCCCCTGCCGCGCAATCTGCAGCTGCTGCCAGTCCAGCGTCATGCGACCGGACGGCTGCAGCGTGTTGAGCGGCGCGCCCAGCGCCGTCAGGCGTTCGGCCGGCAGGGTGATGGCCGCCGCACTGATGGTCCAGGCGCTCCAGCCGCCGGTAATCTTCACCGGTGTCGACAGCGCCGCCGGATTGCTCAGTTCCGCATCCAGCGTTCCCAGCACGACCAGCGGCGAGAGCCGCCACGCGAACCGGCCCGGCAGCAGCGGCGTCACCGCAGAATCCGCGCCAGGCGCGCCGCCCAGAAAGGCCGAGCCCTGCCACAAGGTCCCCTGCGCATCGCCCAGCGAAAACCTGCCGCCGGTTTGCCGCTCCAGCAACACCGACATCCAGGCCGCGGGCAAAAAAGCCAGCATAGTCAAGAGGATAGCGAATGTTGCCGAAAGCAACCATATCACGGCCCTCAGCAATTTCCCGCCTTTTTGTGCGGTTTCCGGCTTTCATTTTCCGACAACATGGTCACTGCCTTTCGCTTATTGCGCCTTTTGCTGGCGCAAGGTCAGGTTGGCATTGACGATGTCCGGCGTCGGCTGGGCGGTGATGCTGGCTTCGGTCACCGTCAGCTGGAACGCGGCGCGCGCCTCGTTGAGCCATTCGTTGAGCGCGCTGAACGAGGCGCCCGGAAGCTGCAGGCGCACGATCTCGCCGGCAACCGAGGTGTTTTCGGCTTTCAGCCCGCGCCGCTGCAGCGCTGCCTCCAGCGTTTCGCGGCTCAGCGGCACGGCGGCCGGCGCCGCGGCGGCGTCGCCCTGCGGCAGCATCACCGCCTCCTGGGTCAGGGCCTGCAGTTGCGCCACCTGCTGGCGCATTTCCGGCAGGCTGCGCTGGTAGCGCGCAATGCCTTCCTGCGCCGGGGACACCAGCAGCAGGTAGATCATTGCGGCCACGATTGCCGCCATGCCGGCCAGCAGGATGCGCTGCTCGCGCAGGTTGCGTTCGGCCCAGAAACGGGAAGCGGCCTGGCTTGCTTCGGTCATGCTTGTCTTCAGACTCATCTGCCCTGCCTCATTTTCCGGTCTTGACTTGCCACATCACCACGCCGGCCTGCTCCGGCGCGGCGGTCAGGGACAGATTGCGCCGCGCCAGCGCCGCGCTGACTGCATCGAACGGCACCTGCGCCTCGGGTTTCAGGCGGACGAACAGGCTGCGCTCGCGGTATTCCAGCCCGGCCAGCGTCGGCGGCGCGCCGCCCGGCGTGCGCGCCGCGGCGCTCTGCCATGCCTCGCCGAAGGCGGCGGCCAGCGCGCCGAAATCGTCCGGCGCGCCCTGGCCGGCGTTGCGGCGGCCGGCGGCCACCTTCTGCCGGGTCTGGGCCAGCGGATCGACGATCACGGTCTCGTTCGGAAACGCTGCCTTGTAGATCTGCGTCATCGAGGCGCGCAGGCCGTCGTATTCCCGTTTCAGCCGTATCCATTCCAGGTTCAGCGGCACCAGGTTCACCGCCAGCAGCAGCACCGCCAGCGCCAGCGGCAGCCGCCACGGCTTCCAGTTCAGCTTGGGCCGGGCCGAGGCGCCCAGGCCGATCGCCAGGTCGATGTCGGCGCCGCCGGCGCCGGCGATCCACTGCTGCCAGCTGTCGGCCTGCACGGTGACCAGTTCGGCCGCGCCCAGTTCCGCCGCCGCCTGCTGGTAGGCCGGCGCCCGCTCGCGCGGCACCCGCAGCAGCAGCGGCTGGCCGTGCGCCATCGCCAATGCCGCGTCGACCGCCTCGCGCGCCGCGCTGGCCGGATGCTCGGGCAGGATCGCCACGCCCATGCCATCCTGGGCCGACAGGCGCAGCGTCAGTTCGATGTCGGCGTCCTGCTCCAGCACGACGCCCTGCACGGCGTCGGCCGCATGCGGCACGCACAGCTGGGCCGGCAGCGCCGAAATGCGCGCCATGCCGGAACCAAGCACGGTGCGCGTCATCAGTTCCAGCCAGG
>Ga0308161_1004146_pt1 | contig 13458 bp, 12 predicted proteins | sample PhyFR2_FD_201034 | JGI IMG/M metagenome (GOLD analysis project Ga0308161, IMG submission 201034) | Phyllosphere microbial communities from UC Gill Tract Community Farm, Albany, California, United States - DLSLF.R2 | ecosystem: Host-associated > Plants > Phyllosphere > Unclassified | place: USA...
GATACAGGAACCTGGTAGAAATTAACGTTCACTGGACTGGAGTTTGCAGAAAGACCACAGGCGGTATTGACCAGTTCACCTTCGAATTTGATCTGCCCTGTGGTGGTATCAGCGGCAAAAGCAGCCCCAGAGCTCAGAGCAGCAGTGAAAGCAGCAGCCATAACTACTTTAGTCATTTTCATAATTCATCCTGTTTATATTAAAATCCTGAGAAATAAAGAGTCACAACCTCACGATCAATCTATAATTCGATCCTTGTCAGGTGCTATCCGTATTGTTCGCTTAAGTGATGTTTCGCCCATCCCTTGTAAATCAGTAATGAGTGAAAGTGCTTAACCGAACTGGAAAGGATGCTATCAAAATAAAGAAAATCCTAAAAGAGTTGCGCACTAGCTCAGTGATATACGCCATCAAAATTTAAGATCGGGGTCTTTTTCTAAGGTATATCTCGCGAAGAGGTTAGAATAATCCTAACCCGTGGCTTATAAGATTGTATAAAGATGAATTGAGGTGTTATTTCCTATTTTTTTTAAGATATTTCCTGGTTGTGGGGACTCTTATGGGGATTACAAATCTTCAGAGATGGAATTAGAGCGATGCAAAAGCCGGGTAATAAGAGCGCCCGCAGGCTGACTTGAGAAATAGGTTAGCGACGGATTACGATGGGCTTTATCCCTATAAAGTTTAGGGCTAAATAGTGACATTACCCGGTACGGGTTATTTGCCTGGCACGGCAGAGAGAGGCGGGGAGGGGACAGCCTCACCGCCTGAGAGAGAAGTTACGAGATAAACTGTTTACCCTGTTTGAGAACCAGATCGCAGGCTTTGGTTTTCACTTTTTTGCCGATGGCGGTATCGCCCAGCGACTTCAGGTCAACCTGCTGATTGTTGCTGGTATTCAGCAGGCCCATCAGCCCCTGTTTGTAGTCGGTGGTTTCCTGCTGCTTTTGGGTATCCGCCAGGCCCAGCTTGCCGAGCAGCTTATCCTTCACCGAGGAGACGTTGTTATCAACGATGTTGTTCTGCACGCAGTACTGCAGCACGCCCGCCGCATTGGTCATGGTGCCGGAGCTGAGCGACTGGCTGCCGCCGTTCAGCAGCCCGGTGAGCGCGCCCAGCGAGGTGCCGCTCTGGGTGGTGGTAGTAGAAGAGGCGGAGTTGCTGTTGGCGTTCTGCCCGAGCGCGCTGGCGGCCGAGTTAAGCTGATCCTGCCAGCTGGCAGCCCCCGCCGCAGCGGTGAACAGGGCGGTGGAGACGGACAGTGCCAGAACAAACTGAGAAGCTGCTTTCATGAGGTGACCTATACAATGTGATGTGGCGCGCAGCCCTCCGTGGCGCTGCAACGATAGCTTCCCTTTCGGACCCTGTTATCCGCGCCGAGTTCATTTAGGAATGTTCCGTAACTCATGCCGCCACCTCCACCTACGCCCTGTTTTTGTAGGGGCCGACCGCTTTTAGGGTCGGCCGGTTATAAACCCATCACCCACCGTTTTCCGTTTTTGGTCAGCCATTCTCACACCTGTCACCCCCCGTTTTCGTAGGGGCCGGGCATGCCCGGACCGTTATTCTCTGACCCCAGCGCGTGTTTTTTCAGCATTCACACCCGGCACGTGCGGAATGGGGTTGCGTATACAGGGGGTAACGGTATAATCCACAACGTTTTCCGCATACCCTTCAGTGCCGAAGTGGCGAAATCGGTAGACGCAGTTGATTCAAAATCAACCATCGAGAGATGTGCCGGTTCGATTCCGGCCTTCGGCACCATAAGTATGTTTGAGAACGTCCGTAACAGTCCGTAAGTTACTGAAAAAAAGCCGAAAGGCTTTTTTTTTCTCCAAATTTGTCCGGGCACATCCGTTGCAATCCGGGCATCGCTGGGGGCATCCTCACTTCGATAGAAAATGTGCCCCCAAATGAAGCTCAACGCCCGCCAGGTCGAAACCGCAAAACCCAAAGAAAAAAACTATAAAATGGCCGACGGTGGCGGTTTGTATCTTGAGGTGTCTACCAAAGGATCTAAATACTGGCGCATGAAGTACCGGCGTCCCGCTGACAAAAAAAGAAGACCGTCTGGCGTTTGGTGTCTGGCCTACAGTGACGCTTGCTGAGGCTCGCGTTAAGCGTGAAGAAGCTAAAAAACTGTTAGGGCAGGGGATAGACCCCAAAGCTGAGCAGAAAGAGTCGCAAGCCGAATCAGCAGGGGCATACACCTTTGAAACTATCGGCCGTGAATGGCATGTGAGTAATAAGCGTTGGAGTGATGACCATCGTGCCAGGATACTGCGTTACCTTGAACTATATATTTTCCCTTATATTGGTTCGGCAGACATCAGGAAATTGAAAACCAGTCAGCTACTGGCACCAATCAAAACGGTCGATGCCAGTGGGAGGCATGATGTTGCTCAACGTTTTCAGCAGCGTGTCACGGCGATTATGCGTTATGCAGTTCAGAATGATTACATCGATACGAATCCGGCGGTTGATATGGCTGGCGCGCTTGCTACGACAAAAGCCCGCCATTACCCTGCATTGCCCTTTAGCCGTTTCCCCGAATTTCTGGAGCGCCTTGCTGCATACCGAGGCCGACTAATCACTCGTATCGCGGTTGAGCTTTCACTACTGACGTTTGTCCGTTCCAGTGAGTTGCGTTTTGCCCGTTGGGATGAATTCGATTTAGACAAATCTCTCTGGCTTATCCCGGCGAAGAGAGAAGAGATAAAAGGCGTTCGTTATTCGCATCGCGGCATGAAGATGAAAGAGGAACACATTGTTCCTCTTAGTCGGCAGGCACTGACCCTGCTGGAGCGCCTGAAGCAGTTGAGCGGTGATAATGAACGCCTGTTTCCTGGGGATCATGACCCTAAGAAAGTCATGAGTGAAAACACAGTTAACAACGCTCTGCGTGCTATGGGCTATGACACCAAGACTGAGATGCGGGCATGGTTTCCGGACAATGGCACGTGGAGCGCTGGGGGAGTCTGGGATGTGGAGTGATGATGCGATAGAGCGGCAGTTGAGCCATTCGGAGAGGAATAGTGTGCGTGCGGCCTATATACATACTTCGGAGTATTTGGAAGAGCGTAGATTGATGATTCAATGGTGGGCAGAGTATCTTGATAGCCTCATTTACAAATTCAAGACACCCTATGAATTTTCACAAAAAACAGGAAAATAAATTAATTTTAAACGGTTGATAACGCGGCGCAATAAATTGCGCCGCGTTATATTATCTCTTCCAAAGAATTACAGGATGTGCTCTAGGACAAGGATGTCCTTCGAAAGTGGAAAAGCAAACATTATTACGATCTGATGTGTTTGGTGTTTTTATACCGTAAACGCTTTCCATACTAAAGAAAGAATTGTTAGGTGTCCCATCAATGAACCCACTGATTCCTCCCTGTATTAAGTTATTTACTCTACCTACAAAACGTTCTTCTGATAAATAACATAATGTTTCGCAATATTTTACAAGGTCTTCAGCTGTTGGCCGAGATTTAGAGTCGTAATTTAAACAATCATCAATGATTTTTTGTAATTCCATTGAAAGGTTTTGATATTGAGGGTTGGAAGTCATAAACTTTGGCCAATCCATTCTATTTTTTGTTTTTACATTGACTGCAGCATCTAAGTAAACTCCAAAAGGATAATCGCCTGTTAAAAGTCTAAACATCATGGCACCTAAAGACCAAATGTCGGTAGAGGCTTCGATGGCTTTACCCTTTTCACCAAACATCAACTCCGGAGACATAAATGGTAATGCTCCCTTAATTGTGCCAGATGTTGATCTTGTGAGGTCTCCGCTTGAAGCTGCTTCGTCGAAAAGCTCTTGAGTTAACGTGGCAATTCCAAAATCAGTGATTTTTAAGTTAGATATTTGTACGCCGCCCGATACCATAACATTACTAGGTTTTAAGTCTCGGTGTATCACTCCAGCTCTATGCGATGCTAATATTCCTTTCGCGAGGTTGTGCAGTATACATGCACCATAGTGAGGGTCTAAGAAATCAAAATGCCTTAATTTCTCTTCAAGATTTTCACCCTCAACATATTCTTCAGCTAAGAATATGTTTCCATCATCTTCAACATAATCGAACGTCTTTGCAACATTGTGGTGGTTAACTTTTGCAGCAATTTTTGCGCTTTTGAAAAATCTTTTATTTTCCAGTCCAGGTAAAGGAGTTTTCAATGCTAGTTCCAAATCTAGTTTAAGATCAAGAGCTTTATATACATCTTGCATTCCACCTTTACCAATGTATCCCAATACCTTGTAGCGCTCTGCAATGATATTTCCTGTGGTAATCATGATATTACCTCCGGTCGGGATATGTCAAATGTTACGAATGTTCTGGATTTTTCATTTATCAATGTAATTACACTGCAGCTTGGGAATTTTTTATTTATTACAACAGCTTTGAATTAATGGTTGCACTGCCAGTAATGCTTGAAACTAAAAAATCGAAACCATTGTAAAAAATTTGCATGGATCCTCCACTGCCCCAATTAATTGTTACATTCCTATTTTTTGAATTAATTTCATATTTCTTTCGATTGAGTACGAATAAAGCTCTGTGCCTATCTTTCAATAAATACTTCGCTATGAGATCTCTTACTAACGACATTGTAGGCCGTTTTTCTTTATCATAAGCCAAGCAACTAATAAAAGCATTTTCCAGATCTTTTGGTAGTATTTTTTCTAGACCTCTGATATTGGTGATAGGCATAGGTGGTTGTTCATATAACTCGTCAGGTTTTTCTATTCCTAATAAGTCCAGAGCGACAACACCAAATGCGTAAACATCAATCATTTGATCGAAGCTAATATTTTTTCTTTTCCATAATTCTGGTGCCATATAGCCTAATGTACCAATGACTGAATGCGTGAAAGCTTCTTTTCCAGAGGTTCTTGCTAAACCAAAATCCAATATTTTTATAATTCCATCGATATTTGTTCTGATGTTATTCGGTTTGATATCTCGATGAATTACCCCAGCTGAATGAATGTCACTTAGGCCACATGAAACCTGCCAAAGATTTTTCAATATGTCATTGACTTTCTCTTTTTCATTATGTTTGATGTCGTGCCCATCAATATATTCGAGAACAATACCTTTTTTCGATTTTCCATCAACTTGTAAGTCAATTAAATCATAAAGCTGCACTACATGTTTCGAACGCAATTTCAGTAACGCTTTTTGTTCATCCAATAAGCGCCTTTCTTCTTCTCCATCCTTAAGGATTTTAATAATTACGGTTCTATCTAAGTGATTATCCAGACAGGTTAAAATATCACCCATTCCTCCACCAATTCCTGAGTGATTTAGCAAGTATCTATTGGGGAGTACATACTTAATCGCCATTTTTATTTTTCTCGTCCGTGATGTTTATCATGACTGATTGGTCTTCATTATTCTTCACAATTGTTTTCTTTTTTTCTCTAGGCTTTTTTCTTCTTATGCATTTTTTAGGTGTACTAATATTGGTCTCATCACTCCCTTGAGATGAAAATAGTTCTCCCTGATTTTTTTTATAATTCAGAGGTGTAGGGTTTTCATCAGTTTTAGTTGAATGTATTTCCTTTTCAATTGCACTATTTTCGGTGAGTTTTTCTTGTTCATCAACAATATTTTGAGAGAAGTAGTTTTGTGCCGCAGGATAATTTTTCATCCACATTATATGTAGATTACCATGTGGGTCCCAAAGTTCTACACCTATGTCCTTGTGATCATTAAGATTAACTTTGATGTCATTAACGTTCACTATTCCTAGAGATGCGTTATCTTTTGCTCCACACCAGCGAACATATTCAGATACTCTTTTGGAAAGTGTATAGGAATCACAGGTATTTAATAGTATTTCTTCAAAAGCATTATGATTGATGAAGTGAACACCATCAGAAGTTAATATTATTTTGTCATTGTTAGTATTTAACGTATTAACATGAGGCTTAATTGATTCACCCATTCCAATAAACTGAAGTAGGCCTCTTCCTCGACCGCCTAAGGCTTCGAGTGAGTCATCATTACTTATCGCATTCAATCCTTCGTTTTCTGAAAAACTATAAATTCGGCTGTCTCCGACGTTCACAATGACAGGACTGGCTTCATCTTCAATAATAATTGCTGATAACGTAGAACCACCATGACCTTTGGCATACCCATATACTGCTTGATTTGCTTCCATAGTTGCTTTAGTTATTCTTGGTTCTAATTTCTCACCTCTATACTTTATGAGTGAATAAAAAAAAGTTGAAAGGGCAATTGTTGCGCACTGTTTTCCGTCTTGCATACCTCCCATACCGTCAAGTAGAGCCATTGCAAAAAATGGTTTACCAACATTTGATGGAGTATTCACCCTAATTGCCGCAATGAGGTCTTGATTCTCATTCCGAACTAGCCCTATGTCTGTGCTGACGATGGCACTAAGTCCTTCGGGCTGGTTGATACCTCTTTTGCCTGAAGGACGAGCTAACCAACTTGCAAGCCGTTCTGTAAACATATTCATTCCATTTTGTGAGGACACAATTAACTTTCTCAACGGGTTGATCAATTGTCAATTAATACAACCGAGCGCGCAATACTACCCCCGCCTCGCCTGCCCGCTTTATCGGTCGCATTTAATGCAACTGCATAAGGTGGCTCAGGCCGCGCCATGCCTGCCTTTAATGGGGATTATGTGCCCTGCAGTCTGCATGCAAATCCATGCACCTTATGCATGCACGGCTCTTTACAAAGCGGGCTGGCCAGAAAAAGGGCTTTCGAAAGGCAAACGCCGGGCAAAAAAAAGCCGCTGGGGTGGCAGCGGCATCAGGGATTAATGTGACCGGAAGGATGAACCATAGCGCCCGATTGTTTGCGCCTTACTTTGCGGCTCTGGAGCCACCGGCAGTGGTTCCTACTGTGGTGGGCAGGTAATCACCTTCGTGATGTTTTCGAGCGTCTTGAACGTGCATGAGCAGTCGATGTTAGTGCACTGGTGATAGCGCTCCTTCACCTGTTCGGACATATACCGGCTTGATTTGGCATGTGCAGGGCTTTTGCAGAACGGGGCAGTGCATCATGATGCCTTTCATCCGTACAAAGCTTTGCGCAGCTGGCTGATATTCTCTGCCAGCTTCACGCGGCGTGCGCATACCGACTTTTTTCAGGTCCGATATCTTCCAGCATCTTCAGGGGCAACGTGGATGCCGCCCGCGTCCTGTTCTCCGCCGCCGGAATTAACAGCATACAGGACACCCTCAGGCTGACTGACCAGGCACGACGCCTGAATGACATTCGTATCGGGGTTTATGACACCGCCACTGGGACCCTCAGCACGCATGACCAGGAGAACTGGCTGCGCCTAGTGAACAGCGTTAGCTGAACTGTGCCGAAGCTGGGCGAAAGCCTCGCCGCGATCTTTATGGTTCTCGCAAACCGCTATGATTGGTGAATATTACTGGAGGTGACCGGGCCTGGCGGCAGCGGGAAAGCATGATGGCGGAAATCGGCACCCTGCTGACTGGGAATGACAACGCCACCTCGGCGACAATTGAAACGCTTGAGCCGCCGCGATGGTTATTGACCCGAAGTACCGCAACGCATACTCGGCGTATGTTACGGCGGTGATACTGGCAGTTAATAACAATCCGATGCGTTTTAGCGACCGCAGCGGAGGCGTGTCCCGCCGCCGGGTTATCCTGCCGTTCCCGGAGACGACACCCCCGGACGAGCGCGACCCGCAGCTGCTGGATAAAATCCGCCTAGAGCTGGCGGTCATCGTGCGCCCCCTGATGCCGCTGGCAACCCCTACCGGGCTTTATATCGGAAACGCCAACATCCGGCCCCTGAATCCTAAGCGCTACCTGTATCATGCGTACCTGTCGTTTATGGAGTCCAGGGGGCACCAGTACCCCATGAGCCTGACGGCGTTCGTGAAAGTTATCCCGCAGACGTTAAAGGAATACGACATAGAGTTGCTGAAGCAGAAGACAAGGAGCGGCATCCAGACCAGCCTGGAACTGAGCGAAGAATGCGAGGCCGACTGGCTGCCGCGCTATGATGCATGACTCACATGATAAACAACAAACCGGCTCTGGCCGGTATGTGTCAGGAGCGGGCCCTATTAACATCATGGTATGTCAATCAATGGGATACAGATCAACTGAGTTGTATGTAATTTTGTAAGGCAGTTAATTACCTCCAATGAAGGGAAAAACTGATGTTGGAAAGTCCAAAGCCCTAGCCAGATTTAGCTGTTCCCTACACTGAGCCACACTTGCAATTTCACAAGATTTTTTGCGTAAGGGTGAGCTTTTAGGTATTCTAATCCACTGAGTGTGCTCGATAATTTTCTTTAAAATCAACACGCTTCACTTTAAGTGTATTTTTTATTAAAGGCTCTGTGAGGTTGCAAAATGAACAATAACAATAATTTATTAAGCCTATTTTGCGGTGCTGGAGGGCTTGATCTTGGTTTTATTAGTGAAGGTTTCAAAGTGAAACTTGCCATCGATTATTCAGCTGCAGCTATACAAACGCATAAACTAAATTTCCCGAGTAGTAATGCTCAGCAGCATGATTTATTGGCTTTGGGCACCGAGGGGTTGTTTGAACTTTGTAAGGAAAATTTTACCTTGGGTCAATCTATAGGGATTATCGGTGGGCCTCCGTGCCAAGGTTTTTCAAGGAGCAATCGGAACTCATCTACTGATGATCCGCGTAATAAACTTGCAATGTTGTATATCGACATGATTGAAAAGTTATACATAAATTACAGCGTTGATTTTGTGGTTTTTGAAAATGTAATGGGTTTAAAAGATAAAAAGCATCAACATACATATCAACTTATTATCTCTAGGCTTAAATCGTTCAATTTCGATGTATATGAGAAAGAACTGAATGCAAATGATTTTGGTGTGGCCCAAATAAGAAAAAGAGTTATCATTATTGCCCTTAAAAAAGGGAGTTACAAGAATGTACCAGAGTTTGTTAAAAGTGATAAAAGTAAAAATGTTAAAGATGTGATATTTAACCTGCCAGAACCAGTTTTTTATAAAAAAAATATTAAATCAGGTGATATCCCTTACCATCCTAATCATTGGACTATGATGCCGAGATCTAAGCGATTTCATGATAATTCACTGATGAATAATAAAAGTAGAAGTTTTAGGGCTATCTCATGGGATAAACCTAGTCCCACCATAGCTTATGGTAATAGAGAAATTCATATTCATCCAGATAAAAAAAGACGACTTTCAATTTTTGAATCAATGCTTTTACAAGGTTTCCCTAAGAAATTCGTTCTGCAAGGAAATCTGTCACAGCAGGTTACTCAAATATCTAATGCCGTACCACCGCCGATGGCTCGAAAAATAGCTCAAGTAATAAAAAACCTATCAATCTAAGGGTGTTCAAATGGAACAGAAATCATTAGACAGACTTAAAGAAGAAGAGCTTGCCAAGAATTTAAGAAATAACTTAGAGAAAGTTCAGACTACGCGTCTGAAGACTGATGAAAGGGTCTTGGCTCGTGTAACAGATGGCATCTACAGGCAACCAGGTTCTGCTTTGCGTGAGCTGATCTCCAATGCATACGACGCCGATGCAACTCGAGTTACAATACGCACTGATGCACCTCGATTCAAATCAATGACTATCGAAGATAATGGCCATGGCATGAGTCCAGAAGCATTATCATACGTTATTCATCATATTGGGGGGAGCTCCAAGAGGAACGAAAAAGGTGCAACCATAGGTGTTACACAATCTGATGATTTTAACCATAGCCCTAAGGGAAGACACTTAATAGGAAAAATAGGTATTGGGCTTTTTTCGGTTGCACAGCTCACTCAAAGTTTCCAAATTATTACTAAAGAAAAAGGGGCGAACTTTAGAACAATAGCAACAGTAGCACTTAAACAATTTTCTGAGAAAAAAGATTCAACAGGGAACAATTTCGAGACCGGTATTGTTAATTTGTGGACTGAGAAAGCTCAAGACGTTCACACTCATGGTACAACGATAATATTAAATAAAATACGCGCACAAACAAGAGAAACCCTAACAAGTAAAGGGATATGGGAGTCTTTTATAGCCAGCTTAAATGATGTCAGAGAGAATGGTGGAATCGCACAATCTCCTCCTAAATATCATATAGGCAGAATACTAGAGGAAAATGAAGAGTTTTTCTTTGAAGTTAATCAGGTCAATAAAGAGAGTTATAACTCTGTCCCATGGACTGACGTTGGTAAACCAGGGGAGGCGTTCAAAAAATTAGTACGTTGTGTATGGGAAGAAATTAAAGCTAACAATCCCAAGCCTAAACTTGAAGAAATATTTGATAATTATTTATGCATGATATGGAATTTAGCTCTAAGCGTGCCTGTAAAATATGTTGAAAAAGACATTCTTTCAATTCCATACAACGAACAATTCTATCCATATTTAATATCAAATCAACCTAAGGGACAGGCAACGCCAATAACTATACAAAAAGGACAAACATTATCAGATGTACTGAAATTTAAAATCACTCAGGACGATGATTTTGAAGTTTTTATAGATGAATTTCAATTGCTTAGACCATTGCTTTTCGAAAATTTACCAACGGGGACACATGCAGTAAATAAGCCGATGGTATTCATTGGTAACTGTCATGAAAATTTTGGTAATAGGGCGCATGATATATCAGGCGGCCCGCTAAAATTCAAAGCTTATATTTTTTGGAACTCTAAAATTGCTCCAGTTGAACACCAGGGTGTAATGATTAGGATTCATGATGCAAGTGGAACTCTTTTCGACCAGTCTTTCATGAAATATCAAGTTCAAGAAATAACGCGTAAAACTCAGTTGACATGCGAAATATTTATTGATGAAGGTTTAGATAGCGCTTTAAATATTGATAGAGAATCTTATAATTTTTCTCATCCGCATGTGGTTTTTTTGACTAGATGGCTACATAGTGCCTTACGACAGTTCGCAAATGCGAATAAAGCAATTGCCAAAAGTATTCGTGATGAAAGCAAAAACACTAAAACAAAATTTGCCAAAAATAATATTCAGAATATAGCCCAAAAAGCATGGGAAAAAGCAGGTAACGACGTATACCAGAACCCTCCTTCAGTGTCTATTTATGATGATTCTTTAAATGATGAATTAGATTTAACTTCTAAAAGTTCTATTAGGGCTGATTATGTTTTAGATTTTACAAAAAACAAACTTGATACAGTTGATTCTGAAAAAAATTATTCTACTCAAAATCGTGACCTAAAGAAAATATTAACAGATGAGAAAATAAAGGCTATAACAATAGTCCTCGCGAGCTATGGTGCACTTGATGGTGTAGAAAAAAATAAACGTAACGAAATGATATATTCTATTTATGAAATCATTAGCGCTGAGGACTGAGAATGAATCAACTAGATGATTTTACCGCAGACTTATTTGATGATGTTGTAGAGACTCCAGCGTCACGGCCAACAAAGAATACTTTTTTCCCATGGCATAACCCCAGAAAACAATATGTTCGAATTAATCAGTGGTTAAAGATCCTAGATAGATATAAAACCAATATTTTCAGCAATGGCACTATGAAGTATCTAGGCCTGCCGGGGGATGATCTTCTTGATATTAGAGAGATTCATAATCGTTTTTGTGCAAATAACAATATAAAATTAAACTTTCTTGGCTTCAATAATTTTAGCGATAATGATGAAAGCCATAGGAAGGAAAATGCTAATTTATCTATAACTGAAGTAAGAGAATTGATGTATATTGATCCGAGCTCGGATGTTATTGATAACGATATTCTAAATATTGGTAGATATGGTTCACTTGCCTATGAACGAGTAAGAACCCATGGTAACTTTGATGTCATTAATCTCGACTTTTGCGATAGTGTAACCAAGCGCCCGCCGAGTGTCTTTGGCGGCACTCACTATAACATGATTACCAGGCTAATCCAAATGCAAACTGCCCGGAATAAGCCTTGGATTTTGTTCATTACGACAAGAATTGGCGAAAATCATGTTAATGATGAAACCCTCAATATTTTAAAAGCTTGTTTCAGTAATAACATTCAGCATGATAATTTTAGAACCGCTGTTAGTGAAATGTATGGGATTGAAAACCATGTTTGTATAGATGAACATTTAGGTGAAAGTACAAAGTTCAGTAACATTATACTAACTTCATTTTGCAAGTGGATGCTTGGCTATTCATTAAATCTTAATCCTTGCTCTACTATATCAATTGAAGATGTGATTGAATATAAGGTTTTACCTGAAGCGCCATCCGCGGATATGATTTCTATTGCTTTAAAATTCACACCTAGACATGAAATAAATATCGATCCGTTAAATTTAGCTGCTAACCAAACCATTCAAAATTTAGATTTAAATGAGAGTGTAATAGCGACTAGATTTATATCAAAAATAATAAGAAAAATAGACTGCGATGCAAAGCTTGCTGAAGATGATGCGATAAAGGAGGATATGATTTGCCAAACGATTCAGTTACTTCAATCAGCTCGTTACGATACCTCAGGTTACAGAGAAAAATTTGAATAATGAATAAGCATGGCCTTTATAGGCCATGCTTATTATTACATGCTCCCTGTTGATTAATTTACACTTCTGCTGGTGATATCAACATCTGAACTTGTCAGTTTGAGCAAATAATTCTGCTTATCGCTCATAGTTGCCTTGCTCCGTAGACGATAGTCCATGGGCAAAGGGGGGACGTTTTGCCATAATCTTCAGCCTAACTTCGTTTTCAAGCCGTGAAGGCAACTAGGGCTTCGCGACAATAAATAACTCACTATAAAAGCCTAACTGGCCTAAACGAATCTATACGTGGAAGGTGAAAAGTGTCTACCCTCTGGTGAATAGTAGTGAATAATTCCCATGCATGTGATCTCCGCTTAACTAACCGTTAATAATAAATAAAAATGAAGGGTGAACAGTATGAACACTTTTCATTAATACCTTTATTTCTTGTGTTAAGTTGAAATTTTAGGGTCAGTAGCGAAGGTAAGGGTCTACATCACGGAATCAAACCGAAGGAAAGAATTTTTAATTAAATTCATAACTACCTGTTTTTAAACATATAACCATAAATTATTATGGGGGCACAAAAGGGCGCATCGTTAATTTTTTTTCATAAAAATTAAATTAAAACATTGTGTTGAACATGTGTTCGATTCCGGCCTTCGCACCATAAATCAGGTATAAACATTTAAGCCACCGCGAGGTGGTTTTTTTGTGCATGAGATTCAGCTTTCCTCAATCACACCACCAGGCTGATGACGTTCGGATAACACCAGTAAAGCGCGGCCATCACCCCGATGCTCAGCACAACAGTAATAAAGAAGTAACGCTTAAACGGCTGCTTCTGCGTTTTATGGCGAAACAGCTGCTGACCAAGCACCGCACCCGGCCATCCCCCCACCAGTCCCAACACCAGCAACGTCGACTCCGGCACT
>Ga0308161_1004149_pt1 | contig 13455 bp, 19 predicted proteins | sample PhyFR2_FD_201034 | JGI IMG/M metagenome (GOLD analysis project Ga0308161, IMG submission 201034) | Phyllosphere microbial communities from UC Gill Tract Community Farm, Albany, California, United States - DLSLF.R2 | ecosystem: Host-associated > Plants > Phyllosphere > Unclassified | place: USA...
CGCGTTCACCACCAGGTGGGGGCGACCGTCCTTCCAGACCGCCGCCAGGCTGTGGGTGGTGCCAAGGTCGATGCCGATGATCGTCAAGGGTTGTCCTGTCGGGCGCTTCAGGCGGGGAGAGGCTCCATGATGCCTCACCCGTGCGACAGTGCTTCGCAGTCCCCTTGCTCGCCCATGCGCCACACCATCGCGCGGATGGCCGAATCCACCGGCCCGGGGACACGCATGCAGGATGTCGCCGAAGCCGTATGGCGCGCGGCGACCGATGCGTCAACACCGCTGTATCTGCCGGCCGGAGCGGATGCGCTGCAGTGGGCGGCAGAGGCAAGCTGAGCCGGCGACCGCGCCGGGCGCGTCCGCACGACGTGCCTGGCGGTTCCGCCATTTGCTGGAAACCTGCGACGGTGTCGTCGACATGCGGAAGATGGTCAACGACATCGCTGGAGGCCAAGGGGTTTGCAGGGCCGGCAGGTAGCGGTGATCGCCTGCTGGACTCACATTGCTCCTCCGGCAACCGCCATACCGAGGGCAGGCGGCTACAGCGCCGAAGTGGCGCCGCGCCGCGTCTTCGCTGCAGGCGGCGCCGCCGGCTCGGCCGTGATCAGCAGGGCGCCATTGGCCATCGTGATGCGCACCTTGCCGCCCACCGCGAAGCCGAGGCCTTCCAGCCACAGGCCATGCAAGCGCAGGCTGGGCACCTGCCGCCCGACCCGCATGCCATTGCGGTCCACATCGTAGTAGCGATAGCCGATGGTGCAGTGCGTGGGCCGGCGCGGGATCGAGCGCCTGGGCGCGGCGACCTCGTCGGCATCGGCGCACACCGGCGGCGCCGACGCTGCACCAGGCAGCGGTTCGGCGGCAATCGCATCCAAGGGGTCGGGGGATTCGAGCTTGAGCCAGCATGGCGGCGCCTTGGTGGCGCGGCGGGTGGATGCGGTCTTCGAGCGGACGGAAGCATTACGGGACATGACGTTCTCCTTTTGAGTAGGAGTCCGCCATCGCGAGACCAATCGGGGTGGCGGACGGTGCGGGTTGGTCTACCGGTCAAAAGGCAACCCGGCGGGCCCGAAGGCCCCCACGCACCGCCCGCCATTGAAGAGCGAGCAGGCCCGACGCAATGTCGAGGCAACAAAAAAGCGCCTGACATCGACGAAGGGCGCTGGTGCGCCATTTGATTTCGGGAGACCAATCCCGGCTGCGGAATTTGCCGCAGCGAGTAGATAGTTGCTCGATCAAAAGAAGCTGTCAACGCTTAAAGTAGGACGTCTGTAGACATTTACAGGAATCCTCCGCCCACCTGCTCGACGCTGCACCGGAACAGGAATGCCGGTTACAAACCTATTGGCCTCTCATCTCAGCAAGCGCCTCCTTGGCGCGCTCAGGCAGATCGGCATTGGCAATTCCGGTGATACCAGGATGGTCTTGGTAGTACCGCGCCAATCTATTAATCACTTCGTCCACTAGGTCAAGCAGCTGCAGTCCGAACTTGACCCTCTCGTGCGCCATGCGTTCTTTTTCTTCTGCCGGGAGGGCAAGAATTTCTTCCAAGGACCTGCCAGGTCCATTGTTGAAGAACTGCCATGAAGTAAGCACTGTCAAGAGCGCGAACGCATCCTCATCGTTGAACCCTTGCAGCCTATCGGAGAACGTCCGGATCAGGGTGAGATCGTTAAAAGGTTTCTCGTTTGCAAACGCGTCCATAATGACCCGAGAATTTCCGGCAAAAGATCGCGGATCCCAGTCAAGAAGGGTTGTACACAAAAACCGCTTTGCGTAGGCGAGTTCTCGAGCGAATGCGTGAGCGAGTCTGACCGCCGTCTGGCGCTGCTCATTGGCAGCCGCCTCCCATTCGTTGCGTTGGATTATCTCTGCGGTGGCGCGCTCTTCGAGTACTGCAGCCTTTGCGACCTCGATCTGCTGTTGCGCCGTCCACAACGCGACGACGACGGCACCAAACGTAGCTATCGCGGAAGCCCAACCCGCCGCTTCGCTCGACCACAGCCGTGGAACGCCGAGCAAGGCGACTACGCCGGCGGCGCCGACTCCAAAAGCAACCACCATGGCCCCAAGAACATGCTTGCGCGTCCAGTGCAAAAGCGACATAGCCGGCCTCCGATCCACAACGAGTCCTATTTTTCCATGCCCTCCGAGATGGACAGGCCGGCGCGCTTGACTTGGCGGCGCTGCAGCGCGCCGCGCTCTTTTCTCCTAGCTGTCCAACGATTCCGTCGGGTCCAGTGGCGGGTACTCGCGAACGGCCATTTCCACGTATTCCTGTAAAGATCTGGCGCAGCTGACTGCGTCGCTATAGGTACGCATGAGCATGACATCCAACGCCCTAAGATTGTCAAGGCCACGGCTCGCCCTGTAGTAAAACCTGCCCTCCTGTTCCAACAACTGGCCGTTGACGATATTCGCCGCCACATGCAACCCGCGAACCAGACTTATGAGCAGCGAGAGCCGGTTGCCGAGCACCGGGGGCAAGGTGTGAAGCCTGGGCTCCGCGACTTCAGCGCCGTCCAATCGGATCTGAGCCAACCTCGTCGGAAGATCCGAGGCTATGGAAACGACCTTAAATGGCGAGGGTTCGTCGGACCAGACAGCGGAGTCAAACGAGCGCCTGGCTTCCCTCAGTAGGGTGAGAGCGTGTTCGATCTTGATGGGAAGCATGCTCAATTCGGCAACAAGCAGTCGGGCAAGGATTCTCGCGGTCCCATCGCGCTGATCCCGGACTTCTTCATGCTGTTGACGCGCAATTTCGGTCGCCGTCTCCGCTATCCCCTTAGCTTGGACCGCGGTGCGCCATGCCAACAGACCTACGCCACCCGCGAGGATCGCCGACCACGCCTCCCAGTCGATGCCGCATGTGCGGCTCAAGGTCCAACACCTTGATATCCCGTAGATCCAGTCCATCTGATCCCCCTATCCCAGGAGCCGATTCTGCCACGCTGCACGCCAACGGTGGGGCACTGGTGGCACCTTGATAGCGTCCTTGCGTCAATCGAAAGCACGCCAAGCTCCAGTTCTATGACGGCGATGACGGATGTGAAGAGATTGGCGCTACATTCGCATCCGCTTTGCCGCGCCGTAGCTTACGCAACTCGGACAGCACGTTGGTGTCGAGCAGCGAACTGAAGAAGCTCTCCATCACCGCATTGTCGTAAAGCATGCCCTTGCGGCGCATGCTCGCGACCAGCCCAGCTTCCTGCAACTGCCGCTGATATGCACCGCTGGTGTATTGCGTGCCTTGGTCGCTATGGTGGATTGCGCCCTGCGCTGGCCGCCGGCGGTGCAGGGCCATGGTTAGCGCAGGGCTGACCAACGCCTGGTCGGCCCGCTCGCCCATTACCCAGCCTGCGACCTAGCGGCTGTGCATGTCCAGCACCGCCGCCAGGTACAACCAGCCCATCCGGGTCGGCACGAAGGTGATGTCCGCCACCCACACCCGATCTGGCCCTGGACTGACGAACGGCCATGCCAGCCGGTTAGGCGCCACCGCCACCCGCTGATAGGTGCTGCGCGTGCGCAGGTAGCGTTGCCGCCGCTTGGTGCGGATCGCATGTGCCTGCCGTAGGCGCCGCACCCGATGCCAGCCGCAGGTCTCACCTTGCTGGCGCAACGCGCGCCACAGGCGCTCGCTGCCATACGACTCGCGGGTTTGTGCGCGCAATTGTTCGATCCGCTGCAATAGCCGAGCATTCTCTTGTGCGCGTGGCCCGGGACGGCGAGTGCACCAAGCGTAGTAACCGCTGGGCGACACGCCCAGCGCATGGCAGAGCCACCGCACCCGGTAACCCCGCTGGTCTCGAATCCAGGCGTACTTCACGGTAGTTCACGCGCAAAGTACGCCGCCGCTCTTTTTAGGATCTCGTTCTCTTGGCGCAGCCGCTCGTTCTCGCGCTGCAGCTTGGCCAGTTCATCCGGGCGGGCCTTCGGCCAACCACTGCCGCCAAAGGCGCCCGCGCCCTTCGCATCGAACACCTCCGTGCGAGAATCGTCCTCGCTTTAAGGTGTCCGAGTTATCGGGGGGACTCAGATTCACTTCTAACGTCCGCCAATTTTTCAAAAGAAGACAACATACAATCGACTTTGCATGTCTGTGGTTGGCCCACCAGGATTCGAACCTGGAACCAAAGGATTATGAGGCACCACATTCAAGCTTTGCTTTCAACGAATTAAGCACGCCAATTTTTCCGATCTCAGATCGTGGAACGCCTGCTACTCAATAGCTGCGGTGCCAATTTTTACAGTCACAAGCTACCTTTTTCTGCCGTCTCCGTCCCTTGCGTAGGGGGTCATCCCCTGGCTGTGGTACTGGTGATTTCGGGCAATCAAGAACGCTTCCAATGGGTACAGGGTGATTCCCTGACCTCTCATGTAGAGGTCGAGCCCCTTCACCGAGGGCTGGAAGGTCACTGTGATTGTGCGCTCGTCTCTCACTGCAGGGGCAATTTGGGCAAACCTGGCAAGACCGAGCGCTACTAGACCGTCGAGCTGCGGACGGAATCGACCGATCGCCAAGTAGTGGAGGCCAGCGCCGCCGAGGATCGATGCGTGCGTTGCTCCTTCGATCGGCACAAAGCGCGATAGATCGCCAGGGAACAGGCCGAGAACCTCCTCCGCCGGGTAAATGACCGGATAGCGAGGCGAAAACTCCTCATCCCGAAGCTGCGCGAAGCCTGCAACGTCATAGGTTCTAGGGTCGCTGTAGATCAGGTTCAGCACTCTTGCCTGGAACGGGGACAGCCGCTTAAGAACATCGGTGTAGAGGATCGAGTCGTCAACCTCGGTTGTGCACGCGGTGGCCAACAGGCCAGCCCACATGTCTTGGATGTAGGCGTCATCCACCCAGGAAGCTTCTTCAATGATCTGCCTTACCAGCGGGGGGCTGCACTCTCCAGTCGGGGCGGCGCTTTGTTGCTCGAGTCGCTCTTGGGTCTTGTGAACGATGGCGGCCAGGTTCTTCTGGCGAAAGTGGGCCACCCGGTCACGCAGGGCGAGTCCAATCTCCTCGGCAGCCGGCATGCAGATGGCGGATAGGAACTTACCTACACCGTCTACAACCGCCTTCGAAGCATGCTCTGCCGCTGCAGCAACGGGTTTGATGCCGAGCAGGTCGAGCGAAACATCAACGGCGCCATCTTCTTTCTTCGACATGGGGTCGTCCCTAACCTGAGGTGGCTGGAGTCTAAGCCCTGCCCGGCTGGACTGCATCGCCTTCAACCGGGCCTACCCCCATCCAGCCGAACGGCGGTGGGAGCTTGTCTTTAGTCAACCTGTTCGTCCTTACCGCGTCCCGCCATGCGGTGATACTGGCGACATCCGCACGCAGGCGCGCCTCATGCCTGGCCAGCCACATCTCGGCGCCAAGGTGTTGGCCTTCGCACGCGAGCGCGGCGCCAGGGCGCCCCACACCAAGGGCAGCTGCCCCGGATACCTTGCGCCGGCCATGGCCCTTGCTTTCAGCGCGCCTGCGCGGGATTGAGGTCTGCATCCTCACTGACACCCACCAGCTTGACCAAGGCGTGTACGGCGAACGCAGGAAAGGCTCGCGCGCGTCGATCACCGAGTGGAATGACGAAATGACCGAGGAGTCGAAGGCACTTGTCGCGCGTCGCAATTCCATCTGGAATCGCGACGGCCGCAACTTCGCTATAACGATACGGTTGGAGTAGCGCTTCTGCTGGTCGAGCAGACTGGCATCATCCGTGTCCAGCGCGTGGCAACGCTTCATCCACATGGCGATGCGCGAGGGTGTGATCGAGGAAAGCGAACGCTTCTCCACGCATGGCCTCAAGCACCGTGGCGTCACCGACACTGCGGGCAACCGGGCGACAAGCAGGACGCTGCGGGGCACATGTCGCCGATGACAACAGGCCGTTACGACCACAACATCCGAATAGTCAAGCCACCCAGAAAGCGATAGCCGAAGTAGGAATTTCAGACACTATCGTCGGGCGCAAAGCAGCACTTTATCTCAAGCCAATCCTTCGGCACCTCTTGGTACGGAACGTCATCAAGAATGGCCGCTACGGGTGCCTTCTCTTCCCACAACGCTACTTGTGCACTTATCCACCATGCCAGTGACTGAAACTCACAAGCAACTCTGCCGAAGTTCCTCTCACTTACGCGGAACATGCACTGGTCGGGATCACCCTCTTTCATAGCTATTTGGAAAGCCCAGCTACCGTCCATCACTCCCCAACCCGTCATACCGCGCTCTGCCAGCGAACGCTTTATTGCCAATGCGTCGATGATGACAGCGACATGGATTGACCTATGTATGAATGGAACTAGGTTGGATGGTTTAAAGGACAGAGTGAAGGGGTACGCGGGCAACCATGTTTCATCAGGAGTAAGCGTAAATAGAACCTTGCCAGGCCCAGCCTCTCTTCCGAGGAGTTCTTTGACTCTTGAGAGCTCTTCCCCGAATTCAGAGTTAAACGCCAAATAGGTCAGCCCCGGTTCTGGGTACCGCACTGCGCAGCCGCCGGCTAACGCGTCGCGCATACACTCATTCATACAGGAAGAGTGCTCAACTTCATCAGGCGAGACCTCCACTCGATGGACGTTGCGCATCCCGCGAAAGGACTCAGCATAGTCATCGCGGAAAAATTGGGCAATTTCCCGCATTCCATAAAATTGTCGTTCCGTTCGAGCATTCGAATTTCCTGAGGACTTCATCTCGAGGACCAGAGGATCCAGACCCGCCAGCGCACACAGATCACCGTGCCTTATGACGTTCGTTATATCGCACAGCACAACAGGAACATTCATCTCAATGCCCTTCCTCAGAAGCTTGTACTCTTTTCGGAAGCCACTCTTACCTGAAATGAACCCGGGCCCTTGCTTAGGCCTGTATTCGCTGTCGTAGAAAAGATGCTTGAGCGCGTACTTCGACTGATAGATGAAGGCAATCCCATCGCCGAAACAGCGCCATAGGAATATGGTGTGATGTAAGGACTTTATTCTTTCGTCCAGCCTCGTGATGAGCTCCTTGACGTCCCTAGCTCGCTCTTTTTTCACCCGGTTACGCGCAAGATATCTTTTGCAGCGCGCTCGCGCTTTCCGCAAACGTGGGACACGCTTTTCACATTGGGAGATGCTCCGAATTAGGTATCGTTGTAGCCCAAGCACCAAGTCCAAACGGTCGTCTTCTTGCTTGATTGACCACAGAAGCTGGGCCGCCTCCGCATACTCTCCACGCGCCTGTCGGCGAGGGCTGCTCATTGCTTTCCTGCTCCCTTCCTGGTCTCTTGCAGGCAGTGTCCACTACAGGTCAACGAGCAGCAAATCCCGTGGAACCTTCCCGGTCTCTGGTAGTTTTTCCGGCAAATTTTCCGCCAGCACGAAAAAGGCACTTGGACCGACGCCTGAGTGCCTGTTTTTTATGGTGGGCCCACCAGGATTCGAACCTGGAACCAAAGGATTATGAGTCCTCTGCTCTAACCGTTGAGCTATAGGCCCTGAAGGGGTTTCAGGCGGTTTTGCGCGATCGCCGTTGCAATTTCGGTGTAACCCTGCGGCTTGTCAGCCGACTCTGGAGGGCATCCATCGCGTCCCGCATCGAAGCGGCGTGAGTGTACCGTTCCGCCATGGCGCGTGTCTTCCACCCGCCCATCATTTGGATCGTGGCCGCGTCGAGGCCGGCGTGCGCCGCGTTCGTCGCCGCGGTGTGCCGCATCGTGTGCGGGGTCACGTGCTTGCTGATGCCGGCGCGCTCAACGCACCGAGCGAAGATGGCGTTCATCTGGTAGACCCTGCCCGACTTCGCGCGCGGCGAGGCGAACAGGAACGCTTCGGCCTCCATGTCGGCGATCACCTCGCCCAGGTAGTCGGCCAGCACCTGCGGCATGGCCTGCTCGCGCCGGCCGGCCTTGTCGTGACGGATCCACAGGATGCGCCGCTCCACGTCGACGTCGGCGGCGCGCAGGTTCAGCGCCGCGCTGTGCCGCAGGCCGGTGTAGAGCGTCACCATGACGAAGCGGTGCGCCAGGTCCGACTGGTCCTCCGCTGCGGCCGAAAGTAGACGCTGCGACTCGGCCGGCGTCAGATACACCAGCTTGCCCTCCGGCTCGGCCTGGCGCGCCAGCATCGGCACCGCGGCCAGCAGCTTCCGCCGGCGCATCGTGTTGAGCATGTGCAGCAGCGCCGATCGCTCCCGGTTGATCGTCGCGGGGCTCGCACCCTCGGCCTTGCGCTTGGCGACGTAGGCCATCCAGTCGTCGTCGGTCAGGCGCGCAGCCTGCTTCTGGCCCAGGTGCGGGGCCAGGTGCTGCTCAAATCGCATCTTCTTCGCCACCAGGTCGCGGCCATCGTGCTTGGCCAGGTATGCCAGGTAGTCGTCCGCAGCCTGGGAAATGCTCAGAACGCGCGCCTGCCGGCTACCCGCTACCCCATGTGCGGCGGAACGCTTGGCGGCCTTCAGCGCGCTCACAACGTCTTCGGCCTGCGTGCGGGTGTAGCCCTCGGATTCCAGGCCGACGACCTGGTGGTGCCGCCGGCGGTTGACCATCACGTTGACCGACCACCGGCCGTCCCCGCCGCTGGTGCGCGTGTAGGTGATGCCGTGCTCGCTCAGCGACTGGCCAGGCTGCAGGCCGCGCATGCCGGCGCGCGTGAGCTTGGCGAACGCGGTCATTTTTCCGGACGCTTCTTCTTCAAAGGCACGCCCGCCAAGATGTACGCGCTCAGCCGGTCCAGCTTCTCATCCACCCTTGCCAGCGACGCGGCTTGCTGCACCAGCTTTGCCTCGTGGGCTTCAAGTCCTTCGGGAATTAACCGGTCTACTTCGAAGCTCTCTTCAAGACGCTTCACGACCTCGGCGCCAAACGTCCGATTCGCCTCCTTCGCAGCATCCGTGAGGCGCTGCTTCAAGTCAGCCGGGAGGCGGATATTCGTCTGTGGGTCGCTTCTTGCCATGCCGCCAAACATAGCAGGTAGCACGGGGCTTGCGCGACAGGTAGCCCGGTGCTACAAATACGCAGGAGGTAGCACCGGGCTATCCAACCCAACCGAGGACCACATATGACCACTGACCCCAACACCATCCCCGGCTCTCGCCTGAAGGGGCCGGCCGCCGCGACCTATCTCGGCCTGAGCCACAGCACGCTGGAGAAGATGCGCCACGAGGGCCGCGGCCCGCGCTACGTGAAGATCGGCGGTCGCGTGTTCTACCGCCGCACGGACCTCGACGCCTACATTGAGGGATCCGTCGTGGAGACGACCGACAGCCGCGGTGCCGCGGCATGAATTGCGCGGCGCTGAGCTATTCGCCCAGTCTGGAAGTTCAGGCAATCGGCGATGCCGAGCACCGGGTGAAGGAGTTGGAACAGCGGGCCGCCGAGTACGCCGACGAGCCGGACACGCTGGCGGCAATCAACGAATCGCTGGCGCATGCGCGCTCGCGCCTGGAGCGCCTGGCGGCACCTTGGAAAAAACCATGATCCCGAACGTAGAAACGGCCCGAGCGCGCCAACGCCCGAGCCGTCAAATTGCAGACCGAACCCTCACGAGGAACGACCATGAACGCAACGATACACCATCTTTCGCCGAACGTAGATCGCCTGCGGCTGCTGCAGAACGCGATGGACACCAACAGCGCCAGCATCTTCATCCAACGCCTGCGTTTCGAACGCTTGGATTGCTTCGGCAACGACGGTGTCGCTATCGCTTTCGAGATAGTCACCAAAGCCATAAGGGAAAGCGTCCGGAGAGACAAGGAGCTGTACGACGGAAGCGACACCCAAGCCCAGATGGAAAGGCTGAAGTACTTGAGCAGGATTGATGCCTGGATGGGCGCGGGCAAGCTGGACACGTGCCGCGTGCTGCAATTCCCTTCAGACAGGATCGTGCGCCAGTTGAAAAAGAAGCGCCGTCCGTTGACGCAAACGGACTTCCCGCTGCCACCCCGCAGGCGTGCTGCCGAACCGCAGCCCACAGCTACCCAGGACCGGGAGAAAGCCAGATGAGCTACCGCCCCATGCGCTGCCTCACGGCACGCCAGCTGCGCGACGTGCCGCGTGCCCAGGTCGAGCGCTGGCTCGCCTGCACGAAGGCCGCGGAGAGCGCCCTGGACACGCTCATCGGCATGGGGTGCAACGCACCCCAGTACGCAAACGATCGCGCGGTGTGCGAGCACAACCGGCGGCTGCTGACCAAGCAGCTGTCGCGCGTGGCGGCCTGAAGGATCAGCATGGCCAGGAGGAAAAAGGAAAACAGGTGGGAGGACATCGACGGCGGCTCAGCATTCGTCGTCCCCTACACCCTGCTGCGCCACCCGAACTTCACCAGGCTCAGCGCCTTCGGCCACAAGCTGCTGATGGATCTCGCGCGGCAGTACACCGGCTTCAACAACGGCTACCTGTGCGCGTCGTGGACTCTGATGCAGGAGGCCAACTGGAACTCCGAGAACACGGTCCGAGCGGCGATGCTGGAACTTGAACACTATGGCCTGATCCAGCGCACCCAACAGGGAGGAAAGAACCGCCCCAACCTGCACGCTTTCACCTGGCGACGGATCGACGAAAAGAAGGGCCAGCCGCTCGATGTGAGCCCCACAGCGAAGCCGACGGATCTGTGGAAAGGGGAGCGGCCGGAATACAACCGGACTGCAGGCGAGCGCAAGGCCAAGAAGGTCCTGATTCCTGCTCGGAAGGCGGCATGAAAAACGCAATCTGTACAGCGCCCCGTGCTGCAATGTACAGCGCCCCGTGCTGTAGTCGTGCCGGATGTACAGCGCCCCATGCTGTACGAATCTCTGACTACAGCGCCCCGTGCTGTAGTCGTGCACTTTTCCGGGGCATAGTGACAGCGCCCCGTGCTGTCCTTAAAAGTATTACCAGGCGGGTGTGCGCTTTTGCTGGTGCTCCAGGCTCTGGATTACCGCTCCAGCACCACGGCGGCCAAATCGGCGAGCGATCGACGAGCGTTCGGCGAACGGTGATGCGGTCGCATTGCGTTCGCATGCTGGATCGATGCGTTCGCATGCTGCCAGCACGAAATCGGCTGCTGGTAGCAGGCGCGCGGCTCACTGAGCACTCAATGAGCGCTCACCGCCTGGGCGATTCGGCGGCAGCGGCAGCGGAAGGCTTACCGGAAGGCTTCGGGAAAGGCTTTCGAAGGGTTGCCCGAACCGTTTGCCAAACCGTTTCGGGGTCTCCATGACCGCCCGCGCCTTCTGTCCATGCTGCGGCCAGCGGTGGCCAGGCGAAGAGACCGCCATCAACGTCGATGACTTGGAGCGCGACTGCCGAGCGCGTGGCTACATGGTCACTGCTGATGGGCGAGTGCACGAAGAGGTAGCTGCTGAACTCCTGGGCCGCTCTGTTCGAACCCTCGAGGACTGGGCAAGGTCGGAAAAGATCCCGACCATCCGGGTGAACCGCCGGCGCACCTATCGTCTGTCTGACATTGCCGCTTTGATGGTCGAGCGCTGAAGAAAACTCCGTAAAACCCCGTGATTCCACGTGAACCCACGTGGCCCGCGTCTACGAGTCGGCCCATCCTTTCTGGCATCCGAACCTCACTGGAGCCAGCAATGAACTCAGGCGTATCCCTTGCCGCCCGCGGCCGCAATTTCACCCGCAGTGTGCTGCTGCGCGCGGGAGGCTGTGGACTGGATGTTGACTCGATCCGCCAGACCGCCCTCACCCGCTGGGGTCCGGTGGGCGCTGAGGACATCGCGAAAGCGGCCGTCTCAGCATTGGGCACCAGCGATACCGGCAATCAGTCGCCCGCTGCCGTAGAGTTTTTTGACCTGATCCGCGCCCAGTCCATCTATGGCCGCTTGACCGGCCTGCGCAAGATCCCATTCCGCGTGCGCATGATTCGGATGACCGGCGGCAGCCGCGGCTACTGGGTGGGCCAGGCCAAGCCCATTCCGGTCAGCAAAGCGGCTCTCCTGAATACCGCCGGCATCGAACCTGCCCAAGTCGCGGCGATCGTCGTTGCGACGGATGAGGCAGTGCGCTTCGGCGGCGTCGCTGAATCCACCTTTGAAGGAGACTTGCGCCGTGCCGTGGCAGCGTCATGGGACGAAGCATTCCTGGACCGTAGCAACGCTGGCGAGTCCACTTCCATCGAGGTCGTGCGCCCTGCTGCAGTGACCTACGGTGCACCGAGTGTTGCCGGCACTGGCGATCCCGTGGCCGACATCGCAGCACTGATTGAGGGGTTCTCTGGCGATCTCGGCGCAGCGTTCTTCGTCACCGATCCGAAGACGGCGGCGCAACTCGGGTTGTATCGAAACGGCAGTGGCCTGGTGTTTCCCGACGTTGGTCCTCGGGGCGGGACCATCGTTGGCATCCAGGTTCTCACCAGCTCGAGCTCGCCCCGGGATTCCGATGGCGGCCAGATCGCCCTGATTGATCCCACGGGCATTGCTGGCGGTGATGGTGGCATCGATGTGGACCGCTCAGACGTGGCCGCCCTGCAGATGAGCGACACACCCGAAGAGGGTCCCACCGAACTGGTGAGCCTGTTCCAGTGCAACCTCGTCGCGCTCAAGAGTGTGGTGTTCGTGAACTGGCGTATCGAGCGGCCGGGCAGCGTCTCGGTGTTGACCAATGCTGACTATCCGCCGGCGAGCTGAGAGGTAATCGAATGCAAATCGATGCAGCGAAGTTCGGTACCGAGATCGGCAAGCTGGTGAACGATGCCATTGACCGGCGGCTCGGCACCCAGAGGCCAGGACGCTTGGCGCATATGGCAGTGAAGATGCACCGCTTGGAGAAGTTCGTCGGCAACGGCAAGCGGACCATACGCGGATTGGCGTCGACGCCGAACGTGGACCGCCATGGCGACATCGTGGTGCCGGGCGGTGGGAACTGGAATCTCCCCCTGCCCCTGCTCTGGCAGCATCGCCATGACGAACCCATTGGATGGGTGAAGGAAGCGCGCGTAACGCCGCAGGGCCTGCACATTGTTGCCGAGTTGGCCGAGGGCCTGGGCCGCGCAGATGAGGCCTGGGCAATGATTGAGGCCAAGCTGGTCGACTCCTTCAGCATCGGCTTCATCGGCCTCAAGGGATCTCCTATCCCCACCGGTACCAAGTGGGAGAAGTGGGAGCTGATCGAGACGTCGATTGTCACCGTGCCTAGCAATCGGGAATCGAAGATCGGGAAGTCTGTGCATGCCGGTGTCAGGTTGATCGACAACCGCGGATCCGTCCCTTTGATCAAGGCGGCACGATGAGCGCTCAGCCCAGCGTCGACTCGTTCCGATGGCACGCAGCCGAAGAGGTGGCGGTCACATGCAGTGGTCTAGGCATCGAAGCTGAGGACGTGGACGTTGTGGTCTCTGTCGCTCATGGCTGTGCACAGATCATCGTCCGTGATCGCGAGTTCGGTCCTCTGTTCAAAGGTGGCTTGCGGGTCGGGAGAGTCAATGACGACGTGCCGCTGCTGACTGCAGGACAGATCCAATCTGCGATCGCTACCGAGCTGGCCAGGATCA
>Ga0308161_1004159_pt1 | contig 13430 bp, 10 predicted proteins | sample PhyFR2_FD_201034 | JGI IMG/M metagenome (GOLD analysis project Ga0308161, IMG submission 201034) | Phyllosphere microbial communities from UC Gill Tract Community Farm, Albany, California, United States - DLSLF.R2 | ecosystem: Host-associated > Plants > Phyllosphere > Unclassified | place: USA...
CCCGACCTTCGCGTTCTTCTCCGACCTCGTGCAGTACACGCACTTCCGTCCGACCACGCCGGACTACTCCCAGATCACCAGCGCTCTCCAGCAGGCCACCGAATCGGTGATCACCGGAGAAGCGACGCCGGAGGATGCCGCGAAGACCTACGACGACGCGCTCACCCAGATCGTCGGCCCGGACAAGGTCGAGTAGGACTCCGCAGTGACCTCTGCAACCGCAACGCGCAGCCCGGCCCCGGTGCACCCCGGGGCCGGGCGGCGCGCCCCGCTGCGCGACCTGCTGCGCTCCGTCCCGCTGCTGCCCGCCGTGGTGCTGCTGGTCGTGTTCCTGCTCGGGCCGATCCTCTACGCCATCTGGGGATCGCTGACCAACCGGGCCCTCACCGGCTACCGGGCGGCGAAGCCCGAGTTCGTCGGATTCGACAACTACATCTCGCTCTTCACCGACCCGAACTTCTGGACGGCGCTGGTTCTCACGGTCGTCTTCGTGCTGTTCTCCGCGATCATCGGTCAGAACGTGCTGGGACTCGGCGTCGCCGCACTCATGCGCATCGGCTCGAAGTCGGTCAACAGCGTCGTCGGCGCGCTCGTCGTCGTCGCGTGGGTCATGCCCGAGATCGTCGCCGCATTCGCCCTCTACGCCTACTTCTCGAAGGACGGCACGCTCAACGCTCTGCTGGAGGGCGTCGGCATCCCCGCGGTGAGCTGGCTCATCGAGTACCCGATGTTCGCCGTCATCCTCGCCAACGTGTGGCGGGGCACGGCCTTCTCGATGCTCGTCTACGGCGCCGCACTCAACGAGGTGCCGCCGGAGGTGATGGAGGCCGCGCAGATCGACGGCGCCAACGCCACCCAGCGCTTCTTCCTCATCACCATCCCGATGATCCGCCGATCGATCTCGACGAACCTCATGCTCACCACTCTGCAGACGCTCGGGACATTCGGTCTCATCTGGGTGATGACCAAGGGCGGGCCTGGCGTCTCGAGCTCGACCCTGCCCGTGCGCGCCTATCAGGAGGCCTTCCAGTACTCCCAGATCGGCTACGGCACGGCGATCGCTGCGGTGACCCTCGTGCTCGGGGCGATCTTCGCGATCTTCTACATCCGCATCCTCAAGCCGGAGGTCGACTGATGACTGCCACCGAAGCACTCGTCCGCCCCGACGTCCGGCGCGGCCCGCGCATCTCGGTCGCGTCGCCCGCGAAGCGCCGCTCGACATGGCTCGCCAACGTCGTGCTGATCGTGATCGGGATCGTGTTCCTCGTGCCCATCGCCTGGATCGCGTTCTCGGCGGTCTCTCCGGCGGCCACGGTGTCGATCTCGGTGCCGGAGAGCCTCACGCTCGACAACTTCGTCGCGGTGTTCGACTGGTCGATGACGCTGCTGCCGCTGTGGAACTCGGCCCTGATCTCGTTCGGCACGGCCCTCATCACCGTCGTCGTCGGCGTGCTCGCCGCATATCCGCTGTCGCGGCACAACTCCCGTTTCCAGCGCGGCTTCATGTACTCGGTGCTGTTCGGCTCCTGCCTGCCGATCACGGCGATGATGGTGCCGGTCTACGCGCTCTTCGTGCAGCTGAAGATGCTCGATTCGCAGGTCAGCGTGATCCTGTTCATGGCCGCCACCTCGCTGCCCATGGCGATCTGGATGCTGAAGAACTTCATGGACTCGGTGCCGGTCTCCCTCGAAGAGGCCGCATGGGTCGACGGCGCCTCCGCCATGCGGGCGCTGTGGACCATCGTCCTGCCGCTCATGCGTCCCGGCATCAGCGTCGTCTTCATCTTCGTGTTCACGCAGGCATGGGGGAACTTCTTCGTCCCGTTCGTTTTGCTGTTCAGCTCGGAGAAGATGCCGGCGGCCGTCGCGATCTTCACCTTCTTCGGCAATCACGGCGCGGTCGCCTACGGGCAGCTCGCCGCATTCGCCACGTTGTACTCCGTGCCGATCCTCGTCCTGTACCTGCTCGTGCAGCGTCTCTCCGGCAGCAGCTTCGCGCTGGCCGGCGGCGTCAAGGGCTGATCCCCGCCTCCTCGCACCCCCCGACCCAGAAAGCACCACTCATGCACGACCGCACCGCGCTCATCGAGATGCGCATCGACCGATTCATCCGCGAGCGTCTGCGCCCGGCCCGTCACCGGCTGAGCCACCCGCTCGAGGTCCGCGCCTGGGAGGCCCCGGGAGAGCCGGTGCCCTTCTCCGAGGCCGTGCAGGCCGAGTACGCGCCCATCGCGGTCGGCGCGGCGTGGGGACGCCCCTGGGGCACGACATGGTTCCGGGTGAGCGGGCAGGTGCCGGCCGAGTGGCGCACGGCATCCGGCGATCTGCCCGAGGGCACCAGGGCCGAACTGCTCGTGGACCTCGGCTTCACGGCCGGACAGAGCGGCTTCCAGGCCGAGGCTCTCGTCTGGGGTCTCGACGGCAGTCCGATCAAAGGCATCTCGCCGTTCAACAACGCGGTCGCCGCCGCGGTGCAGCCCGACGGCCGCATCGACGTGCTGCTCGAGGCGGCATCCAACCCCGACGTGGGCAGCATCTTCACGTTCGACCCGACCGCTCTCGGCGATCCCGACACCGCCGGCCACGACCCGATCTACGTGCTCCGGGTCGTCGACGTGGCTCTGCGCGACCTGACCGTCGAGTCGCTGCTCGACGACACCGTGATCCTGCGGGGGCTCATCGGCGAGCTCGATGCCTCGTCGCCGCGACGGGCCGAGATCGTGCAGGCGCTCGATCGCATGATCGACCTCGTCGACCCGCACGATGTCGCCGGCACGGCGGCGCAGGGCCGGGAGGCTCTGCGCGCGGTGCTGGCGAGTCCCGCCCACGCCAGCGCGCACGTGCTGCATGCCGTCGGGCACGCGCACATCGACTCGGCATGGCTGTGGCCCGTGCGCGAGACGGCACGCAAGGTGTCGCGGACCTTCTCGAACGTGCTCGCGCTGATGGACGAGAACCCCGACGTCGTCTTCGCCAGTTCGTCGGCGCAGCAGTTCGCCTGGATCAAGGAGCGCTACCCCGAGATCTGGGAGCGTCTGGTCGAGCGGGTGCGTGAAGGCCGCTTCGTGCCGGTCGGCGGCATGTGGGTCGAGTCGGACACGAACATGGTCGGCTCCGAAGCCCTCGCCCGTCAGCTCATCGAGGGCAAGGGGTTCTTCCTCCGGGAGTTCGGGATCGACACCCCCGAGGTCTGGCTGCCCGACTCCTTCGGCTACAGTGGCGCGCTTCCGCAGATCATCAAGGCCTCGGGATCCAAGTGGTTCCTGACGCAGAAGATCTCGTGGAACGAGACGAACCGGATGCCGCATCACACCTTCCTCTGGGAGGGCCTCGACGGCACGCGCGTGTTCACGCACTTCCCCCCGGTCGACAAGTACAACTCGGATGCCTCGCAGGCCGATCTCGCGCATGCGCAGCGGAACTTCCAGGACAAGGGCAGGGCACGGGTCTCACTGCTGCCCTACGGGTACGGCGACGGCGGAGGCGGTCCGACCCGGGAGATGGCCGCGCAGGTCGAGCGCGCGGGGTCGCTGGAAGGGTCGCCGGTCGCCCGGCATTCCACGCCGCGGGCGTTCTTCGAGCAGGCCGAGTCCGAATACCCGTCGCCCGAGGTGTGGAGCGGCGAGCTGTATCTCGAGTTCCACCGCGGCACGTACACGAGCCAGCTGCGCACCAAGCAGGGCAACCGTCGCAGCGAGCACCTGCTGCGCGAGGCCGAGCTCTGGGCGGCGACGGCGTCCGTCCGCACCGGTCGCCCCTACCCGGCCGAGCAGCTCACACGCCTCTGGCAGCTCGTGCTCCTCCAGCAGTTCCACGACATCCTGCCCGGCACGTCGATCGCCTGGGTGCATCAGGATGCCGAGCGCAACTACGCGGCGATCGCCGCCGAGCTCGAGCAGATCATCGCCGACGCCCTGCGGGCACTCGTCGGCGAGGGCACGCGCAGCCTCGTCGCCAACGCGGCGCCGCACGGGCACGCCTCGGTCGGAGCGCTGGCCATCGGCGAGGCGGATGCGGTCGTGCCGGTCGCACCGGTCGCGGCGGAGGGCGGGTTCGTGCTCGACAACGGCCTCGTGCGGGCGACGATCGACGCGCGCGGTGTGCTGACCTCGATCATCGACCTGACGAGCGGGCGCGAGGTCGTGCCGGCCGGTCAGAGCGCCGGCGTCTTCCAGCTGCACCGGGACACACCGACGCAGTGGGACGCCTGGGACATCGACGAGCACTACCGCCGCAACGTCACCGACCTCCTCGACGTGGACGGCATCGAGATCGTCGACGGCGCCGTGGTGATCTCGCGCACGTTCGGCGCATCGACGCTGGTGCACAGCATCCGTCTCGATGAGGGATCGCGCACGCTGAAGCTGGCCGTCGACGTCGACTGGCGCGAGCGGCAGAAGCTGCTCAAGCTCAGCGTCCCCGTCGACGTGCACACCGATCATGCCGCCTCAGAGATCCAGTTCGGGCACATCGTGCGCCCGACCCATACCAACACCTCGTGGGACGCCGCGCGCTTCGAGACCGTGGCGCATCGGTGGGTACGAGTGGGCGAGAGCGACTTCGGCGTCGCGGTCACCAACGACTCCACCTACGGCCACGACATCACCCGGCACCCGCGTGCGAGCGGCGGCACGTATTCGACCGTGCGGCTCTCGCTCGTGAGGGCGGCGCTGTTCCCCGACCCGCAGCAGGATCAGGGCCGGCACCATCTCGAGGTCGGCATCGTCGTCGGCGGCGAGCTCGTCGATGCGATCGCCGAGGGGTACCGTACGAATCTCGCGGAGCGCCGCCTCGTCGGCGCCGACGACGTGCACCCCCTCGTCGCGATCGATCACCCGGGCGTGGTCGTCGAGGCGGTCAAACTCGCCCAGGATGGCAGTGGCGACGTCGTCGTGCGACTGTACGAGGCCCTCGGGCGTCGCGCCGAGGCCACGGTCGCCGTGGGATTCCCGAGCGGGGATGCCCGCGAGGTCGACCTGCTCGAGCGTGAGATCGAGCCGGCCGCGCTGTCGGGTCAGGATGCCGACGGCATCCGTCTGTCGCTTCGACCGTTCCAGCTCGTGACGCTGCGGCTGCCGCGAGGCTGAGGGGAGGACGGGACGCCCCCACCACGGGGGAGGCGGCAGAAAGGGCGCCCCATCCGATGCCGCCATCTGGACGGCACCCCAGCTGCCGCGACAGGCGCGACAGAGCTGTATCGCAAGAGTGACACCGGAGCGCCCGCCGCGCAAGGGCTCTTGCGTACGGCGGGGCTCCGGATCACGTCAGCCGAGCGTCAGGGCGTCGGCATGCCGCCGTTCACGTTCAGGGTCTCGCCGAGCACGTAGCTGGACTCGGCCGACGCCAGGAACACGTAGGCGGGTGCCAGCTCCGCGGGCTGCCCCATGCGTCCGAGCGGGGTCTCCTCGCCGAACTGGTCGATCTTCTCCTGCGGCTGACCGTCGCTGGGCTGCAGCGGCGTCCAGATCGGGCCGGGAGCGACCGCATTCACGCGGATCCCCTTCGGAGCGAGCTGCTCGGCGAGGCCCTTCGTGAAGGCGTTGATCGTCGCCTTCGTCGAGGCGTAGTCGACGAGCATGCCCGACGGCGAGTACGCCTGGATCGAGGTGGTGTTGATGATCGTCGAACCCGCCGGCAGGTGGGGGAGCGCCGCCTTGGTGATCCAGAACATCGCGTAGACGTTCGTCTTGAAGGTGTCGTCGAACTGCTCGTCGGTGATGTCACCGAGCGACTCCTGGTAGATCTGCTTCCCGCCGTTGTTGACGAGGATGTCGAGGCCGCCGAGGGCCCCCACCGCCTCGGCCACGAGCGTGCGGCAGTACTCCGGGTCGCGGAGGTCGCCCGGCAGGGTGGCCACGTTCGCGCCGGCCTCGCGGAGGATGCCGGCGATGCGTGCCGCGTCCTCCTCCTCTTCCGGCAGGTACGAGAGTGCGACGTCGGCGCCCTCTCGCGCGAAGGCGATGGCGGTGGCCGCACCGATGCCGGAGTCGCCGCCGGTGATGAGAGCCTTGCGGCCGGTCAGGCGGCCGCTGCCACGGTAGCTGTCCTCGCCGAGGTCGGCCTTCGGGGCGAGGTCGGCGTCGAGCCCGGGCTCGGGCATGTGCTGCTTCTCGGGCTCGATGTCGGAGTAGAGCTCTGCGGGGTTGACGAAGGTGTACTGGTCACGAGACATGGTGTGTCCTCTCCTTGTTTTCGTTCGGTCTGGGGTCTGGGGCGCGGTCATCGGAGCCGGATCACCATCCGGCTCAGCGATCGCCGAGCTCGTCGGCGGGCACGACCTCGCGGATCGTCATCGCCGCGGTCAGGAAGGCCAGGTGGCTCAGGGCTTGCGGGGTGTTGCCCCACGCGGTCCCGTCGTCGGCATCGATCATCTCGGCGTAGATGCCGACGTCGTTGGCGTGCCCGATCAGCGTCTCCATGAGCGCGAGGGCCTCGTCGTGGCGCCCGACGCAGGCGAGCGCCTCGACTCGCCAGAACGCGCAGGCGACGAAGGTCTTCTCCTCGTCGGCGACGCCGCTGTAGCGGTACATCAGCGCTCCGGCGCCCAGCTCGGCGCTGAGGGCGTCGATCGTCGACGCCATGCGCTCGCCGCGGTCGAATCCGCTGGGCGCGTGCAGCAGCACCGAGGCGTCGAGCTGATCGGAGCCCGCGAAGAAGACGTACGCGCCGCGGCTCTCCGACCAGCAGTGCGCATCGATCCAGGCGCGGATGCGGTCGCGCTCCGCCCGCCAGCGCTCGGCGCTGCCCGGGATCGCCCCGGACTCGGCGAGGGCGATCGCATCTTCCAGAGCTTTCCAGCACCCCATCTTCGACGACGTGTAGTGGCGCTCCTCGGGGAGCTCCCACATGCCCGAATCCGGGTTGCGCCAGATATCGCAGGTGCGATCGGCGATGCTCGCGAGCAGCCGTGAGGTCTCGACGTCGAGGACGTTTCCGGCATCCACATACGTGCGGCAGATGGCCATCAGGTCGCCGTAGACCCCGAGTTGCAGCTGGGCTCCGGCGGGGTTGCCCGTCACGACGGGACCGATGCCGCGCCACCCCGCCACGTCGTACTCGTGGGGCTCGGGCACGAGTGAGCCGTCGAGTGCGTACATGACATGCAGGTCGGATCCGTGCTCACGGATCGTGCGCAGCAGCCACGACAATGCGGCGTGCGTCTCCTCTCGCAGCCCGAAGCGCACCAGGGCGTGCGCGGTGTACGCGAGGTCGCGCACCCACGCGAAGCGGTAGTCCCAGTTCTTGCCGCCGCGGGGGTTCTCGGGAAGAGACGTCGTCGCGGCTGCGGCGATGGCGCCGGAGGGACTGTGGATCAGGAGCTTGAGCGCGAGAGCGTTGCGCTGGACATGCGAGCGCCACGGCCCGTCGTACGAGAACACCGACGACCAGTGCTGCCAGTGCTGCACGGTGCGGTCGATGCCGAGATCGACGTTGTGCGCGTCGGGGATGTGCAGCGGCTCGCCGTGCGTCGCCGCCAGTGCGATCAGGTGCCGGGATCCCTGCGAGGTCGTGAACGACCCCTCCTGCTCGGGGCCGACGGACGATTCCGAGGCTGCGGCGATCGGGCCGTGCGCGAAGCCGACCACGACCAGGGCGGTCGCGCCGCTGCGGATGATGTCGGCATGCTCGGTCCGTTCCACCCAGGGCGCGGCCGTCTGCAGCGACGATCCGGGCTGCACCCGCCACCGCATCGCGACCTCTCCTTCGACGCCGTCGATCCGTCGGGCGAGCTCGGCCCAGGGCAGTCGACCGGCGACGCCCGAGACGAGGGCGTCGGTGACGCGCACCGTGCCGGCGTCGGTGAGAAACGTCGTCTCGAGCACGTTCGTCTCCGGCACGTAGCGTCGCTCGGTGCGGAACTTCCCGGTGGGCTGCAGCTCCACGCATCCGCCGGTCTCCTCGTCGAGCAGGCGCGCGAACACGGGAAGATCGGTCAGCCCCGGAAGCGGCAGCCAGTCGATGCGCCCGTCGAGACCGATCAGCGCGACCGTTCTGCCGTCGCCGATCGGCGCGTACGACGCGAGGGGACGAGCGGAGGGGGGCATGCGTCCATGGTGCGCCCGAGGGGGAAATACCGCCTACCGCCTTGCGCGTCCTGCATCCGCTCGCTATACGAGCACCGCAGCGGGGTCAGGGGCGGACGCGCACCGTGCGGCCCTCGAAGGTGACGAGGTCGCCGTCGTGCAGCTGGCGTCCGCGGCGGCGATCGACCTCGTCGTTCACCCGCACGTAGCCGTCGATGATGACCTCTTTGGCGTCGCCGCCGGAATCGAGGAGTCCCGAGAACTTGAGGAACTGCCCGAGGCGGATCATGTCGCCGCCGATGGAGACATCGTCGATTCGGCCGGAATTCGTCATGTCTGAATGCTAATCGCCCGACACGGTCCGAGCCGCCGTCCGGATCGGACGGCGGCTCGGGAACGACCCCGGGGGATCAGTCGTCGATGTCCGTGCCGACCACGGCGAAGTCGGCGCCGAAGTCGATGTCGACCGACCGTCGGTCACCCGTGAGCACCGACACGTCGTAGGGGCTCACGTCGTCGTTGTCGGCGTCGAGATCGGTGATCAGGCCGTCGGCCTCTGTCAGCGCCGCATCGACGAGAGCGCGGATGGTCGCCTCGTCGAGCGTGCGGGTCGGCGCGGAATCGTCGTCATCCTGCTCGGACGAGATGACGGTCGTCGCGAGGTCGGCGGTGACACGCACCTCGCTCTCGCTGCCGTCGGCCGCGGTCAGCTGCACCTCCCAGGCGCCGTCGCGCTTCGCGTCGATCGAGGTGACCTCGCCGTCGGCGGCGCCGCGTGCGGCATCCGCGATCGCGACGATCTCGTCGGCCGAATCGCTGCCGATCGCACCCGCGGGTCCGCCCGAGCCGGGTGCCGCGTCGGCGGGACCGTCTTCGGCGTCGTCGCGGTCGTCTCCGGGGCGTCCGCCGCGGTCGTCGGCTCCGCGGTCGTCGCCGCGGTCGTCGCCGCCGCGGGGACCATCGGAGATCGAGGGGCGGTCGTCGTCGCCGAACTCGTCGCCGACGGCTGCGCCCAGGGCCACTCCGCCACCCACGAGCACGACGGCCGCGGCGATCCCGCCGCCGATGAGCAGCGCACGCGTGCGGCGGGGCTTCGCCGGAGCGGATGCGGGGGTCTCGGCGGCGGGATCGGCGGTGAGAGGCGCGACCGGCACGGTCTCGGCATCCGCGGCCGGGGCTGCGGGGGGAGCCGGGGGAGCCGGGGGCGTGTTCGCGGGGAGGTTCTCGGGCGTCTGGTCGGGTGTCGGGTTCTTGTCGTTCATGAGTCGATCGTCCCGCGCAGGTGCTGAAGCCACACTGAAGCCCCCTGAAGGCCTCTTCAGGAACGGGCGCTCGTGGTCGGGGCTGGTGCCGGCGTGGTGACCGGGGGAGGTGCCGTGTGCCGTGCCGGTGCCGTGTGCAGGATCACGGCACGGATGCAGGAGGGAACGGCGGGTCTGGTCCTGCATCCGTGCTTCGGTCCTGCAGATGGCCCGGGGGAGAGAACCAGGGGAAGAGAACGGGGGAGAGAAAGGGGGGGAGATCCCGGGAACGGGTCAGCCCCGCACGGCACTCGCCACGTCGTCGAAGGATGCCGGCACGAACCCGCCGTGCGCCTGCTCGCCGTGCACCAGCTCACCCGACCCGGTCTCGGCGCTGCCGAGCACACCCCACGGGTCGACGATCCTCACGTCGTGACCGTCGAGGTGCAGCCGACGGACGCCCTCGAGCAGCATCCGCTTCGCGATGTCGTTGGCGCGCTGCACGCGGTCGAGGTCGACGACCACCGGATGGTCGCCCGCCTGCTCCTCGGCGAAGCCCCGCAGCACCCGCTCCGCCTCCATGAAGTGCAGGTCGCCCGCGATCTCGTGCACCGGGATCCCGTCGTGCTCCACTCGACGCGACACCGACCGCGCCCGCTCGGTGGAGGTCATCAGATGCAGGCCCAGATCGTGGTTCATGCGCTCGAACATCCGCACCCCCCGCGTGCTGTTGCCGTGCTCGTCGAGCCGGGGCGAGAACACGGCGATGCCGACCTGACCGGGCAGCACGCCCATCAGACCCCCGGCGACGCCGCTCTTGGCGGGGATGCCGACCGAGGTGAGCCAGTCGCCGGCCGAGTCGTACATGCCGCAGGTGGTCATGACGCTCAGTACCTGCCGGTTCACGACGGGGTCGATCAGCTGCTCGCCCTCCGGCGACAGCCCGCCGGCGGCGAGCACGGAACCCATGCGGGCGAGATCGCGCACCGAGACGGACACCGAGCACTGACGCGTGTACCCGCGCACGATGTCGGCCGGGTCGGCATCGAGCACGCCCACGGTGCGCAGCATGTACGCGAGTGCCATGTTGCGGTCGGCGGTCGACAGCTCGGAGTCGAACACGTCCTCCGCGATCGAGAGCTCGCGGCCCGCGAGGCGGCTGTAGACGTCGAGGATGCGGTCGCTGCGGGCACCGGCATCCGCGCCGTCGACCAGGGCGTGGGCGGCGAGGGCTCCCGCGTTGATCATCGGATTGCGTGGCCGGCCGCTGCCGGGTTCCAGCGAGATCTCGTTGAACGCGTCGCCCGACGGCTCCACGTCGATCCGTTCGAGCACGGCGTCGAGGCCTCGATCGGCGATCGCGAGAGCGTAGGTGAACGGCTTCGAGATCGACTGGATCGTGAACTCGACGTCGGCGTCGCCCGCGACGTACACCTCCCCGTCGAGCGTGGCGACCGCGATGGCCAGACGATCCGGGTCGGCGTTCGCGAGCTCCGGGATGTACGAGGCGACCTCCCCGGCATCCGCCCCGCAGGAATCGAGCAGCAGCTGGAGGTAGTCGATCATCGGGGTCTGCATGTGCTCCATGCTCCCACGGGCGTTCAGTCGGAGAGGGGGAGGGCGACGACGAAGCGCGCGCCGCCCCAGCGTGACGCGTCGACGGAGACGGTGCCTCCACCGGCCGTCGCGATGCCTCGGACGATCGCCAGTCCGAGTCCGCTCCCGCCCGCGTCACGGCTGCGAGCCTCGTCGAGTCGGACGAAGCGCTCGAAGATGCGCTCCCGCTCGGACTCGGGCACGCCGGTGCCGTCATCCTCGATCGTCGCGAACACCCACGAGCCCTGCGGGATCACACTGATGGCGACGCGTCCGGCGCTGTGCCTCGCCGCGTTGTCCGCGAGATTGCGCAGCAGCTGCCCGAGAAGCCGCGGGTCGCCCACGACGCGGGCCGCGGCGATGCCGGTCCCGTCGACGTCGACCCCGCGCGAGCGCAGCCGACGCACTTCGCCGAGGGCCAGGTCGTCGAGGTCGACCGCATCATCATGGGTGCCCGCTCCCTCATCGAGGCGGGCGAGCAGCAGCAGCGACTCGACGATCCCCTGCAGGCGCAGCCCTTCGTCGGAGACGACCTCGGCCAGCTCGTCGATGCTGGTGGTGGCGGGGTGCGCCTGGGCGAGCTCGGCGTGCTGGCGGATCGTGGCCAGGGGTGACCGCAGTTCGTGGGAGGCATCCGACACGAAGCGGCGCTGAGCGGTGGCCGAGGCGTCGAGCCGATCGAGCATGCGGTTCATGGTCGTCGCGAGCGCAGCGATCTCGTCGGACGACGGGGGCACCTCGACCCGTCGGTGCAGGTGCTCTGCGGTGATGCCGTCGACCTCCCGTCGGATCCTCGTCACGGGTCTCAGCGCACGGCCGACGACGAGCCAGGTCGTGACGGCGACGAGCACGAGCAGCAACGGCACGGCCACGGCCAACAGAACAGCCACGGTCGACAGGGTCTCGACGGAATCCTCGATCGGCACGGCGAGCACGAGGGTCTCGTCGCCGTGCAGATCATCCGAGACGATCAGCATCGGCGTGCGGTCGATCGTGCGCGTGCTCGCCCCGTCGACGATCGGCAGGGCGGTGGACCCCAGGTCGTCGAGGGCGTCTTCGCTCGCCGCGCGCACCGACCCGTCCGGCGCGATGATCTGCACGATCTCGTCTTCGAGGGTGTCGATCCCGCGGCCGCCGGGCCCGTCGAGTCGCTCCGTCAGCTCATCGAGGCGCTGTTCGGCCGCACGTTCGGCACTCGCATGGATGCTGGAGCTCAGGATGCCGTAGAACGAGAACGCACCGATCAGCAGGGCGACCGCGACGACGAGGGTGGCGCCGAGAGTGGTCCGCGCCCGCACCGATCGCCACGCGCGGCTAGCCACCGTCGGCCGCCAGTCGGTATCCGGCCCCGCGGATCGTCTCGATCGCCTCGCGGCTGAACGGCTTGTCGAGCTTGCGGCGCAGATGCCCGACATAGACCTCGACGATGTTCGGGTCGCCGTCGAAGTCGTCGTCCCAGACGCCCTCGATCAGCGCACGCTTCGAGAGCACCTGACCGCGATGACGCATCAGGTACTCCAGCACCGCGAACTCCCGCGCGGTCAGGGTGAGGGGAGTCTCGCCGCGCCACACGTGGTGCGACGACGGATCCAGTCTCAGGTCGCCGGCTTCGAGGACGGCGGGGCGCGCGACCGCGCCGCGACGCACCAGGGCACGGATGCGGGCGACGAGGATCGCGAACGAGAACGGCTTCGTCACGTAGTCGTCGGCGCCGGTCTCGAGCGCCTCGACCTGGTCCCACTCGCCGTCCTTCGCGGTGAGCATGAGCACGGGCGTCCAGTTCTCCTCGGCGCGCAGCGCCTCGCACACCTTCCAGCCGCTCATGCCGGGCATCATCAGGTCGAGCACGATCGCGTCATAGCGCGTCTCGCGCGCCCGCCAGAGCCCGTCGACCCCGTTGTGGGCGACGTCGACCGCGAAGCCCTCGGCCTCGAGTCCTCGGCGCACGGCGTCGGCCAGACGCGCCTCGTCGTCCACCACCAGGATCCGCATGATCCCAGTGTGGCGGGCGCACGCTGAATCCGCGCTGAAGCGGGGCGTCAGCCGAGCAGACGCGCCTGGATCTCGCGGATCGTCGATCCGAGGAACCCGGACGCCAGCAGACCGGCACCGAGCGGGCCCGCCGGGTCCGAGCCGAGCAGGGGAAGTCGGCGCAGAGCGCTCGCCGCATCCGGTGAGAGCAGGTCGAGCTGCACAGTGATCTCGTGATCGACGGCACCGGCATCCTGACGATGGCTCGCACGAACCGCGGCGACCGCATAGGCCGCCGCACCGAGGGCGTGCGCCCCCATATGGGCGACACCGGCGGCCTGTGCGGCGGAACGGGCTGCGGCGACCCCGGCGGGAGTGCTCGCGCTCGCCGCAGCGCGTCCGGCGACGAATCGACGCCTGATCTCACCGGCGGCGCTCAGCTCTCCGTGACCGAATGCTCTGGCTCGGGTGATCGCCTCGCGTGGTCTCGGGTCGTCGGGCGCCTCATGCTCGAAGAGGGGCAGTGCGCGTTCGGCGCATTCGGCGGCCCACAGGGCCACCCTTCGTCGATCGAGCTCGCTCAGCGCCTGGGGAGACA
>Ga0308161_1004160_pt1 | contig 13430 bp, 11 predicted proteins | sample PhyFR2_FD_201034 | JGI IMG/M metagenome (GOLD analysis project Ga0308161, IMG submission 201034) | Phyllosphere microbial communities from UC Gill Tract Community Farm, Albany, California, United States - DLSLF.R2 | ecosystem: Host-associated > Plants > Phyllosphere > Unclassified | place: USA...
TAGGCGCCCGGCTCGCGGGCAGCCATGGCTTCGGCGGAAATCAGTTCATACCGGACCTGCACGCCGCTTTCCAGGCTGTGCAGGTCGGCAACCTTCAATGCCTTTTCCGAGAGGTCGATCCCGGTGACGTTGGCGCCCTTGCGCGCCATGGATTCGGCAAGGATGCCGCCACCGCAACCGATGTCGAGCACGTTCCTGCCAGCCAACGGGGCAATGTTGTTGATCCATTCCAGGCGCAATGGATTGATTTCGTGGAGAGGACGGAATTCGGACGTCGGATCCCACCAGCGATGGGCGAGGTCACTGAATTTCTGGAGTTCTAAAGGGTCGGCATTCATGGCGGGAATGATAGCGGGAAAGCAGGGACCTTGCAGTCCGACTGCGGCAAGGAAGAGGCGCAAACTAGCCAGGCATAAAAAAACCCCGCCGAAGCGGGGTTGTCAGAACAGATGCGATTACTTGTTGCGGGTACCAACCACTTCGATTTCAACGCGACGGTTCTTGGCGCGGCCAGCAGCGGTCTTGTTGTCTGCAACTGGTTGCTTCTCGCCCTTGCCTTCGGTGTAGACGCGGTTTGCTTCAATGCCCTTGGAAACCAAGTAGGCCTTGACAGCTTCAGCGCGACGGACCGACAGACGCTGGTTGTAAGCATCGGTGCCGATGGAGTCGGTGTGACCAACAGCGATGATGACTTCCAGGTTCATGCCTTTCAGCTTGGAGGTCAGGTCGTCCAGCTTGGCCTTGCCGTCCGGCTTCAGAACGGACTTGTCAAAGTCGAAGAAGGTGTCGGCAGCGAAGGTGACTTTCTCGGAGGTAGGAGCAGGCGCGGGGGCTGGTGCCGGAGCAGGTGCCGGGGCAACAGGTGCCGGGGCAGGTGCCTGAGCTTGAACCAGAGGGCCATCGCAACCTGGAACTGCGTCAGCAGGAGTCCATTGGCCAGTGCGCCAGCACAGACCGAACGGATCGCGTACGATCACGCCACGGGAGTCCTGCACATATGCGCTGTTCGGGGTCTTGGCCTTGATATCGGTAACCACTTGCGCGGATGCAGAAAAAGCCACGACTGCGGACGCAGCGAAGACGAGTTTTCCTAATTTATTCATGTTTCTCCTCTCGGGTGAGATATCCGCAGATGAACTGCGCAACAAATCGACACATCAAAATAGTTGGTGAACGGATAATACCATGCGGTTTAGGCCATTACATATAGAGAATTGACCATATGCAATGATCTTAACTAACCTACATTTTGCCACAGGCTGATGGCCCAAACGGGGCTTGTCAAATAGCCTAAACCACGATTTTGATACTTTGTAGTTTTTATGCAACGTCTTTGGGGCAGGCCAGGGAATGGCTGCTTTCTTCCGACGTCCAACTTCCCAGTATTCTGCCCTGTCTGACTTTTGCGGTATTGCAAAATAGCAAACTGTTGTCATTTGTAGACTTTTCGGGTGGTGTTAGGCAAGGCGATGGAATTGTATATTTTATATTATTACCTACAGGTAACCTTATTCCGCGAGTAAGGTCTTTCCCCTGCTGCAACGCCTGCCAGTTGCAACGCCATGATAAAATGATGAGTTTTGAGGCTGGGTTATTCCCTCACGCTTGCCTCGCTTCCAACCTGAATCAGTTGAGCTGAACATCCCATGGATTTATTCGCAAAAGAAACTATTCCCATTTCTTTGGAAGAAGAAATGCGCAAGAGCTATATCGAATACGCGATGAGCGTAATCGTTGGACGCGCGCTTCCGGATGTGCGGGACGGTTTGAAGCCGGTGCACAGGCGGGTGCTCTTTTCCATGCATGAAATGAATAATGTGTGGAACCGGCCTTACGTGAAATGCGCGCGCGTCGTTGGCGAGACCATGGGTAAATACCATCCGCATGGCGATGCGTCGATTTATGACACGCTGGTCCGAATGGCCCAGCCATTCTCCCTGCGCTACATGCTGGTGGACGGGCAGGGTAACTTTGGCTCGGTCGATGGCGACGGCGCTGCGGCGATGCGTTATACCGAGTGCCGGCTGGACAAGATCGCCGGCGAGATGCTGGCCGACATCGACAAGGAAACCGTCGACTTCGTGCCCAACTACGACGGCAAGGAAAAAGAGCCGTCGGTATTGCCAACCCGTATTCCCAATCTGCTGATCAACGGCTCGTCCGGTATCGCAGTGGGCATGGCCACCAATATTCCACCGCATAACATCACGGAAGTCATCGACGGTGCGCTGCATGTGCTGCACAACCCCGACGCCACGGTGGATGAACTGATCGAGCGTATCCCGGCGCCCGATTTCCCCACCGGTGGCATCATTTATGGCATCTCTGGCGTGCGCGACGGCTATCGTACCGGCCGCGGCCGCGTTGTGATGCGCGCGAAGACGCATTTCGAGGAATTCGGCAAGGAACATCGCACCGCGATCATCGTCGACGAGCTGCCTTATCAGGTAAACAAGAAGTCGCTGCTGGAAAGAATCGCCGAGCTGGTGCGCGACAAGAAGCTGGAAGGTATCTCCGACATCCGCGACGAGTCGGACAAATCCGGCATGCGCGTGGTGATCGAGCTCAAGCGCGGCGAAGTCGCCGAGGTGGTGCTCAACAATCTGTACAAGCAGACCCAGCTGCAGGACACCTTCGGCATGAACATGGTCGCGCTGGTGGACGGTCAGCCCAAGCTGCTGAACCTGAAGCAGCTGCTGGAATCCTTCCTCTCGCACCGCCGCGAAGTGGTGACGCGGCGCACCGTGTTCGAATTGCGCAAGGCGCGCGAGCGCGGCCACCTGCTCGAAGGCCTGGCCGTTGCGCTGGCCAATATCGACGACTTCATCGCCATCATCAAGGCGGCGCCGACGCCGCCGGTGGCCAAGGGCGAGCTGATGGCGCGGGCCTGGGACTCGTCCATGGTCCGTGAAATGCTGGCCCGCACCGGCGAGAGCAATGTTGGCGGCATCGACGCCTTCCGTCCGGCCAACCTGCCGCGCCACTACGGCATCCAGCCCGATGGCATGTACAAGCTGTCGGACGACCAGGCGCAGGAAATCCTGCAGATGCGCTTGCAGCGCCTGACCGGCCTGGAGCAGGACAAGATCGTCAACGAGTACCGCGAAGTGATGGAAACCATCGCCGACCTGCTGGATATCCTGGCGCGGCCGGAGCGGGTGACTTCGATCATTACCGACGAGATGACCGCCGCCCGCAACGAATACGGCGGCGGCAAGGACCCGCGTCGCTCGACCATCGAAAACAATGCCACCGACCTCGGCACCGAAGACCTGATCACGCCGCAGGACATGGTGGTGACGCTGTCGCACACCGGTTACATGAAGTCGCAGCCAGTCTCTGAATACCGCGCCCAGAAGCGCGGCGGTCGCGGCAAGCAGGCGATGGCGACCAAGGATGACGACTGGATCGACCAGATCTTCATCGCCAACACCCACGACTATATATTGTGCTTCTCCAACCGCGGGCGGCTGTACTGGCTCAAGGTGTGGGAAGTGCCGCAGGGTTCGCGCAATTCGCGCGGCCGGCCTATCGTCAATATGTTCCCGCTGCAGGATGGCGAGAAAATTACCGTCGTGCTGCCGCTGTCGGGCGAGAACCGCACCTTCCCCGAAGATCATTACATCTTCATGGCGACCAGCCTGGGCACGGTCAAGAAGACGCCGCTGTCCGACTTCAGCAACCCGCGCAAGGCCGGCATCATTGCCGTCGACCTTGATGAGGGCGACTTCCTGATCGGCGCGGCGCTGACCGATGGCGAGCATGACGTGATGCTGTTCTCCGACTCCGGCAAGGCGGTGCGCTTCGACGAGAACGATGTGCGTCCGATGGGCCGCACCGCACGCGGCGTGCGTGGCATGAGCCTGGAAGAAGGGCAGCAGGTCATCGCCCTGCTGGTGGCGGAAAACGAGCAGCAATCGGTGCTGACGGCGACCGAGAACGGCTATGGCAAGCGCACGCCGATCACGGAATACACCCGTCATGGCCGCGGCACCAAGGGCATGATCGCGATCCAGACCAGCGAGCGCAATGGCAAGGTGGTGGCGGCGACGCTGGTCGATGTCAGCGACGAGATCCTGCTCATTACCACCGGCGGCGTGCTGATCCGCACCCGGGTTGCCGAAATCCGTGAGATGGGCCGCGCCACCCAGGGCGTGACCCTGATTGCGGTGGAAGACGGCACCCATCTGTCGGGCTTGCAGCGTATCGTGGAATCGGATGTGGCCGAGGCGGATGAAGACAATCCCGACGCCCCCGACGCCCCCGATGCTCCGGTGGCGGAACAGGAATAAACCAGGCGGTCGCAAGGAACCAGGACATGAGTGATGACAAGCTGACCCCGCTGCGCGAACGCATCGACGCAATCGACAGACAGATTCTTGAGCTGTTGAATCAGCGTGCCGGCGTGGCCCAGGAAGTCGGGCATGTGAAGGCGGAAACGAATGCGCCGGTGTTCCGGCCGGAGCGGGAACTGCAGGTGCTGCGCAATGCGGCGCAGCGCAATCCTGGTCCGCTGGCAGATGGCGATGTGCAGACCATCTTCCGCGAGATCATGTCGGCCTGCCGGGCGTTGGAGAAGCGGGTAACGGTGGCTTATCTTGGTCCGGTCGGCACCTTCAGCGAGCAGGCCGTGTATCAGCAGTTCGGCCATGCGGTGGAAGGCATGCCGTGCGCGTCGATCGATGAAGTGTTTCGCGCGGCGGAGGCCGGCACCGCCGACTTCGGTGTGGTGCCCGTAGAGAATTCCACCGAGGGCGCGATCAATCGCACGCTCGACCTGCTGCTGCAGACGCCGCTGACCATCAGCGGCGAGGTCTCGCTGCCGGTGCATCACAGCCTGATGACGAAGAGCGGCGCGATGGAAGGCGTGAGCCAGATCTGCGCGCATCCGCAGGCGCTGGCGCAGTGCCAGGCCTGGCTGAACCAGCACTATCCATCCATCCAGCGCAACCCGGTATCGTCCAATGGCGAAGCGGCGCGCATGGCTGCCGAGAACCCGGCGGTGGCGGCAATTGCCGGCGAGATCGCCGGCGAAAAGCATGGCCTTCAGGTGGTCAATGCGCATATCCAGGACGATCCGCACAACCGTACCCGTTTTGCCGTGATCGGCCGGCTGCGCACGGCGCCAAGCGGGCATGACCATACCTCGCTGGTGCTGTCGGTGGCCAACAAGGCGGGCGCGGTCTACAACCTGCTGGCCCCGCTGGCCAAGCATGGCGTGTCCATGACGCGCTTTGAATCCCGGCCTGCCCGCATGGGAACCTGGGAATATTATTTCTACGTCGATGTCGAGGGCCATCGCGACGACGAGCGCATGGCAAAAGCCCTGGCCGAACTGAAGGAAAACGCCGCCTTCTTCAAGGTGCTGGGTTCCTATCCCTGCAGTCTGTCCTAGCGCGCCGGCGGCGCTTGTTCGCCGCCTGACGCCTGCTTCCCGCTGCTGTCAAGTCAACCACTGAATTACAGATCATCATGCCTACAGAATTTGGACCCGAATATGTACGCCGCCTGGCGCCTTATCAGGCCGGCAAGCCGATTTCCGAAGTAGCCCGTGAATTCGGCCTGGACGAGGCGGGCATCGTCAAGCTGGCCTCCAATGAAAACCCGCTGGGCATGCCGGAATCGGCGCGCCAGGCCATGCTGGCGGCGGTAGCTGACATCGGCCGCTATCCCGACGCCAACGGCTTCGAGCTGAAGAAGGCCATCAGCGCGAAATACCAGGTGCCCGAAGACTGGATCACGCTGGGCAATGGCAGCAACGACATCCTTGAGCTGGCCGCGCATGCCTTCGTGCAGCCGCAGCAGTCCATCGTCTATTCCGAGTATTCGTTCGCCGTCTATGCGCTGGCAACCCAGGGCGTGGGCGCGCGCGCCATCGTGGTGCCGTCGGTGAACTACGGCCATGATCTGGGCGCCATGGCGCGCGCCATCGAGGCGGACACGCGGCTGGTCTTCATTGCCAATCCCAACAATCCGACCGGCACCTTCGTTCCCGCTGCCGAGATCGAGAAATTCCTGGTCGCGGTGCCGCCCGAAGTCGTGGTGGTGCTGGATGAGGCCTACAACGAATACCTGGCGCCACAGCTGCAGTACGAGTCGGTTGAATGGGTGAGGCGTTTCCCCAACCTGCTGGTGTCGCGCACCATGTCCAAGGCTTACGGCCTGGCCGGACTGCGCGTTGGCTTTGCGATCGCCCAGCCGCAGCTGACCGATCTGCTGAACCGGATACGCCAGCCGTTCAACGTCAACAGCCTGGCGCAGGCGGCGGCAATCGCGGCCCTGAACGACAAGGAATTCCTGCACAAGAGCGCGCAGATGAATGCGGCCGGCTATGTCCAGCTGACCGAGGCGTTCGATGACATGGGCATCGAGTATGTGCCGTCCTACGGCAACTTCGTGCTGATGAAGGCAGGCAATGACGACGCCGCCGGCAGCCGCGTCAATCTGGCCCTGCTGAAGCAGGGCGTGATCGTGCGGCCGGTCAACAACTACGGCCTGCCGCAATGGCTGCGGATTTCCATCGGCCTGCCGCAGGAGAATGCGGCGTTCCTGAATGCGCTGAAGAAGGCGTTGGCCGCGTGACCGGTTCGCAGCGGGAGCACGGCATGACGACGCCACTGTTTCGCAAGATCGCCATTTTTGGCGTTGGCCTGATCGGCGGCTCCTTCGCGCTGGCCCTGAAAAAGGCCGGCGCCGTCGGGCAGATCGTCGGCGCCGGACGTACCCGGCAGTCTCTGGAACGGGCGCGCGAACTGGGCATCATCGATGCCTACACCACCTCGCCGGCCGAAGCGGTCGATGGCGCCGACCTGGTGCTGATCGCAGCGCCCGTGGCGCAGACCGGCGCGATTCTGGCCTCCATCCAGCCCCATCTGGGTGCTGGTACGGTGGTCACCGACGCCGGCAGTACCAAGACCGACGTGGTGGCGGCGGCGCGCGCCGCGCTGGGCAGCAAGATTGCCTGTTTCGTGCCCGGCCATCCGATCGCGGGACGCGAACAGAACGGCCCGGATGCCGCGCTTGCCGACCTGTATGTCGGCAAGAAGGTGGTGCTGGCCGCCCTGCCGGAAAACGCCGACGGAGATGTCGAGCGGGTAGCCCAGGCCTGGCGGCAGTGCGGCGCGGTGATCCATGCCCTGACCGCGGAGGAGCATGACCGCGTCTTTGCCGCCGTCAGCCATCTGCCGCATCTGCTGGCCTATGCGCTGGTGGATGACATCGCCAGAAAGCCGCATGCCGACCTGCTGTTCCAGTATGCCGCCAGCGGCTTCCGGGATTTCACCCGCATCGCCGGCTCCTCGCCGGAAATGTGGCGCGACATTACGCTGGCCAACCAGGATGCGATGCTGGTCGAGCTCGATGCCTACCTGGCACAGCTCCAGCGGCTGCGCGCCATGCTGGCTGCCGCCGACGGCGTTGCGCTGGAGTCGGTGTATGCCAACGCACAGAAAGCGCGGCACGACTGGATCAGCACCATCGAAGCGGCGGAAAAGCAAACAAGACAAGGCGGTGACTGATGAAGCGCTATCCCCATACACTCGACCTGCAGCCGGCCATCCATGCCGCCGGCACGGTCAGGCTGCCGGGCTCGAAAAGCATTTCCAACCGCACGCTGCTGCTGGCCGCGCTGGCCGAAGGCACGACCGATATCCGCGAATTGCTGGCGTCCGACGATACCCACGTGATGCTGATGGCCCTGCAAAAGCTGGGCGTGCGCTGGGAGCAGGCGGGCGAGAGCCAGGACTACACGGTGCAGGGCGTTGCCGGCGCATTCCCGACCCACCAGGCCGACCTGTTCATGGGCAATGCCGGCACCGCGATCCGGCCGCTGACGGCGGCGCTGGCCGTCACCGGTGGCGACTACACGCTGCACGGGGTGGCGCGCATGCATGAAAGGCCGATCGGCGACCTGGTCGACGCGCTCAACGCGGTCGGCGCGCGGATCGCCTATACCGGCGAGGTCGGCTATCCGCCGCTGCATATCCAGCGCGGCATGATCCATACCCACCGGATGGCGGTGCGCGGCAATGTGTCGAGCCAGTTCCTGACGGCGTTGCTGATGGCCGCGCCGCTGATGGCGCGCGAGCAGCCGGTCACGATCAACGTGGTCGGCGAACTGATCTCCAAGCCCTATATCGAAATCACGCTGAACCTGATGCGCCGCTTCGGCGTCGAGGTCGAGCGCGATGGCTGGCAGTCTTTCACGGTGCCGGCCGGCGCGCACTATGCCAGCCCGGGGAGCATCCATGTCGAGGGCGACGCCTCCTCTGCCTCCTACTTCCTGGCCGCCGGCGCGATCGCAGGCGGCCCGGTCAGGGTGGAAGGCGTGGGGCGCGACAGCATCCAGGGCGACCTGCGCTTCGTCGAGGCGCTTGAGCGGATGGGCGCCTCGATCAGCATGGGCGAGAACTGGGTGGAGGCGCGTTCCAACGGCGCGCTCAAGGCGATCGACGCCGACTTCAACCACATACCGGATGCGGCAATGACCATCGCGGTGGCTGCGCTGTACGCCGACGGCCCGTCGACGCTGCGCAATATCGGCAGCTGGCGGGTCAAGGAAACCGACCGCCTGACGGCCATGGCCACCGAACTGCGCAAGCTGGGGGCCGAGGTGGAAGAGGGCGCCGACTACCTGCGCGTGACGCCGCCGGCCACCATCCTGCCGGCGGCCATCGATACCTACGACGACCACCGCATGGCCATGTGCTTTTCACTGGCTTCGCTGACCGGCCAGGCACGGCGCGGCAGCCGCATCCGCATCAATGATCCGAAATGCGTGGCCAAGACCTTCCCCGATTATTTCGACGCCTTCGCATCGATCACCAAGGACGAACTGTTCTAATGGCTGGCCATCCCATTCCCGTTATCGCCATCGATGGCCCGACTGCCTCCGGCAAGGGCACCGTGGCGCACCGCGTCGCCGACCGTCTGGGCTTTCACTACCTGGATTCCGGCGCGCTGTACCGGCTGACGGCGCTGTGCGCGCTGCGCCAGGATACGTCGCTCAAAGACGAGCATGCGCTGGCCAAGCTGGCCGAACACCTGCCGTGCTCCTTTGTGGGCGAACACATCTATCTCGGCAAGGAAGACGTCAGCCAGGCCATCCGCAAGGAAGAAGTCGGCAACACCGCTTCCCGCATCGCCGTGCTGCCCACGGTCCGGCATGCACTGGCCGGCCTGCAGCTGGGCTTTCGCAAGCCGCCCGGACTGGTAGCCGACGGGCGCGACATGGGCACGGTGATCTTTCCGAATGCACAACTCAAGGTTTTCCTCACTGCAAGTGTGGAAGCTCGTGCGCAGAGGCGTTATAAGCAATTGATTGAAAAAGGTTTTGCTGCTAACATGGCCGACCTTCTTCAAGATTTGACTGAACGCGACGCGCGCGACGCCAACCGTTCGATAGCACCCCTCAAACCTGCCGAAGGGGCATACCTGCTGGATACTTCCGACATGAGCGCCGATGAGGCCGTCAGTCAGGTTCTTAACTGGTACGCGGCTGTAAAGAAAAGGCATGAAGCCGGTTGAAAATCGCACATTCCGGCGGCATTTAGGAAGTTCTGGCAGTACCTGGTGCCGCGCATGACCCAAGCCCTGCGCGGTGTTGAAAAACCTTAACCCAGATGTCTCGCATGTCGCGTTGCACTGGCTAACCCCAATCTAACCTATGTCTACAGTATTAATGTCCCCTGCGTCCGGAACTCCTGGAGCAGACAGCTTCGCAGCTCTGTTCGAGGAATCGCTGTCGCGTCAAGACATGCGCTCGGGTGAAGTGATTTCCGCTGAAGTCGTGCGCCTCGACCACAATTTCGTGATCGTCAACGCCGGCCTGAAATCCGAAGCGTTCATCCCCATCGAAGAATTCAAGAATGACAACGGCGAGTTGGAAGTCAATGTTGGTGACTTCATCTCCGTTGCCATCGAGTCCCTGGAAAACGGTTTCGGCGACACCATCCTGTCGCGTGACAAGGCCAAGCGCCTGGCATCCTGGCTGTCGCTGGAAAAAGCGATGGAATCCGGCGAAATCGTCACCGGCACCGTCAACGGCAAGGTCAAGGGCGGCCTGACCGTTCTGACCAACGGCATCCGCGCCTTCCTGCCGGGTTCGCTGGTCGACACCCGTCCGGTCAAGGACACCACGCCTTTCGAAGGCAAGACCCTGGAATTCAAGGTCATCAAGCTGGACCGCAAGCGCAACAACGTCGTGCTGTCGCGCCGCGCCGTCATCGAGGCATCGATGGGCGAAGAGCGCCAGAAGCTGATGGAAACCCTGAAGGAAGGCACCGTCGTCACCGGTATCGTCAAGAACATCACCGACTACGGCGCGTTCGTTGACCTGGGTGGCATCGACGGCCTGCTGCACATCACCGACCTGGCATGGCGTCGTGTGCGTCATCCGTCGGAAGTGCTGTCGGTTGGCCAGGAAATCACCGCCAAGGTCCTCAAGTACGATCAGGAAAAGAACCGCGTTTCGCTGGGCGTCAAGCAGCTGGGCGACGATCCTTGGACCGGTCTGTCCCGTCGTTACCCGCAGGGCACCCGTCTGTTCGGCAAGGTCACCAACCTGACCGACTACGGCGCGTTCGTGGAAGTCGAGCAGGGCATCGAAGGCCTGGTGCACGTTTCCGAAATGGACTGGACCAACAAGAACGTGGCACCGAACAAGGTTGTCCAGCTGGGCGACGAAGTCGAAGTCATGGTTCTGGAAATCGACGAAGAGCGTCGTCGTATCAGCCTGGGCATGAAGCAGTGCAAGCCGAACCCATGGGACGACTTCGCGATGACCCACAAGAAGGGCGACCGCGTCTCCGGCGCGATCAAGTCGATCACCGACTTCGGCGTGTTCATCGGCCTGCCTGGCAACATCGACGGCCTGGTGCACCTGTCCGACCTGTCCTGGACCGAAAGCGGCGAGGAAGCCGTGCGTCGCTTCAAGAAGGGCGACGAACTGGAAGCCGTGGTTCTGGCCATCGACGTCGAGCGCGAGCGTGTTTCGCTGGGCGTGAAGCAGCTGGAAGGCGACCCGTTCAACAACTTCGCTGCCATGAACGACAAGGGTTCGCTGGTTACCGGCACCGTGAAATCGGTAGAGCCGAAAGGCGCCGTGATCCAGCTGTCCGAGGAAGTTGAAGGCTATCTGCGTGCATCCGAAATCTCCCGCGACCGCGTGGAAGATGCCGGTACCCACCTGAAAGTCGGCGACAAGGTCGAAGCCCTGGTCATCAACATCGATCGCAAAGCTCGCAGCATCCAGCTGTCGATCAAGGCGAAAGACAATGCCGAGACCCAGGAAGCCATGCAGAAGATGGCTGTCGATTCCAACGCGGCTTCGGGCACCACCAGCCTGGGCGCGCTGCTGAAAGCGAAGCTCGACAACAAGCAATAAGGTCGTAATCGATGACTAAGTCGGAACTGATTGCCCGTCTGGCCGAACGTTATCCACAGCTGGTTGCCAAGGATGCGGACTACGTGGTCAAGACGCTGCTGGATGCGATGGCCGATGCGCTTGCCACCGGGCAGCGCATTGAAATCCGGGGGTTCGGCAGCTTTGCGCTGAATATCCGGCCGCCGCGCACCGGCCGCAATCCGAAGTCAGGCGACAAGGTGATGGTGCCCGAGAAACGGGTGCCGCACTTCAAGCCAGGCAAGGAGTTGCGGGAGCGGGTTGACGCCATGGTTGGGCAGCCGATCAAGGAAGACTGAGTCATTTGCGGCACAAGAAAACGGCATTCTCGGATGCCGTTTTTTTTCGCGTACAATTTCGGCTGTTTTTAGCCCGGAAGACGAGGAATACCGGACATGAAGTTTTTATCCCGCATCGTTGGCATTGTCCTGTTCATTCTGTTTTTCGGCTTCGCACTGAAAAACACCCAGGAAGTCGCGCTGCGTTTTTTTCTTGGCTACGAGGTCCATGCGCCGCTGGTGCTGATGCTACTGGCCTTCTTTGGCGGCGGCGCGGTGCTGGGCGTGCTGGCAATGGTGCCGACGCTGCTGCGTTACCGGCGTAGTCAGCCCCGCCACCAGAGTGCCGCTCCCGGCGCACCGGCAGTCCACGAGCCTCAAGCCGCTGCTCAACCAGCGCGTCCCGACGCCTATTGAGCGACTTTCAACGAGAGCCGGCCGCCGAGCCGCCTCCGAATAACAACAGATGAATCCGCATGGAATTTGAAACCTGGTGGCTGCTTGGCATCCCGATCTTCTTTGCCTTGGGCTGGATCGCCGCCCGCGTCGATATCCGCGAACTGGTGTCTGAATCGCGAACATTACCGACGGGATATTTCAGGGGCCTGAACTTTCTTCTCAATGATCAGCCGGACAAGGCCATCGACGCTTTCATCGAGATCATGAAGCTGGATCCCGAGAGCATCGAACTGCATTACGCACTGGGCAACCTGTTCCGCCGCCGGGGGGAAACCGAGCGCGCCATCCGGGTCCACCAGAACCTGCTGGCCCGGCCGGATCTGCCGCTGGAACACCAGGCGCAAGCCCAGTATGAACTGGGGCAGGATTACCTGAAGGCGGGCTTGCTGGACCGCGCGGAAGAGGCGTTCAACAAGCTCGTGGCCACCAACTATTCGGTGCAGGCCCGCCGTGCGCTGCTGGAAATCTATCAGCGTGAAAAGGAGTGGACCCGCGCCATCGAGGCAGCCCGCGGCCTGCAGGAATCCGGCGCCGGCAGCCGGCAAAAGGAAATTGCGCAATTCTATTGCGAACTCGCGCAGGACGAACTGGTGCACACCCATCCCGATGCGGCACTGCTGATGCTGGAAAATGCCGTTGCCGCGGATCGCAAGAATGTGCGCGCCACCATGCTGATAGGGGATGTGCATCTGGCGCGCGGCGACACCGAGGCGGCGTTGCTGGCATGGCGGCGGGTGGAGCAGCAAAGCGTGCCGCATGTGGCCCTGGTTGCGCAACGCTTAATGGACGGTTATCGCTCATTGGGTCGGCCACAGGAAGGTGTCAGCCTGTTGAAGTTTTATCTGACCGAAGCATCGTCGATCGATTTGCTGGAAGTGGTCTACAAGGCGGTTCTGGAATTGAACGGCGTGGATGCGGCCAATCAGCTGGTGCGCGACGAACTGAAGCGTACCCCGACCTTGCTGGGGCTGGACAAGATGCTGGAGGCGCGGATGATGAGCGCCCCGGCCGAATACCAATCGGATCTGGCACTGGTGCGCAATCTCGTCCATGGCTATGCCCAGAAACTGGCGCGATACCAGTGCAGCCATTGCGGTTTCAAGGCGCGCCAGTTCTACTGGCAGTGCCCGGGTTGCAGCCAATGGGAAACCTATCCGCCGCGCCGTACCGAAGAATTGAATGTAATGAACTGAAGCCGACAATTCCATGAACCCTTCATCGCTCACGCCGTCCGAATATATACCGGCCCCGGCCGCCCTCCATTCCGCCCGCCTGCTCATTGCCGGCGACAT
>Ga0308161_1004161_pt1 | contig 13423 bp, 9 predicted proteins | sample PhyFR2_FD_201034 | JGI IMG/M metagenome (GOLD analysis project Ga0308161, IMG submission 201034) | Phyllosphere microbial communities from UC Gill Tract Community Farm, Albany, California, United States - DLSLF.R2 | ecosystem: Host-associated > Plants > Phyllosphere > Unclassified | place: USA...
CACTGAGCTACAAGGGCTGATTTGAAACTGGAGCGGGTGAAGGGAATCGAACCCTCGTCATAAGCTTGGAAGGCTTCAGCTCTACCATTGAGCTACACCCGCGAGGCAAAACTCATTCGATTCACAACACGATCAACGCTTATTGGTGGTGGGGGCTGGATTCGAACCAGCGTACTCAGAGAGGGCAGATTTACAGTCTGCTGCCTTTAACCACTCGGCCACCCCACCCGCGAAGAACCGCAGAGTATGAAGCAACATAACGACTTCGTCAACTGTCTGTTTTCTAACTGCTGCTGAAACTCAAACAGTGTCGTTGCTTCGGGGCGTGATTGTAGCGACCGGGCCGCAAGTCCGCAAGGGCTGTTTTCAAGATTCATAGAAGAGCGGCCCCTGCCAGCGTTTGCGCGTACACTCGTATGGACGACAGAGAGGCCATAACGCATGGACCCGAACCGCACCGGCAACCCCGACTGGCATCGTTCGCACCCCTGGCTCGCCAACGCGGCGATCGTCGCGGCCTACCTGGCCACCCGCCTCCTCAGCCAGGCCCTGGCACTCCCGGCCGGCTACGCCACCCCCGTCTATCCCCCCGCCGGTGTCGGCTTCGCCTTGGCTGTCGTGTTCGGCTGGCGCATGCTGCCGGGCATCGCCATCGGCGCCGCGCTGACGCACCTGCCCTATGGCTGGATGACGGCCGGCACCCCGCCGGCCACCGCCGCCGCCGCGGCCCTCGTCGCCACGCTCGGCGCCCTCCTCCAGGCGGGGCTCGGCGCCGCCGCCTTCCGCCGCTGGATCGATCCGGCCCTGGACAGCGCGCGCACCGTCGCACGCTTCCTGGCGCTGGCGCCGGCGTTCTGCGTGACCGGCGCGACCGCCAACGTCGCCGCGCTGCATGCGCTGGGCCTGCTGAGCGCGGCCGAGCGCGCGCCGAACTGGATCACCTGGTGGGTCGGCGACACCATCGGCGTGCTGCTGGTCGCGCCGCTCGCCTGGATCGTCTGCGGCCGGCCGCGCGGCCTGTGGCGGCGCCGTGCCCGCCTCGTCGCCCTGCCGCTGCTGCTGGGCGCCGGCGTCGTCGTCGCGGCCTACGAGCAGGCGGTCGAATGGGAACACGAGCAGCACCTGCAGGCGTACCGCCTCAAGGCGCAGCAGGTCGCCGACGAGCTGCACGCCGAGCTGCGCGAGCACGAACGCTTCCTCGGCACGTTCGCGCGCACGCTCGGCGCCGACGACCAGTTCATGGCGCGCGACAAGTTCCTGCGCATCGCCAGCGGCTACGTCGACGGCCGCCCCGACATCGCGGCGATCGACTGGCTGGTGCCGGTCACGCATGACGAACGCCCGGCGTTCGAGGCCTGGGTGCGCGCGCACGTCGACCCCGAGTTCGAAGGGGTGCGCGAGCTGGGGCCGGCGCGCGACCTGCACGCCGCCGGGGTGCGCACGCACTACCTGCCCCTGCTGTACGCCTGGCCCAGGTCCAACGCACTGATCCGCGGCGTGGACTTCCTCACGGCACCGGGACGCGGCGACGCGGTCGCGCAGGCCCTGGCGGGCCGGGCGCCGGTCGCCAGCGGCCCGATCACGCTGGTCGCCGACGGCTCGACCGGCATCGCCCTGTTCCGCGCGGCCGGCGCGCCAAACCGGCCGCCCCTGGGCATGCTCGGCCTGATCCTCGACACGCACCTGTTCGTGCGCGAAGCCGTGCGGCGCGCCGATTTCCCCGGCATGGAGGTGAGCCTGGCCGACATCACGGAAGGCGGGACGCCGCGTGCGCTGGCGGGCAACCCGATGCGTCGCGCCGGCCCCGGCGACTACACCGTCACGCTGAATTTCGACAGCCGCACGCTGCAGCTGCGCTTCACGCCGACGGCGGCCTACATGGCGGCCGAGCGCGGCCTGGCCAGCTGGACGGTGCTGACGACGGGCCTGCTGCTGGCCGCACTGCTGGGCTCGCTGATGCTGATCGTCAGCGGCGAGCACGCCCAGATCGAAGGCCAGGTGGCGGACCGCACCGCGCGCCTGCAGGCGATCCTGGACAACGCGGCCGACGCCATCGTCACCGTCGACGCGCGCGGGCAGATCTCGTCCGCCAACCGGGCCACGGCGGCGCTGTTCGGCTATGCGCCGGCCCACCTGACCGGCCTCGCGTTCACGGCGCTGGTGCCGGGCCTGCACGGCGAGACGGGCCCGGACCTGCTGACCCGGCTGGCCGCCAGCGGCCCCGAGGACCGCCACCTGGACGGCGTCAACGCGCGCGGCGAGACGCTGCCGCTGGCCGTGGCGGTGTCGATCGTCGACCTGGGCGGCGAGCGGCTGTGCGTGTGCATCCTGCGCGACCTCACGGCCCAGCAGCGCGACCAGGCGCGCATCCACCGCCTGGCGCACCACGATCCGCTCACGGGCCTGGAAAACCGCCACGCGCTCGGCCTGCGCCTCGAACAGCAGCTGGCGCACGCGCGCCGGTCCAGCCAGCCGCTGGCCGTGCTGTTCATCGACCTCGACCACTTCAAGAAGATCAACGATTCGCTCGGCCACCAGGCCGGCGACGAGCTGCTGATGGGCGCCGCCGCGCGCATGAAGGACCTGCTGCGCGACATCGACACCCTGGCCCGCCTGGGCGGCGACGAATTCATCATCCTGCTGGGCGGCCCGCTCACCCCGGACAGCGTGACGGCCGTGGCCGTGCGTCTCGTCGAGTCGCTGCAGCAGCCGTACCGCCTGGCCGGCACCACCGCGCACAGCGGCGCCAGCGTGGGCGTGGCGCTGTATCCCGACGACGGGCTGGACGCCGACACGCTGCTGCGCCACGCCGACATGGCGATGTACGCGGCCAAGCGCGAGGGGCGCGGCAATTTCCAGTTCTTCTCGCCGGCGATGAACGCGGCCACGCACGAGCACCTGATGCTGGAAAACCGGATGTGGGCCACGCTGGAGAACGGCGGCTTCGACCTGCACCTGCAGGCCCAGGTCAACCTCAAGACGGGCCGCGTGATCGGCGCCGAAATGCTGCTGCGCTGGCACGATGCGGAGCTGGGCAGCATCGAGCCGGGCCGCTTCATTCCCATCGCCGAGGAATCGGGCCTGATCGTGCCGCTCGGCGACTGGGTGCTGGCGCGCGCGATGGCCCTGCTGGCCGAGTGGCAAAACGACGGCATGGAGGAACTGCGCCTGGCCGTGAACCTGTCGGCGCGCCAGTTCAGCGGCAGCGCCCTGCTGTCGCGCCTCGACCAGCTGCTCGACCAGCACGCGATCGATCCCGGGCGGCTGGAACTGGAGATCACGGAAACGGCCGCGATGCGCGACCCGGAAAACACGCGCCATCTGCTGCAGCAGCTGCGAGCGCGCGGCTTCAAGCTCGCGATCGACGATTTCGGCACCGGCTATTCATCGCTGGCCTACCTGAAGCTGTTCGCGATCGACCGCATCAAGATCGACCGCGCGTTCGTGCGCGACATCGAGACGAATCCGAACGACGCCGCTATCGTCGACGCGACCATCGGCCTGGCGCATGCGCTGGGCCTGGGCGTCGTGGCGGAAGGCGTGGAAACGCCGGCGCAACGTATCTTCCTGCGCGACCGCCGCAGCGACGAAGCGCAGGGCTACCTGTTCGGCCGGCCGATGCCGGCGCGGGAATTCCGCGACTTCGTCAGGGCGCAAGCGCTGCCAGTACCTGGCCCTTGAGCGCCTTGATGAGCGCCGTCTCGTCGGGCGGGATGCCTTCGGGCGCGGTTTCCGCGCGGTCGGCGTAGAACAGGCCGAGGGGCGCCTTGCCGATCACCAGCGGCAGCACGATGAAGCTGTGCGCGTCCGGCCGCAGCGCCTTGTGCCAGGCCGGCAGCAGGTCGCGGATCTTGGCCGTGCGCGCATCCGCGATCACCAGGTCGGCGTCGTTCTCCAGCGCCAGGTGAAACAGATCGCGGCCCTTGTCGCCGCCGGCGGGCACCAGGGGGAAGGCGAAGCCCTCCTGCACGCGCGCCTGCGTGACGCCGAACGACACGCGCGCCCGGTACTGCCCGGCGCGCACGTCCTTCAGCACCACCGTCGCGAAGCCGAAGCCCAGCGCCGTGTAGAGCGTCTCCAGCACGGCCAGCACGACGTCGTTGACCTTGTGGCGGCCGGACGCGCGCATCTGCGTGACGTCCTGCACGCCGGCCAGCAGCAGGTCGCGCGCATTCTTCGGCTTGCCGCTCGGGTAGGCGCCCTTCTGCTCTTGATCGCCGGCGCCGAGCGTGGCCAGCAGCAATACGCCCGGCAGGCCGCCCTTGTCCTGCGGGACGCGGCGCGGCACCGGCTGCAGGTTCATGCTCTGCAGGAGGCTCGTGAGTTCGAACGCCACCGACTCGAACAGGTCGTCCAGCTCGGACGCGCTCAGGTTCAGCGCGGTCCCGTAGCGCGCCAGCAGCGCGCGCGCCTCGGGCGTGTCGGACGGCGTGGCCGTGCTGCCCAGCAGGCGTGCGACGTCGAGGCTGAACGATGCCACCTGGCGCATCCATTCGGCGCGGTTGACGGCCAGCTTGAGCGTACCGGCCTCCAGCGGACGCTGGGCGCGCAGGATCGCGTCGGGAATGTTCCACTCGCCCAGCGCGGCCTCGGCCAGCGCATCGAAGCTGCAGCCGAGGATCATCTGCGCGGCGCGCGCGCCCGTGTGCTGGCCGGTCGCGATCAGCGCCTGGATCTCGCGGTAGCGCTCGTGCTCATGCGACGCCACCAGCAGCGCGCCCAGGTTCTTGAACAGCGCGCCGATCGACGCTTCTTCCGCGCCCTGGTAAAAACTGTGGCGCGCCATCTCGCGCCCGACCAGGCTCGCGCACAGAGACGCTTCCAGCTCCAGGCGCACGCTGTACGCCTGGTCGCTGGCGCCCAGCGCGTCCACGAGCAGCATCGCCAGCGCGACGGTGCGCACGTTGTCGAAGCCGAGCAGCGAGATCGCGCGCGACACCGTCGTGACGGCCGTGCCGGCCGCCGTGCGGTAGCGCACCGTGTTCGCCAGGCGCAGGATGCGCTGGGTGAGCGCGACGTCGGACAGCACGTAGTGCGCGAGGTCGTGGGTGCCCTTGTCGTCCGACGTGGCCATCTGCACCACGCGCGCGATGGCGCTGCCGAGGGCGAACATCTCGTCGTCGCCGCAGACCTTCTGCAGCAGCGCGGCGCGCACGCGGCGCCCGTCCGGCGCCGCCGCGGGCGCGGGCGCGTTGGGAATCGAGGTCATCATGCGGCTTGACCGGCCTTCGGGCGCGGGCTCCTGTCGTATTTCTTGAGGATCTGCTGGTGCAGGCCGGCCAGCGCCGGCAGCTTCGGATTGACCGGGTCGAGCCGCCGCACGCCGGCGATGTAGCCGAGGGCCTGCTGGCCGAGGCGGTCGTCCCAGCCGTCGTTTTCCAGGCATTTCAGGGTCGCCAGCGCGGCGTTGAACACGACCTGCGGATTGTCCGGCAGCTTGGTCACCGCTTCCTGCATGAGCACGACGGCGCCCTTGTAGTCGCCCTGCTTGGCCTTGGCGGCGCCGGTGGCGACGAGGTCGACGACCTGCTGGCGGCTTTCCATGGCGAGCTGCTGCGCCAGGTCGCCCTGCCCGGCATTCTCGAACACCGCCATCGCGCGCGCCATCGCGGCGCCGTTGCGCGCATTGCGCATCACGTCGCGCACGACCTCGGCCGCGCCTTCCTGCATGCCGTTCTCGATGCAGGTACGGGCCAGCTCCAGCTTGAGGTCGGGACGCAGGTCGGGCGCGTCGCGGCTGGCCGCCAGCGCCGTCGTCAGCGCCTGGGCCAGGCGCTCGTCGTTGCCCGTGTATTCGTGCACGAGGCTGGACGCGATGGCGCTGCACAGCGGCGTGTGCTTCTGGAACGCCATCGACTTGTCGAGGTCGCGGATGACGGCGGCGGCCTGCACCGGATCGCCCTTGCGCACCAGGGTCTGCACGAGCAGCACGTGGTCCTGCGGATCCTTGAATTCGGAATACCGGGCCTTGCCGACGACCTGCTTGAGGATCCGTTCGGCCGTCTCGTGGTCGCCCGCCTCGAGGGCCGTCTCGCCCAGCTTGCGCAGCCGGCGCACGGCGTGCGGCGACACCGCCACGGCCTGCGTCAGCACGGACTGGGCCGCGCCCTGCGCACCAATCGCCTCGTGCGTGCGCGCCAGCCAGTCGTAGGCGTCGACGAAGTTCCTGTTGGAGTCGACGAGGTCTTCCAGCATGTCGCGCGCCTCGTCGTAGCGCTCGCGCAGGAACAGCGTCTTGGCCAGGCCCAGGCGCGCCCAGGCGATGGCCTTCGTCTCGACCAGCTGGCGGTAGATCGGCTCCGCGTCCGCCGCTTCGCCGAGGAACACGTGCAGTTCGGCGCGCAGGCGCAGGAAGTCGACGACGTAGCGCGGATGGCGGGCCTCGCCCGCGATGCAGGCGGCGATCGCTTCGCGCTGGTTGCCCGCTTCCATCAGTTCGTACACGGGCAGCAGCGCGTTGCGCCGCTCCAGGCCGCGCGCGATACGTTCGAGCAGGCGGTCGGCCGTAAACGGTTTCAGGATGTAGTCGGTGGGGCCCAGCTCGGCGGCGCTGACGACCTTGCCGTAATCGCCTTCGGCCGTGACCATGAAGAACATCGTCGACAGCGGCATCAGCTTGTGGTGGCGCACGTCCTCGAGCAGCTGCTGGCCGTCCTGTCCGCCCTCCAGCGCGTATTCGCACAGGATCAGGTCGTACTGCTTCAGGTCGAGATGCTTGACGGCCTGGTTCGACCCGCCGACGTGGTCGATCTTGCTCAAGCCACACAGGTTCAGCATGTTGTGGATCGTCGCCCGCATGCCCGCATGGGGTTCGATGATCAGTGCGCTCAAGCCTTCAAGTTCGTTCATATCCCGGTTTTCCGTTGTGCCTGCGTTGGGCGGCGCGGGCTGCGTGGGCCCGCCTGGCTACGAACTATATTACGTCCAGGGAACAAAAATCTTGAATTTGAGAAAGAATAAACGGGCGAAATTGTCGCGAAAAACCACACTTGCGGTCACACGCGGACCGTTTTACGCGTCGGGCTGGCGGGCGGCGGCCTGGCGCAGCGGGGTGCGGCGCCGGTTGGGACAATCCGTGCGGCTGCCGCCGATCATGACGTTCTGGTAACGGACTTCGTACTTGCCGGCCGTGAGCTTGTCGATCAGGAACTTGGTGCTGCCCTGCACGTAGGCGTGGCGCACGTTGGCGTGGCGCTCCATGTCGTAGATCTTGACGAGCACGGCCGACGGATTGTCGCTGTTGTCGACCAGTACCTGCATCTCGTTGCCCTGGTTGCCCAGCGGGTAGCCGTCGACGTAGCCGGACTGCGTCGGCCATGGTTCCCCGGTCGGCGCGACCTGGGCCTGCAGATCGGTATCGCAGTCCGGGGCACGCGCCGGGATGACGAACTGGGTGGTGCCGAGCAGCTTGACGTCGGACGCCGTGTCGGCCTGCCCTTTCGGATGCGCCCAGTTGTCGGGAGCGCTGTCCGCGCCGGACGCATCGGTCGTGTCGGGCGCCGCTCCGGACGGTGCCGGCGCGGGCGCGGTGGGCGCCGGCGCCGCCGCGATGGCGGCCGGCGCGGTGACGGGTGCGACCGCCGGTGCCGCCCTGCCCGGCCATGCCAGGCCGCCCGGCAGCATCTTCGGCGGATCGAGCAGCACGACGGCCAGCGCGCCGCCGCCGACGAACGCGGCCAGCGCGACGCCCCACCAGCGCGGATCGCGCAGCACGCGCCAGCGCGACGGCGCCTCGACCTGGCGCGGTTCCCATGGACCATCGCCGCGCGGCTTGCCGTCCTCGCCGCGCGTGCTTTCCAGCCACTCGACTTCCCACTCTTCCGATGCGATCCACTCGTCGTGTTCCTTGCGGCGCACGGGATCGGACAGGATGTTGTAGGCGGTATTGACGATCGCCATGATGCGCGCGGCGCGCTCGTCGCCCGGATTCTTGTCGGGGTGATATTTCTGACTCAGCGCCTTGTAGGCCGCGCGAATGACTTCCTGCGGTGCATGGCGCGACACCTTCAGGTTGTCATAATGGGTATGGATCTTGGCCATGGTCGGAGTCAGGTTGCACGGGCGGCACGCACGAACGCCCGCAGCCGGAAAGCGCGGGCGTCGTTGTTACTTGAATATTAGCCGATTCATCCCGGGCGGCGGCAGGACACGGGGCGGCGTTACAGCATAGCCGGGTTTATATCCGCCGCGCAAGATGTTGAAATATTACAACCGATGGCTGCGGTCGGCATGTTCGACGGCCGGCTCGACGGTCACGCCGGTGCCCACGATCAGCACCTTGAACAATTCGCCCATCTCGGCCGGCGACACCAGTTTTTGCACGGCCTTCGACTGCGGCAGGTAGTGCAGCGCGTCTTCCGGGTCCGTCCGCAGCAGCAGGTCGCCGATACCGGACGCCAGCAGGAACGCCGCCTGACTCATGTAGCCGAGCACGTCCAGCCCGGCGCCGTGCGCGGCCAGCGCCATGGCCGTGAAGTCGACGTGGGCCGTGATGTCCTGCAACCCCGGCAGGTAGAACGGGTCCGGATGCGCGTGGTGGCGGTAATGACACATCAGCGTGCCGCTCGTGCGCTCGTCGAAATAATATTCGCGCGCCGGGAAACCATAGTCGACCAGGAGCGCCGCCCCCTTGCCGCCGTCGAACATCTGCGCCAGCGAGCGCATGAAGCCGCATGCGACCGGATGCACTTCGGTCAGGTAGCCGTCCTGGAGCGCGTCGGCATCGGGAATCTGGCGCGCGATCTGCTCCAGCAGCGCGGCGTCCGGTTCGCCCGGCACGAAGACGAAGCGGCCCTCGTCCACCGTCACCATCTGGCGGCGCCAGCGGCCGCCGTCGCGCACGACGAGTTCGACCGGCATCGCATCCAGCACCTCATTGGCCAGCACGACGCCGCGGAACGCGTCGGGGAATCCCGTCACCCAGCGCACCTGCGGGAAGCTTTTCAGCGCTTCCTGCTGGCGCGCGCGCAGTTCGCCCGACAGTTCGATGATCGTGTAGCTGTCGACGGCCACGCCCAGCCCGGCCAGCGTGGTCAGGACGTCGTGCGCCAGTTTGCCGGTGCCGGCGCCGAATTCGATGATGTTGGGGCCACTTTGGGCCATAATAGCGGCGGCCGCGCGCGCCAGCGTGGCGCCGAACAGCGGGCTGATCTCGGGCGACGTGGTGAAATCGCCGTCGTGGCCCAGCTTGGCCGCCCCGCCGCTGTAATAGCCGAGATGCGGCGCATACAGCGCCAGTTCCATGAACCGCGAAAACGGGATGGCGCCGCCCTGGTCGGCGATCTCGGCGGCGATCGTGCGCTGCAGGGCTTGGGACGCGGCCAGCGCGTCGCTGGAGGGAAGAGGTAAGGACATCCGGCCATTGTAACGAACATCCGCAACGACCCACAAACAGGCACGAGCGCACGACCGGCGCCATGCCGCCATGCCCTTGCCAATGCCAATGCCAATGCCATTGCTTTTACGATGACACAGACTATGTCGACCGATCATACGAACCACGACCGCAACGACACCCGTGCCGGCGCCCCCGACGGCGGCGCCGCGCCGCATGCGGGACGTGCCCGCGTCGCCCTCGTCACCGGTGCCGGACGGCGCATCGGCCGCGCCATCGCGCTCGGCCTGGCGGCCGCCGGCTGGGACGTCGCCGTGCACTACCGCCAGTCCGCCGCCGAGGCCGAGGACGTCGTGGCGGCGATCCGCGCGCTGGGCCGGCGCGCCGTCCCGCTGCACGCCGACCTCGCGAACGAAGCGGCGGTGCGCGCCCTGCCCGGCCAGGCCGTGCACCTGCTGGGTGGACTGGACTGCATCGTCAACAATGCGTCGTTGTTCGAATACGACAAGCCCGATGCGTTCTCGCCCGCCCTGCTGGCCACGCACATGCAGTGCAACGTCGCCGCGCCGCTGCTGCTGGCGCAGGGCCTGCACGCGCTGGTGCCGGACGGCGGCCAGGCCGTCGTCATCAACCTGCTCGACCAGAAACTGTACAATCTCAACCCGGATTTTTTGTCGTACACGCTGTCGAAGTCGGCCCTGCACACGGCCACCACGCTGCTGGCCCAGGCGCTGGCGCCGAAACTGCGCGTCGTCGGCGTCGCCCCGGGCATCACGCTGGTGTCCGGCGACCAGAGCGCGGACGGCTTCGAGCGCGCGCACCAGGTCACGCCGCTGGGACGCTCGTCGACCCCGCAGGACGTCGTCGACGCCGTGTGCTACGCGGCCAACGCGCGTGCGCTGACCGGCACCACGCTGCTCGTCGACGGCGGCCAGCACCTGATGCCGCTGGCGCGCGACGTGATGTTTTTGACCGAATAACCGTATCTCTTCCCCATATCGAAGGTTTCCTATGTCGTCCGCCCTGTTCTACCCGCAACTGCGCGATTGCCGCCGGCTGTTCCTGCGCAACTACGAAGTCATGATCAACATCGGTGTGCATGAGTTCGAAAAAAAGGGCGAGCAACGCGTCCTGATCAACGTCGACCTGTACATCCCGCTCGCCCTGTCGACCCCGAAAGCCGACCAGCTGCACGAAGTGGTCGACTACGACTTCATGCGCGAGACCATCGCCAAACGGATGGCGCAAGGCCACGTGCACCTGCAGGAAACGCTGTGCGACGACGTCGTCCAGGCGATGCTGGCCCACCCGAACGTGCGCGCGGCCCGCGTGTCGACGATGAAACCGGACGTCTACCCCGACTGCGAAGGCGTCGGCGTCGAAGTGTTCCAGATCAAGGACGAAGCATGAACGAGACGACGATGATCCGTCCGGCCGATGACGCCGCGGCGGCCGACGCTTCGGTGGCCGCCGCCGCGGTGGCCGCAGCCGCCGACAAGAAGGTCGAGAAACTGGCCTACGAAAACAACAAGCTGCACAAGCGCCTGTGCCGCCTCGTCGGCCAGGCGATCGGCGACTTCAACATGATCGAGGACGGCGACAAGGTGATGGTCTGCCTGTCCGGCGGCAAGGACAGCTACGCCCTGCTCGACATCCTCATGACGCTGCGCGAGCGCGCGCCGATCCATTTCGACATCGTCGCCGTCAACCTCGACCAGAAACAGCCGAACTTCCCGCCCGAGGTGCTGCCAGCCTACCTGACGAAGCTGGACATCCCGTTCCACATCGAGAACCAGGACACGTACAGCATCGTCAAGCGCCTGATCCCGGAAGGCAAGACCACGTGCTCGCTGTGCTCCAGGCTGCGGCGCGGCATCCTGTACCGCGTCGCCGACGAACTCGGCTGCACGAAGATCGCCCTCGGCCACCACCGCGACGACATCCTCGAAACCTTCTTCCTGAACATGTTCTTCGGCGCGAAGATCAAGGGCATGCCGCCGAAGCTCGTGTCGGACGACGGCAAGCACGTCGTGATCCGCCCGCTCGCGTACGTGAAGGAAGCGGACACCGAGCGCTACGCCGAAGTCAAACAGTTCCCGATCATCCCGTGCGACCTGTGCGGCTCCCAGGAGAACCTGCAGCGCAAGCAGATCAAGGCCATGCTGCGCGACTGGGAAAAGAAATACCCGGGCCGCGTGGAAAACATCTTCTCGTCGCTGTCGACCGTCGTACCGTCGCACCTGATGGACCGCGACATGTTCGGCTTCGCCGAATTGAAGGCGGACGGCGTGGCCAATCCGGCCGGCGACATCGCGTTCGACGAGGAGCCGTGCTCGACGCCGGCGACCGGTACCATTCCGCTGCAGCCGCTGCAGCCGCTGTAATCACGGCAAGTCGGCTGTGCCTGCGGCTGCGCGTCGTCAGGCGCAGCCGCAGCCGCGCGGGTTCCCAGCCCGGCCCTTCTCGTTGCTGCCTCCCGTTGTCGTCCCCCGTTGCCCTCCCGTTGCCGCCCGTCGTTCGTGTTGGGCGGCATGCCTTGTCCGGCATGCGCGGCCATCGCCCCGCCCCCACCTTGCGCCCTGCTGTTCATGTAATACAGTTTCGGGTACAGGGTCCGAACGGCGTGGGTGACATCGATTTCACTCTACGGCGCGTACAGTAAGTACCACAGCAAAACATAAAATAGATGTAACATTCCTACTTTGTCCGCGTGCTCTGCTGCGCACGCTCTCCAACTCACCTGGATTTCTCATGCAAATCGGCCAACCCGCCGGCGCTGCCCAGTCTGGCGACGCCTCCGTCAACGCCAACCCGCAGGTCGCGAGCCTGCGCGTGTTCGTGTTCGCCCTGTTCTTCATCTTCGGCGGCATCACGAGCCTGAACGACGTCATCATCCCGAAACTGAAAGACCTGTTTACCCTGTCGTACGCGCAGGCGATGCTCGTCCAGTCGGCGTTCTTCGCCGCGTACTTCATCGTTTCCCTGCCCGCCGCCGTCATCGTCCAGCGCATCGGCTACATGCGCACGGCCGTCGTCGGCCTGCTCACGATGACCGTCGGCTGCCTGCTGTTCATCCCCGCCTCGTCGTCCGGCATGTTCGGCACGTTCCTGCTGGCGCTGTTCGTGCTGGCGGCCGGCATCACCATCGTGCAGGTGGTGGCCAACCCGCTGATCTCGATGCTCGGCGCGCCGGCCACGGCGTCCAGCCGCCTGACGTTCGCCCAGGCCTTCAATTCGCTCGGCACGACCGTGTTCCCGTACGTCGGCGCCATCGTGATCCTCGGCTCGCTGGCCCACGTCGACCAGTCGACCCTGTCGGCCTCCGCGCTCGCCACCTACCGCGCCGCCGAGAGCCAGGTCGTCGTGCACACCTACCTCGGCCTGGCCGTCGCGCTGGCCGTCGTCGCCCTGCTTGTCTGGATCAACCGCAACAAGCTCGTGGAGCGCACGCATCCGCAGGACGGCATGTGGAGCGCCTTCGAACTGCTGAAACGCCCGCGCTTCGCGTTCGGCGCCCTGTGCATCTTCCTGTACGTCGGCGCCGAAGTCGCCGTCGGCTCGCTGATCGTGAACTACCTGATGCAGCACGACGTGCTGGGCCTCGATGCGGACGCCGCCGGCAAGCACGTTTCCCTGTACTGGGGCGGCGCCATGATCGGCCGCTTCCTCGGCGCGTACATCCTGCGCGTGTGCGCCCCCGGCAAGGTGCTGGCCGGCGCCGGCGCCTTCGCCGCGCTGCTGCTGCTCGTGGCCGCCACGACCCACGGCGCAACGTCCGGCTGGGCGCTGCTGGCCATCGGCCTCGTCAACTCGATCATGTTCCCCACCATCTTCACGCTGGCGTCGGAAGGCCTGGGCGAGCAGGCGGCCGGCGGTTCGGGCCTGATCTGCATGGCCATCGTCGGCGGCGCCATCGTGCCGCTGCTGACCGGCTACGCCGCGGACAGCGCCGGCCTGCGCCTGTCGCTGGTCGTACCGGCCCTGTGCTACGTGCTGATCCTGGCCTACGGCTGGTATGCGCGCCGGCCGCTGCAAGGCGCCTGACCCTGTTCACGTCCCGTCCGGCACCGCAACGGTGGCCGGACGGGC
>Ga0308161_1004162_pt1 | contig 13419 bp, 10 predicted proteins | sample PhyFR2_FD_201034 | JGI IMG/M metagenome (GOLD analysis project Ga0308161, IMG submission 201034) | Phyllosphere microbial communities from UC Gill Tract Community Farm, Albany, California, United States - DLSLF.R2 | ecosystem: Host-associated > Plants > Phyllosphere > Unclassified | place: USA...
TCTATAACAGCGAGCAGTACAGCGTCGTCGAATTTGGCGTCGATCACAACCTCGAAGCCCTGCGCTTCGGCGGCTACGAGATCGTCGACAAATCCGGCCGTCGCGAAGCTTTCATCGGCGGCAAACTGGCGCAATCGTTCCGTCGCGACGTGAACAACCTGATTGCAAGCGAACCGACCATGGAAGAGATCGACGAGTTCCTGGGTTCCTACGATACCCTCATGAGCCAGCCGGTCGTCCTGCATTGAAACCTGCATCGCCCCGGGCCCGTCTTCCTGTTTAAGACCGGCCCGGCAGCCTGTAGTCTGCACATGTTAAGCTTGTCGCATGTGTCAATTACTCGCCATGAATTGCAATGTCCCGACTGACATTGTCTTCAGCTTTACCGGCTTCGCCCACCGCGGCGGCCGCACCGATACCCACCACGACGGCTGGGGCATCGCCTTCTTCGAGGGCGCCGGGGTTCGTCACTTCGTCGATCATCAGGCCGCCATCGCGTCGCCGATTGCCGAGCTGATCAAGCAGTACCCGATCAAGTCCCTCAACGTCATCGCCCATATCCGCAAGGCCACGCAAGGCCAGGTGGCGCTGGAAAACTGCCATCCCTTCGTGCGCGAGCTGTGGGGCCGTTACTGGGTATTCGCCCACAACGGCGACCTCAAGGACTTCAATCCCATCCTCGACGGCCCGTTCCGCCCGGTCGGCAACACCGACAGCGAACGCGCCTTCTGCTTCCTGCTGCAGCAGCTGCGCGAACGCTTCGGCGATGCCCCGCCCGCCATGCCGGCCCTGCGCGCGGCGATCCGCGACCTGGTGCACGTAATCGCCCGCCACGGCACCTTCAACATGATGCTGTCCGACGGCACGGCGATGTTCGCCCACTGCTCGACCAAGCTGTGCTACGTGGTCCGCAAACACCCCTTCGACAAGGCCTGCCTTGCCGACGAAGACCTGTCGGTCGACTTCTCGCAGGTCACGACGCCGGACGACCGCGTCGCCATCATCGTCACCACGCCGCTCACGACCAACGAAACCTGGCTTGACTTCGCGCCGGGCGAACTGAAGGTCTTCGTCGACGGCCTGCCGCAGCCCGAATAGCGACAGATGTGATCGGTTTGGCACGTTTTTTCCTGGAAATTAATGCCTAAAAGCCACCAAGGGCAAGGAATGCGGTAAAGTAGGTTGGTGTACAAGCTGCCAACGAGTCCGAGATGACCGATACCCCAAGCCAGGATCATGCCGACCATCCCCTGCGGGTGCGTGATTTCTACCTGGGCCGCCAGCCCGTGCTGGACCGCAATCAGGCGCTGTTCGGCTACGAACTGCTGTTCCGCAGCACGCCGGTCGGCCAGGCCAACATCGGACAGGCCACGCCTGCCGGCGCAGCCGCACCCGGCCTGAATGCCACCGCCGCCGTCATCGCCCACGCCGCCCAGCTCGGCCTGGCGCGCGCGATCGGCGACGCCTACTGCTTCCTGAACGTCGACGCCGACGTCCTGGGCAGCGACATCTACGCCTTCCTGCCGCGCGAGCGCACCGTGCTCGAACTCGCCGCCTCGGTGATGCCGGATGAGGCCGTGCTGGCGCGCATGGCCGAACTGGCCGGCCACGGCTTCCAGTTCGCCCTCGACGGCATCGGCAGCGGCAGTGCCGGCGACACGGCAAGGTTGCAGAAACTGCTGCCGCTGGCGCGCTTCGTCAAGCTCGACCTGCGCAATACCTCGCAGCCGGCGCTGGCCGCCCTGGTGGCGCGCCTGCACGGCATGGGGAAGACCGTGGTGGCCGACAAGGTCGAGACCCGCGACGAATACCAGGCCTGCCTCGACCTCGGCGTCGACTACTTCCAGGGCTATTATTTCGCCCGACCTTCGGTGCTGGGCGGCCGCAAACTGTCGCCCTCGCAGACCGCGGTGCTGGAGCTGATGAAGCTGGTGACGTCGGACGTCGACAATGCCGACATCGAACGCGCCGTGAAGCGCGACGTGACGGTCGCCATGAATTTGCTGCGGCTGGTGAACACGCCGGCCGTCGGCGCGCGCCAGCGCATCGATTCGGTGTCCCAGGCCCTGATCGTGCTGGGCCGGCGCCAGCTGCAGCGCTGGCTGCAGATCATGCTCTACGCCGAACCGGGCACGCGCGGCCACAACCAGACCCCGCTGCTGATGCTGGCCACGACCCGCGGCCGCCTGATGGAACTGCTGGCCCAGCGCCTGCGCCCCGGCCAGCGCTACCTGTCCGAGATCGCCTTCACGGTCGGCATCATGTCGCTGATGGATGTCCTGTTCGGCATCCCGATGGCCGACATCGTCGAACAGATCCCGGTCAGCGACGACATCGCCAACGCGCTGCTGCGCCGCACCGGCTTCTTCGGCGAACTGCTCAAGCTGGCCGAATGCATCGAGGCGCCGGACAGCCAGGACGACGTGCTGCCTTCGCTGCGCGGCCTGGCGATTTCAGGCGACGACATGATCGAACTTGAGATGGCCGCTTTCCAGTGGTCCGATTCCGTGGTGCGTTACGCGATCTAGCGAAAGGTTGAACATGCCGACTGTCCTGCTGAGCGTCACCAACCTGGTCAAGAACTATGGGGCGCGGCGGGCGGTCGACGGCGTCTCCTTCCGCGTGCTGGCCGGCCAGACCCTCGGCCTGCTGGGACCGAACGGCGCCGGCAAGTCGACCATCGTCGGCATGCTGTGCGGTTTGCTCGCGCCGGATGGCGGCGACATCGTGCTCGGCGGCGAACGCGTCGCGCCAGGCGCGGCGGCGGTCAAGCGCAAGATCGGCGTGGTGCCGCAGGACCTGGCGCTGTACGAAGATTTATCCGCGCTGGAAAACCTGAGGCTGTTCGGCGCGCTGTACGGCCTGCGCGGCAAGCTGCTGGCCGAGCGCATCGACAAGGTGCTGGGCCAGGTCAACCTGGCGGACCGCGCGCGCGACAAGCCCGTGACCTTTTCGGGCGGGATGAAGCGGCGCCTGAACATCGCCGCAGCGCTGATGCACGACCCGCAACTGCTGATCCTGGACGAGCCCACCGTCGGCGTCGATCCGCAAAGCCGCAACGCCATCTTCGACACCCTGGAAGCCCTGCAGGCGCAAGGCAAGGCCCTGATCTACACCAGCCACTACATGGAAGAGGTGGAGCGCCTGGCCGACCACATCGTCATCATCGACCACGGCAAGGTGCTGGCCGACGAAAGCCCGGCGTCGCTGCACAGCCGCCTGGCGGCCCAGGCCGCGCTGCGCGTGGAGCTGGCCGAGCCGGCGCATGCTTCGCTGCTGGACGGCCTGCGCAGCCAGCGCGGCGTCACCTCCCTGAACGCCGACGGTGGCGCCCTCGACATCGGCCTGGCGCAGGCGGCAGATGCTTTACCGGTGATGGGCTGGCTGCAGCAGGCCGGCTGCCGGCCGCTGCACTTCGCCACCGCACGCACCAGCCTGGAAGACATCTTCCTGAATCTGACCGGACGCACCCTGCGCGACTGACCCGAACATGACTGCTTTCTTAGCCCTGATCCGCAAGGATCTCATCCTGTTCCTGTCGGATCGCCGCGCTCTTGTCATCAGCCTCGCGCTGCCGATCGTGATCGCCGCCTTTTTCGGCGCCCTGTTCGGCGGCTCGGCCAAGACCAGCGCCATCGACGTCGCCCTGGTCCAGCAGGACACGAGCGAGATCGGCAACAAGATCGCAGCCGGCCTCAAGGCGGACCCGAACCTGCACGTCACGCCGCTGGCAATGGCGGATGCGGACAAAGCCGTGCGCAAGGGCGATCAGAAAGTCGCGATCGTGCTGCCGGTGGGCTTCGGCGAAGCGGCCGGCGCGGCGCTGTTCGGCAGCGGCGAGAAGCCTTCCATTTCACTCCTGTACGACCCGTCGCAGCCGGCCGTGCTGGCGATGGTGAAAGGCATGCTGACCCAGCAGGTGATGTCGGTGGTGAGCGCGGAGATGTTCGGCGGGAAGATGGGGCAGGAGATGACCGAGCGCAGCCTGCACCAGCTCGACGAGCAGGCCAGGACCGACCCCGACAGCCGCGCCCTGCGCGACATGCTCGCCAGCGTGCAGAAGTACCAGACGCTGCCGACCAGGGACGGCGCCGCTGCGGGGCCCTCGAAGGGCCTGAGCATGCCCTTCACGACGGCCGACAAGCAGCTCTCCAGCGGCGTTGCCGAGCAGGGCTACAACGCCTATGCGCATGCTTTTGCGGGCATGGGCGTGCAGTTCATCCTCTTCATGGGCATCGACATGGGCATCGGCATCTTGCTGGCGCGCCGCAGCGGCGTCTGGAGCCGCCTGCTGGCCGCCCCGGTGAGCCTGACCCAGGTGCTGCTGGCGCGCGCGGCCTCGGGCGCCATCATCGCTTTTGCGCTGCTGTGCATCGTGTTTGCGGTGGCGGTGTTCGGCTTCGGCGTGCACATCGCCAGCCTGCCGGGCTTCATCGGCATGGCGCTGTGCTTCGGCGTGCTGACCGCCAGCCTGGGCCTGGTCATCGCCGCCTTCGGCAAGACCCCGGAAGCGGCGCGCAAGATCGCCATGTTCGCGGTGCTGGTGATGGTGATGCTGGGCGGCGCCTGGCTGCCGTCCTTCCTGTTCCCGCAATGGATGCAGACGCTGACCATGGCGGTGCCGACCCGCTGGGCGATCGACGGCCTGGACGCCGTCACCTGGCGCGGCATGGATGCGATGGCGGCGGCGCCGGCGATGGGTGTGCAGCTGGGGTTTGCCTTGCTGTTCGGCTTGCTCGCCTTGTGGAAGTTCAAGCGGGCATAGCTACCACGTCATTCCCGCGAAAGCGGGAATCCATACTGAGGTGATCGAAGCCACTCAGCATTGATCCCCGTTTTCACGGGGATGACGGTAACGCTTACAAGTTCGGCGCCAGCCAGCGCTCCAGATCCTCTTTGCTGGCCCCACGGCGCGCCGCCATGTCGTCCAGCTGGTCCTGGCCGATCTTCCCGACCACGAAGTACTTCGATTCCGGGTGCGAGAAGTAGAAGCCCGACACTGCCGCGCCCGGGTACATCGCGAAGGATTCGGTCAGTTCCATGCCGATCTCTTCGGCCTGCAGGGTCTTGAACAGCTCGGCCTTCACCGTGTGTTCCGGGCAGGCCGGGTAGCCCGGCGCCGGGCGGATGCCGACGTAGGCTTCCTTGATCAGCTGCTCGTTGCTCAGGTTCTCCAGCGGCTCGTAGCCCCACAGGTCGGTACGCACGCGCTCGTGCATGTACTCGGCAAAGGCTTCGGCCAGGCGGTCGGCCAGGGCCTTCACCATGATCGACGAATAGTCGTCGCCTGCGGCTTCGAAACGCTTCTCGATCTTCTCGGCGCCCAGGCCGGCCGTCACCGCGAACATGCCGATGTAATCCGCCACGCCCGACGATTTCGGCGCGATGAAATCGGACAGGCACTGGTTCGGGCGCTGCACGCCGTCGACCACCGGCTTGACGCCCTGCTGGCGCAGGCCATACCAGGTGAAGGCGACGCTGCTCCTCGACTCGTCGGTATAGACTTCGATGTCGTCGTCGTTGACGGTATTGGCCGGCAGCAGCGCGACCGCGCCGTTGGCCGTCAGCCAGCGTCCGTCGACGATCTTCTTCAGCATCGCCTGGCCTTCCTCGAACACCTTGCTTGCCGCTTCGCCGACGATTTCATCGGTCAGGATGGCAGGGTAGGGGCCGGCCAGGTCCCAGGTCTGGAAGAAGGGGCCCCAGTCGATGTAGCGCGCCAGCGTGGCCAGGTCGACGTTCTTGAAGACGCGGCGGCCGATGAACTTGGGCTTGAGCGGCGCGTAATCGAGTTTCGCCTTGTTGGCGCGCGCCTGCTCCAGGCTCACCATCGGCAGCGCCTTCTTGTTGGCGTGCTGCTCGCGGATGCGTTCGTAGTCCTCGGCCAGCTCGGCCACGTAGGCGTCGCGGCTGTCCGCGGTGACCAGCGCCTGGCCGACCGACACCGAACGCGAGGCATCCGGCACATACACCACCGGGCCGTCGTAATGCGGCGCGATCTTGACAGCGGTGTGGGCGCGGCTGGTGGTGGCGCCGCCGATCAGCAGCGGGGTCTGGCGCTCGCGGAAGTAAGGGTCGCGCTGCATCTCGCGCGCCACATAGGCCATCTCTTCCAGCGAAGGCGTGATCAGGCCCGACAGGCCGATGATGTCCGCGTTCTCTTCCTTGGCCTTGGCCAGAATTTCGGCGGCCGGCACCATCACGCCCATGTTCACGATCTCGAAGTTATTACACTGCAGGACCACCGAGACGATGTTCTTGCCGATGTCGTGCACGTCGCCCTTCACGGTGGCGATCACCATCTTGCCCTTCGGTTTCGCCACGATGCCGGTGCGGCGCTCTTCTTCCGCCTTCTCTTCTTCGATGAAGGGGATCAGGTGGGCCACGGCCTGTTTCATCACGCGCGCCGATTTGACCACCTGCGGCAGGAACATCTTGCCCTGGCCGAAGAGGTCGCCGACGATGTTCATGCCGTCCATCAGCGGGCCTTCGATCACCTGGATCGGGCGGCCGCCTTCGGTGGCGATTTGCGCGCGCGCTTCCTCGGTGTCCTCGACGATCCACTGCGTGATGCCGTGCACCAGCGCGTGCGCCAGGCGCTTGCCGACCAGCGCCTCGCGCCATTCCAGGTTGGCTTCCTGCCTGTTGCCGCCGGCTTTCAGGGTGCCGGCGAATTCGATCATGCGCTCGGTGGCGTCCTTGCGGCGGTTCAGCACCACGTCCTCGACGCGCTCGCGCAGCTCCGGCGACAGGTCGTCGTACACGCCGATCATGCCGGCGTTGACGATACCCATGGTCATGCCGGCCTTGATCGCGTGGTACAGGAACACGGTGTGGATGGCTTCGCGCGCCGGATCGTTGCCGCGGAAGGAGAAGGACACGTTCGAGACGCCGCCCGACACCTTCGCATGCGGCAGGTTCTCGCGAATCCAGCGCGTGGCGTTGATGAAGTCGACCGCGTAGTTGTCGTGCTCTTCGATGCCGGTAGCGATCGCGAAGATGTTCGGGTCGAAGATGATGTCTTCCGGCGGGAAGCCGACCTGCTCGGTCAGCACGTCGTAGGCGCGCTTGCAGATCTCGGTCTTGCGCTCGAAGGTATCGGCCTGGCCCTTTTCGTCGAAGGCCATGACGATCACCGCGGCGCCGTAGCGGCGGCACAGCTTGGCCTGGCGGATGAACTCCGCTTCGCCTTCTTTCATCGAGATCGAGTTGACGATGGCCTTGCCCTGCACGCACTTCAGGCCGGCCTCGATCACGCTCCATTTCGAGGAATCGATCATGATCGGCACGCGCGAGATGTCCGGTTCGGACGCGATCAGGTTCAGGAAGCGCGTCATGGCCGCCTGCGAATCCAGCATCGCCTCGTCCATGTTGATGTCGATGACCTGGGCGCCGTTCTCGACCTGCTGGCGCGCGACCGACAGGGCCTCGTCGAACTGTTCGTTCAGGATCATGCGCGCAAAGGCTTTGGAGCCGGTCACGTTGGTGCGCTCGCCGACGTTCACGAACAGCGAGGAATCGTCGATCGTGAAGGGTTCCAGGCCCGACAGGCGCAGCGCGACCGGCACGTCCGGCACGGTGCGCGGCGTGGCTTTCGCCATGGCGTCGGCGATGGCCTTGATGTGTTCCGGCGTGGTGCCGCAGCAGCCGCCCGCCACGTTGATGAAACCGGCTTCCGCAAACTCCTTCAGCAGCGCCGAGGTGTCGGCCGGCAGTTCGTCGAAGCCGGTGTCGCTCATCGGGTTGGGCAGGCCGGCATTCGGGTAGATGCAGACGAAGGTATCGGCGATCTGCGACAGCTCCTGCGCGTACGGGCGCATCAGGGCCGCGCCCAGCGCGCAGTTCAGGCCGATGGTGATCGGCTTCGCATGGCGCACCGAGTTCCAGAAGGCGGGCACGGTCTGGCCCGACAGGATGCGGCCCGAAGCGTCGGTGACGGTGCCGGAGATCATCAGCGGCAGGCGCGGGGTATCCGGGTGTTCGTCGAAGTACTGGTCGATCGCGAACAGCGCAGCCTTGCAGTTCAGGGTGTCGAAGATGGTCTCGACCAGCAGCACATCGACGCCGCCGTCGACCAGGCCGCGCAGCTGCTCATAATAAGAAGCGACCAGCTGATCGAAAGTCACGTTGCGCGCCGCCGGGTCGTTCACATCCGGCGAGATCGACGCGGTCTTCGGGGTCGGGCCGAGGGCGCCGGCGGCGAAGCGCGGCTTGTCCGGCGTCGAGTACTTGGCGCAGGCGGCGCGCGCCAGTCTGGCGGCCTCCACGTTCATCTCGTAGACCAGCGCCGCCATGTGGTAGTCGTCCTGGGCGATGCTGGTGGCGCCGAAGGTGTTCGTTTCGATCAGGTCGGCGCCAGCTGCGAGGTAGCGCTCGTGGATCTCCTGGATGATCTGCGGCTGCGTCAGGTTCAGCAGCTCGTTGTTTCCCTTGACGAAGAGTTCGCGGGCTCCACTGCCTTCGGGTGCGGCAAAGCTGGCGAAGCGCTCGCCGCGGTAGGCGGCTTCGTCGAGCTTGTACTGCTGGATGATCGTGCCCATCGCGCCATCGAGGATCATGATGCGCCGCGCGAGAATCTCGCGCAGCTGGGCGTCGGCGGGGGAATAGGCGTGGGCAGCGGTGGTCATCGTGGTTTTTCCAGAGCGGATTTTTTGAGGCGGGTCTGCGATTATACCTTTACTAGCAGAGTTTGTTCCGCTGTCAAGCGGCAGTCGCCATGCCGGTCAAGAAGAGCGCAGAACGCTGACAAAAAGGCATGACTTGTAAAGACGTTTGTAACGCAATGTATCAAATGCCACATTGTTACAGTGCGATACAAAACGAGGCTAAATAGCAATTTCCCGGATACATACAGAGACGACAATTAATTCCATGGAGCCGCCGCTGGCGCGGCCCTAATCCAAATCGAACGGAATGTGCGGACCCGTCGTCCGCCGCCTCAATGGGAAGAATTGTAATGAACAAAGAATACGTGCCTGAGTGGGACCAGCCGGCAACCCGCACTGAAGAAAGCACTGTGAACAAGAACGCCGTGAGCGGCGTGAAGCAGATCGTGACGATCCGTCTGGACGTCGACATGCTGGAATGGTTCAAGTCGGCAGGTCCGGGCTACCAGACCCGCATCAACCAGGTTCTGCGCGAGTACATGGAAGTCAATCGCGTGCGTGCTCAGGTAGAGCAGCACTAAGCGATCAGCACCGAGCGACAAGTATCAGGCGAAAAAAAGGGGGCTATCGAGCCCCCTTCGTTTTTGCTTCGGCGATTTACTCGAACGACAGTCCGTCGAGAGGAAATCCCTTCAGGAATTCTCCGGCTGCCAGACGCTTGCCGCCCGGTTTCTGCAGTTCCATCAGGCGCAGCGCGCCTTCCCCGCAAGCCACCACGATGCCCTGCGCATCGCTGGATACGATCTGGCCGGGCTGGCCCGCACCAATCACAGCCTCGGCATTCCAGAACTTCACCGTCACGCTGCCGGCCTGCGCATGCGCACCCGGGAAGGGATTGAATGCTCGCACCTTGCGCGCCAGCTCGAGGGCAGGGCGGCTCAAATCCAGCTTCGCCTCTTCCTTGCTGATCTTGGCGGCGTAGGTCACGCCTTGTTCCGGCTGCGGCTCGGCTGCGAGCCCGCCCGCCGCCATCTTGTTCAAGGCATCGACGATCATGCGGCCGCCCATCTCGGCCAGCTTGTCGTGCAGGCTGCCGGTGGTGTCCGTGTCGAGGATGGGCAGGCGTTCCATCAGCAGCATCGGACCGGTGTCGAGACCTTCTTCCATCTCCATGATGGTCACGCCGGTTTCAAGATCGCCGGACTCGATCGCGCGGTGGATGGGCGCCGCGCCGCGCCAGCGCGGCAGCAGCGAACCGTGGATATTGATGCAGGGCTTGATGTCCAGGGTCGAGCGCGGCAGGATCAGGCCGTAGGCCGCCACTACCATCACGTCGTAATCGGTCGCCAGCAGGCGTTCGTGGGCGGCCTTGGCTTCCTCGGCACGCTGCGGATCCTTGGCATCCATGCGCAGCGACAAGGGCTGCAAGACTTCGATGCCATGCGCCAGCGCGACCTGCTTTACGGCGGAGGCTTGCAACTGCATGCCGCGCCCGGCCGGACGGTCCGGCTGGGTCAGCACCAGCGGAATCTCGAAGCCGGCATCGATCAGCGAACGCAGCGCGACAGCGGCAAACTCCGGCGTGCCGGCAAAGACGACCTTCATGCGCGCCGCCATCAACGACGGCCGGCCGCGCGTGGCCCGCTGTTCTGCTGGGCGCGCTCTTCTTTCATGAGCTTGGTCTTGATGCGGTTGCGCTTGAGCGGCGACAGGTATTCGACGAAGACCTTGCCCATCAGGTGGTCCATCTCGTGCTGGATGCAGACTGCCAGCAGGCCGTCGCATTCCATCTCGAAGGGCTTGTTGTGCTGGTCGACCGCCTTGACCTTGACGCGCGCGGGACGCTCGACGCCGTCGTAGATGCCGGGCACCGACAGGCAGCCTTCGTCGTAGACCTGCTTTTCCGGGCTTGACCAGGTGATTTCCGGATTGATGAAGACGATCAGGCCGTCATGGGTTTCGGTAGTGTCGATCACGATCACCTGCTCGTGCACGTCGACCTGGGTCGCTGCCAGGCCCACGCCAGGGGCGTCGTACATGGTCTCGGCCATGTCCTCGACCAGTTTGTGCAGGCGCGCGTCGAATTCGGTGACCGGTGTGGCCACTTTATGCAGGCGCGGGTCGGGATAGCGGAGGATGTTCAGTAAGGCCATGGTTCTCTGTTTACTTTGATTATTCTGTGGATGAGGCGTCGGCGAAGTGTTTCCATGCAGACACAAAAGCAACACGCTACGCCTGCAGCAGGACGCGCTTGTCTTGCTAGTTCATGGATTTGTGGGCAGAATTTGATTCAGTTCGGCAACCCTTCAGTACAGCAACCTTTGATCCGGCGTGCGGTCAGGGATTGTTTGCCGTGTACGCTCGTAGCCGCACTTTACGGACTCTTTGATGAAAAATTTTAGCACAGGCGCTGCCCGATCGCTCACGGCCCGCACTGGCATCGTGGCCCTGGCCGCTGCCGTCCTCGCCATCCCGGCCCAGGCCGCACCGGCTTCCGCCGACCCCGACTGCAGTTTCCGCCCCAATGCGCCCGACCAGCACGTCGTGGTCAAGCGCGATACCCTGTGGGATATTTCCGGCAAGTTTCTCGAGCATCCCTGGTGCTGGCCGCAAGTCTGGGGCATGAACCGCGACGAGATCCGCAACCCGCACTGGATCTACCCTGGCCAGATCATCTACTTCGACCGCGCCCATGGCCGCCTGACGCTGACAAAGCCGGGCAGCACGGATGCGGACGCCGGCCTGCCGCCGGTGACCAGGCTGTCGCCCCAGATCCGCACCGCGGAGCTGGAGGGGGAAGCGATCTCGGCAATCCCATCGAGCGTGATCGAGCCCTTCCTGACCCAGCCGCTGGTGGTCGAGCCGCGCGAACTGGAGGCTGCGCCGCGCATTGCCGCCACGCCGGAAACCCAGGTCTACCTGGCCGAAGGCGACCGCTTCTACGTGCGCGGCCCGCTGAACGGCGCCACCAGTTTCCAGGTCTTCCGGCCGGGCAAGAAGCTGGTCGATCCCGACACCGGCAAGGTGATTGCCCACGAGTCGGCCTATGTCGGCGCCGCCAAACTGGTCAAGGAAGCCGGACCGGGCGTCGACGTACATACCTTCGTCGTCACCCGTTCGGTGCAGGAAATGGGTGTCGGCGACCGCCTGCTGCCGACGCCGCCCATGCCGGTGCGCAATTACGCACCGCATGCGCCAATAGCGCCGGTCACGGCCCGCGTGATGGCCATCGCCAGCGAATCGAATTACGCGGCGCAGAACCAGGTCGTGACTGTCAACCGTGGCGCATTTGACGGACTCGATGTCGGCTCCGTCCTGCAGCTCTATCATCTCGGGAAGAAGATCCATGATCCGGGCGGCCCCAAAGGCTTCCTGGGGATCGGCAAGAAGACGATAAGGATGCCGGACGAGCAGTATGGCGAACTGTTCATTTTCCGGGTATTCGGCCGTGTCTCGTATGGACTGGTCATGCAAGTGACGTTGCCGGTGCAGGTCGGCGACGTGGCGAAATCACCGGAGTAAGCCCACCGTGCAGGACACGGACTTCCACCCACAAGCGGCCGCTGCAGACACTCCAGCGGCCGCTGCGTTTTTGAGCGATGCAAGACTGGCGGCCCGGCTGCGCCTGGAGCGTGCCGGCGGCATCGGTCCGCGCACCGTGCGCAAGCTGCTGGATGCCTTCGGCAGCATCGATGCCATTCTTGCCGCCGGGCGCGACGAACTCGGCGCCCACATCCACGCTGCCCAGGTGCGTGCGCTTTGTGCGCCGGCGTCCGCCGAGACCGAACGCATCCTCGAGGCCACGCTGCGCTGGCGCGAACAGCCCGGCCACCATGTGCTGGCGCTGGGCGAGCCCGGCTATCCGGAGCTGCTGGCGAATATCCCCGATCCGCCGCTGCTGCTCTATATAAAAGGACGCGTGGAATTGCTGGCCTCGCCCATGCTGGCGATGGTCGGCAGCCGCAATGCCAGCGTCCAGGGCAAGGCGAATGCGATGGGGTTTGCCGAAGCGCTGTCCGGCGCCGGCCTGTGCATCGTTTCCGGCCTGGCGCTGGGCATCGATGCGGCCGCCCACGAGGGTGCATTGAAGGCACAGGGTTCGACCGTCGCCGTGATCGGCACCGGCCCGGATCTCATCTATCCGGCGCGCAACCGCATGCTGAGCGAGCGCATCGACCTTGATGGCTGCATCGTCAGCGAATACCCGGTCGGTACGCCTCCGCTGTCCGGCAATTTTCCGAAGCGTAACCGGATCATCAGCGGGCTGGCAGCCGGCGTGCTGGTGGTCGAGGCCGCTGCCCAGTCCGGTTCGCTGATCACCGCGCGCCAGGCCGCCGAGCAGGGCAGGGAAGTGTTCGCGATTCCCGGTTCCATCCACGCGTCGCTGGCCAAAGGCTGCCACATCCTGATCCGCGAAGGGGCCAAGCTGGTCGACACCGCGGCCGACGTGCTGGAGGCAATGGCGTGGTCGCCGCTGGTGCGCACAGCCGCCGCGGCCGCGCCGGCGCAGCCTTCCGCTAGTGCCGTTCCGGCCGGCGCCGAAGGCCTGCTGGCGGCCCTCGGCCACGATCCGGTCGAGCCCGATATCCTGCTTGCATCGCTCGCCATGAGCCCGGCATTATTGAGCAGCCAATTGCTTGCGCTCGAGCTCGCCGGCCTGCTGGAACGGCGGCCTGGTGGCAGGGTGCAAAGAGTAGTGAAACGAGTAGAGAAGTGAATAAGGCCGATAAACAACGATGATGTTTCTGGAGGGCAGCTGACCTTGTGACGCACTTGTGCCGGGGCGAACTTAGCTGCTACAGTAGCGTCACCA
>Ga0308161_1004163_pt1 | contig 13418 bp, 8 predicted proteins | sample PhyFR2_FD_201034 | JGI IMG/M metagenome (GOLD analysis project Ga0308161, IMG submission 201034) | Phyllosphere microbial communities from UC Gill Tract Community Farm, Albany, California, United States - DLSLF.R2 | ecosystem: Host-associated > Plants > Phyllosphere > Unclassified | place: USA...
ATCAGAGCGACCCCTGAACTGTCCGAGAAGGAGTCCCTCTCGCGGGCGGCGGGAGCCGCCCTGACCAAGCACCGGGCCATCGTCGAGCTCATCGCCGCGCGCGGCGACGACCCGACGCAGCTCATGCTGCCGTTCCGAGAGAACCTCGACGCGTTCCGACGCAAGACGATCGGCGCGCGGCCACGCGAGACGCTCCTGGCCGTCTACATCACGGCCGGAATGCTCGACGACTTCTATTTCGCACTCGCCTCGAGCTATGGCGAGACGGGGGAGCGTGTCGCCGAGATCCTCGGTGAGGACGACGCCAGGCACGAGATCGTCGCGATCATCCAGGAGACGATCGACGGAGACGGCGAATGGCGCTCGCTGCTGTCGATGTGGGCGCGCCGCCTGGTCGGCGACACGATCCTCGTCTGCCGATCGGCTCTGCGTCAGCCCGAACTGGCGGCGATGAGCGAGGACCGGGTCGAGCTGGTCTACACCGAGCTCATGGGCGCTCACGCCCGGCGGATGGACGCGATGGGACTCGCGTCCTGATCAGTTCGTGCCCGCCGTCGGCCGTGCCGGGGTGGGACTCGCGTCCTGATCGAGCGCGTCTGCCGTCGGCCGGGCCGGGTCAGATGCCGAGCGCTGCTCTGTTCGCGGCATCCGCTCGGGTGCGCGCCGCGACGATGGCGATCGTCAGCACCGCGGCGACCACGACCGCGCCGAGCACGCTCGCGAGCCACAGCCAGACGCTGTCCTCGCCGACCCCGAGCCACTGCAGTCCCGTATAGGCGACGGCAGACAGCGCCGTCGCGATCGCCGGCGTCAGTGCGACCCCGCGGAGCTCCCGCCCGCCGATCATGAAGTGGGCGGCGACGCCGAGTACGCACGCCCCGATGAGTGCGAGCAGGATGTACATCGCGGTGTCAGGCGAAGAAGCCGACGCGACGGGACTCCTCGGTGCCGAGCTCGATGTACGCGAGGTTCGCGGTCGGGACCAGGTACGAGTTGCCCTTGACGTCGGAGAAGCTCAGGTGGGCGGTGTTCTGCTCGAGAGCCGAGGAGACCTGGCTGCGGACCTCGTCCGCGCTCGAAGCGGTCTCGAAGCTCAGCTCGCGGCCGGTGTTGGTGATGCCGATGCGGATTTCCACGCGTACTCCTGTTTTCCAGTCGACGATGCTGCGGTCGAGTCGACCACGGAGGTCGACGACTGCGCCCAACTCTACCGGGCGCGGACCGGCGCGGATCCTCCGCGCCCCTGGTTTCGCCCTGAGCGCACAGGGTCGCCGGATCGCCGGAGCGGGCGATGTCCCCGGGCCCCAGTAGCGTGGAGGACATGACAGAGGACGCCGCGCAGAACGCCGTGATCGGCGCCGATGCGACGGCATCCGGAGTCGTCATCGGTGCGCCGGGCACGGGCAAGACCCATGCGCTCACAGAGCGCGTGGTGCGACTCCTCGACACGGTCGGCATGCGCCCTGAGCAGGTTCTCGTGCTCACGCCCAGCCGACAGGCGGCCACTGCGCTGCGCGATCGGATCGGTGTGCGCATCGGTCAGGCCACTCCGGGCCCGCTGGCGCGGTCGCTCGGTTCCTTCGCCTTCCAGATCGTGCGCGGAGCGATTGTCCGCGCCGGAGCGGAGCCGCCGGCGCTGCTCACCGGCGCCGATCAGGACAGGCTGATCTCGGAGCTGCTCGCGGGCGACACCGAAGACGAGCACATCGACTGGCCCGACGCCCTGAGCCCCTCCGTCCGGGCATCGAAGGGGTTCCGCTCGGAGCTGCGGGCGTTCATCGACGCCTGCGTCGAGCTCGGCACCGGTCCCGCCGAACTCACGGCGACGGGTGACCCGGTGTGGACGGCGGCGGCCGACTTCCTCGTCGAGTACCGCGCGGTTCTCGACATGGCTCGTGCCTCCCACCGTGACGCGGCCGATCTGCTCGCCGAGGCCAGCGCGATCCTGCAGACCGCCGACGCTGCGGCTCTCGGACCGCTCGCCGATCTCGCCGTGGTGCTGATCGATGACGCTCAGGAGCTCACGCGCGGGGGCGTGGCCGTCGTGCAGGCGCTGCGGCGACGCGGCATCGCAGTGTTCGCCTTCGGCGACCCCGACATCTCCTCGGGGGCGTTCCGTGGCGCGAGCCCCGAGCTCTTCGCCGACCTCGCCGCGGAACTCGGCACGGTGCACGTGCTCGACCACGCGCACCGGCAGGAGCCCTCGCTCACTGCGCTCACGCGCACAGTCACCCAGGCGATCGGCGTCTCGGGACGCGTCGAACACCGACGCGCGCCGCTGCCGCCGGACGCCGCGGCGACCCCCGCGGTGGCGACATTCGTCGCGCCCTCTCCGTACGAGGAGCTCGACCGCATCGCGGGCGTCATGCGCGAATGGCACCTGAGCGACGACGTGCCCTGGGACCGGATGGCGGTGATCGCCCATGACACCCGACAGGTGAGCGAGCTCGAGGCCGAGCTCGCGGCGCGCGAGATCCCGACCAGGGCGGCGGGGGTGCAGCGACCGCTCGGCAGCGAGTCGATCGTGCGCGACATCGTGGGGGTGGTCCGCCTGGCGCTCACGCCTCCCGACGAGCGCACCGCGCAGGACTGGGAGGAGGCACTGCGCACCCCGTTCGGCGGGATGGACGCGATCGGGCTCCGACGACTCCGCGCGCGCCTCCGGCATCTGGAGCTCGGACACGGCGGCTCGACCCCGGCGCGCGAACTCCTCGTGCAGGCGCTGACAGCCCCGGCGCACCTCGAGCTGATCGACGCCCAGGAGTCCCGCACTGCTGCCCGTTTCGCGCAGACCGTCGCCGAAGTGGCTGCGGGGGGCGCGGCGGGCGAGACGATCCACGACCTGCTCTGGCGGGTCTGGGACGCCGCGCGTGCGGTCGACGGGCGCAGGCTGCAGATCGCCTGGCGCGAGATGTCGCTGCAGGCGAGCGGTGCGGAGACCGCGCGCGCCCTCGACGCGCTCGTCGCCCTGTTCGGCGCCGCCAAGCGATTCGTCGAGCGCACCCCGAACGAGAGGGCGGAGGTCTTCGTTCGCGACGTCCTCGACAGCGAGGTCCCCGAGGACTCCCTCTCCAGCCCCGATCGGCCGGGCCGGGTGACACTGCTCACCCCGGCCACAGCGCTCGGCACCGAATACGACGCCGTCGTGGTCGCCGGGGTGCAGGACGGCGTCTGGCCGAACGTGCGCCTTCGGGGTGGACTGCTGCAGACCTGGCGCCTGGCAGATGCGATCGTCGCGGCGCGCAGTGGTGCGGCAGAGTCTGCGCCGGGTGCCCTCGACCGCCGTCGCACCGCGCTCCACGACGAGCTGCGACTCTTCGTGCGCGCCATCTCCCGCGCGCAGCGGCGTCTCCTCATCACCGCGGTCGACGACGACGATCTGACGCCCAGCCCCTTCTTCGCCTTCCTGCCGCCGCCGGAGCCCCCCGGGCGGCACGCCTCGGCCGAGCATCCGCTCACCCTTCGCGGACTCGTCGCCCGTCACCGACGGGTGCTCACATCCTCCGCATCGGCAGCGGACCGACGCGAAGCCGCAGGCCAGCTCGCCGTGCTGGCGAGGGAGGGTGTTCCCGGAGCGGACCCGGCCGACTGGTACGGCATCGCGGAGCCGTCGACGATCAGCGCGCTGCGAGACCTCGCGACCGAGGGAGCGCGCGTCTCCCCGTCGAGGATGGAGTCGTACGAGGAGTGCGGCCTGAACTGGGCGGTCTCGGCGCTGGGCGGAGACACGGTGATGCCCCCGACCGCGGGCATCGGCACGATCATCCACGAGGCCATGGAGAAGGCGCCTGACGGCGACCTCGAGCGGATGCGGGAGGTCGTGGCCGAGCACTGGCCGGAGCTCGACTTCGAGACCGCGTGGATCGGACGCAAGGAGCGCCGACGGGCCGACGTCCTCGTCGATCGTCTGCACACCTACCTCGGCGACGTGCGCCGCGACGGAGGCCGGGAGCTCGCCAGCGAGGTGGAGTTCCGGTTCGCGGTCGACGTCGCCGACGACACCGACGCCCCGCCGGGCGTGCACCCCGTGGGAGACGACGCCGCGAACCGCGCCGTCGTCCACGGCTACATCGACCGTGTCGAGCTGTATCCGCCAGGAGCGGGCGACCACCCTCATGCACGAGGTCAGAAGTGGCAGCCCATCGAGGGCGACGCGGGTCGCGAGCGGGTGGTGGTCGTCGATCTCAAGACCGGGAGAAGCGACCCCGAGTCCGACACCGCCGTGACCGAGCACGCCCAGCTCGCGGCCTATCAGATCGCCGTGCAGCAGGGACTCATCGAGGGCGCTCCCGCTGATGCGCTCGCCGGGGCACGCCTCGTGATCGTCTCGAAGACGCTCGCGAAGAGCGACTACCGCGTGGCCCACCAGCACACTCTGGGTGACGAGGCCAGAGAGGCGTTCCTGCGGCGCGTCGGCGAGGCGGCGAGGGGGATGTCGGCATCGAGCTTCACCGCGCAGGTAGAGTCGCACTGCGCCGACACGCAGCGACGGATCAACCCGTGCCGCATCCACACGGTGCCGGCGGTGAGCTCATGAGCCGCGGCGAGGCACCGGTGGGCGCGGCCGCAGCCGCAGAGATCGGACGCTGGCCGGGCGAGCGAGGGATCTCGGCGACGGACATCGCGGCAGCGCTCGGGCAGCCGCCGCCCACTCCCGCACAGCAGCGCGTGATCGAGGCGCCGCCGATGCCCGCCCTCGTCGTCGCCGGCGCAGGCAGCGGCAAGACCGAGACGATGTCGGGTCGGGTCGTGTGGCTGGTCGCGAACGGCCACGTGCGCCGCGACGAGGTGCTCGGACTCACCTTCACACGCAAGGCCGCCGGAGAGCTGGCCGAGCGCATCGGCACACGGCTCGCCGTCATCGACGAGTACGGGCGACGGGGGCTGCTGCCGTTCCTGCCAGAGATCGTGTCGTCCGGCGCTCTCCGACGTGTCGACGACGCGGCGCCCGGAAGGCAACGCGAGCTGGTGCGTCTGCACGTGCTCGACGAACTCGCGGCACGCTACGGCACGGGCTGGGATCCGGCCACCCCGCGCGCCGCCGAAGAGCTGATGATCCGGCCGACGGTGTCGACCTACAACGCCTTCGCCGACGGCATCGTGCGGCAGCATGCCGCCCGAATCGGCCGCGACTCGGATGTCGCGATGCTCAGCCAGGCGGCATCCTGGATGCTCGCGCGCGAGGTCGTGCTCCGCTCCGACCTGCCCGAGCTGGAGGACATCGACTTCGCCCTCGGAACGGTGATCGACGCCGTGCAGCGACTGGCCGGTGATGTGCTCGACCACCGGGTCGACCTCGATCGCGCCGTCGCCCTGGCTCGCGAACAGGCCGAGCGGTTCGAGCCCTACCGCGGCAACGCCGACGTCGACAAGGCGGCGAGCAACCTGCAGGGACTGGGCACCCTCGCCCGTCTCGTGCGGGAGTACATCGCCGAGAAGGAGCGCCGAGGGGTGCTGGACTTCGCCGATCAGGTCGGTGGCGCCTATGACATCGTCGAGTCTGCGCCCGATGTCCGAGCCGCCCTGCGCGAGCAGCATCGAGTGGTGCTGCTCGACGAATACCAGGACACGTCCGTCATCCAGACGAGGTTCCTGGCCGAGCTGTTCCGCGACTCCGCGGTCATGGCTGTCGGCGACCCGCACCAGTCGATCTACGGCTGGCGAGGTGCGAGCGCCGACAACCTCTACGCGTTCTCCCGCACGTTCTCGAGCGCCTCGCAGAATGCGCAGACCTACAGTCTGATGACGAGCTGGCGCAACGACACCCGCATCCTCGACGTCGCGAACCGCGTGCTCGAGCCGCTGAGGCGTCCCGTTCTCGATGTGCCGCCGCTCGAACCTCGCCCTGGCGCGGGGGTCGGGGCCGTGGACGTGCGATTCCCCTTCACCGTCGACGACGAGGCGGAGCAGGTCGCGGACTGGTTCGCCGATCGCCGCGCCACGCATGCCGCGGCGTCGGATTCGCCGCACACCGGCGCCATCCTCTTCCGGTCGAAGCGACACATGCAGACGTTCGCGGCCGCCCTCGCGGCACGGGGCATACCGCACCGCATCCTCGGCCTCGGTGGTCTGCTGACCACGCCCGAGGTGGTCGACGTGGTGTCGACGCTGCGTGTCGTGCACGACCCGACCGCGGGATCGGCCCTGATCCGACTGCTCACGGGACCGCGGTTCGCGGTGGGAGTGGCCGACATGGCGGCGCTCTACGATCTCGGACGCACGCTCGCCGAGCGCGACACCGCGATGATGCCCCTGCCCGAAGAGGTGCGCGTGCGACTGCGCTCGTCCCGAGGGGCGGATGAAGCGGTGTCGATCATCGACGCGGTCGACATCGTCCGGGCCGTGCGCGACGACTACCGGCTGCTCGAGGGCATCAGCGCGGCGGGGCGATCACGCATCCGCGCCGCAGGAGAGATGCTCGAGCGACTCCGTCGCGCCAGCTCGCAGCCGCTTCCCGAGCTCATCCGTCTGATCGAACTCGAGCTGCGGCTCGACATCGAGCTCGCGGCGAACGAGACCCGCGGCCCCGCACGTGTCGCGGCCACGCAGCTGCGCGCGTTCTCCGACGAGGTGCGCGCATTCCTGTTCGCCGACGAACGAGGCACGATCGGCAGTCTGCTCGCCTGGCTCGACAAGGCCGAGAGCACCGATGAGCTGATGCCGCGCCCCGAACCTCCGGAGCCGGGAGTGGTGCAGCTGCTGACCATCCACGGCTCGAAGGGGCTGGAGTGGGATTCGGTCGCTGTCGTGAGACTGGTGGCCGACGAGCTCCCCGGCCGCGTCTCGGACACGTCGGGATGGTTCGGATTCGGCGTCGTGCCGTTCGCGCTGCGCGGCGACCGCGATGCGCTGCCGCGTTTCGAATGGGACCCGGAGTCCGCCGTCGGCGACGAGACCGATCCGAAGAAGCGCAAGACGCTCGCCCAGTCATCGCTGTCGGGCGGGATATCCAAGGCCTGGCCCCAGGGTGGAGCGCTTCGCCGCTTCAAGAACGCCTACCGGGACTATCAGCAGCAGGAGGAGCGACGCCTCGCCTACGTCGCCGTGACGCGCGCCCGGACCGATCTGCTGCTGAGCGGCTCGCACTGGGCCGGGCAGAAGTCGCCGCGGGTGCCGAGCGCCTATCTCGTCGAGGCGATGGAGATCCTCGGCCTCGATCCGGTGCAGCCGGTCGACCCGGACGAGAACCCCTATGACGGGCCGGGGGCGACCCTGACCTGGCCGCTCGATCCGCTCGGGGCCCGTCGACAGGTCGTGGAGGCCGCGGCATCCGCGGTTCGGCTGGCCGCAGAGGGGGAGCCGCAGGCCTCGCCCGAACTGTCGAGGCTTCTGGCCGAACGGGCCGCGCGCATGCGGGGCACCGACGCCCCGCCGCCCACCCGCGTTCCCGCGTCGCGTTTCAAGGACTACGTCACGGACTTCGGGGGCACGCTGTCATCGATCGTCCGCCCCATGCCCGAGAGGCCGTATCGGCAGACCCGACTGGGCACACTTTTCCATGCCTGGGTGGAACGTCGCAGCGAACTCGTCGGAGTGGGACGGCGTGTCGACGAGGCTCTCTGGGAGCTCGACGACGATGACGATGCCCCTCTCGGGCAGGACATCGGAGGTGCGGTGGTCTCACCGGCCGATGCGGCCGATCTCGAGACGCTGCAGGAGATCTTCGTGCGCAGCGAATGGGCGGGTCGGCAACCCCTCGCCGTCGAGATCGAGATCGACTTCGCGCTCGGGGGAGGAGCGGCCTCAGGCGACGACGGCCACATCGTCATCTGCAAGCTCGACGCCGTGTACCGCAGGGAGGACCGCGGCGGTCGAATCGAGATCGTCGACTGGAAGACGGGCAAGGCTCCCCGCACGGCGCAGGAGAGGGAGGACCGGATGCTGCAGCTCGCGCTCTACCGGCTCGCCTACCACCGCCGTTTCGGGGTGCCGCTCGATGAGATCGATGTCGCTCTCTACTACGTCGCCGATGACCTGGTCATCCGCGGAGAACGGATCTACTCCGAGTCCGAGCTCTTCCAGCGCTGGAGCGCGGCGCGCGCCGCGCGCTGAGCTTCGTCCTCGGGCGACGACTCGTCCGACCCGTCACCGGTGTCACCCGATGGGCGCACGACGGCGGGGGCGGCGTCACGTCGCTGCGCGTCATCGGGATGTCCCGACTCCTGGGCCGGACGCTCGTCCACGCGCACGGACGAGAGGTCCTCGGTCGCGAGGCTTCCCACCTGCATGCGGCGCGCCGCTTCTGCCGCGGCATCGGACATGTCTCCGGTGGCGTCTTCGTCGTGCCACAGCTCGTTCGGGTTGTACGCATCGGTCTGCATCGACGTGTCGACGTCGGCGACGGATGCCGCGGCGGGCACCCGGTCGAGCGCGTCGAGGGCCGAGTCGACGCCGTCACGCCGCGATGCGATCACGCCGAGGTCGTCGTCGTGCAGCCCTTCGGCGAGTGACTCCAGGAGCGCAGCGGCATCATCGACGATGTCCTGCCGGCGCAGCGAGTCGCCGTGCACGAGCCAGCGGGCGAACTCCAGCTCGGCGTGCAGACGCGCACGGACCTCGAGTGCGGCGTCGGTACCGCGATCGGCGGCTCTGGCGTATGCCGCGTGCACGTCGTCCGCCGCGTCGGGGGCCGCCGAGAGCCAGGAGAGGTCGATGGCGGGGTCGCCGACGGACAGCGAGTGCCACCCGATGAGGCCGGTGACCTCGGGTCCGAGATCCGGGTCGTCGCGGAAGAGGAAGGAGGTGGACTGGACGCCCCCGAGCACGACGGTCGACTCGTAGCGCCACAGGTCGTCGTCCGCGACGGCGTCGCGCCAGCGGATCGTCAGACGCGCCGGGACGCGACCGGTGGATGCGGCGGCGTCGACGAGGCGGATGAGCTCGTCGCGGCTCTCCTGCGCCGAGCGGGTGGTGAGCCCGGCTCCGCGCACGACCGACGTCGGCAGGGTGTGCACGGCGGCGATCGCGGTTCCCATCGATTCGGCCGCGCCACGCCCCGCCGGGACCATCGCCGCCTCGATCTGGAATCCGGGCAGCAGCTCGGTCACGAGTGCGCGGGAGTCGCCGAGGCGGGTCTCGCCGATGTACTCGGGCGCCCGGAAGGGGAGCATCGCGCGGGCACCGGCCGTGAGCGCGCGCAGGGCGAGCGCCTCCGCGGCGAGTTCACGGGCCGTCTCGTCGTCGTCCGCGACGCGGATCGCGAGTTCGCGTCCGTCGGCGAGCGTGGCGACGGCGGAATCGAAGCGTCCGTCGCCGTCAGCGCTCAGCGCGCGGGCTCCGGTCACCTCCGCGCCCGGCAGTGCGGCAGTCACCGCCGCGGCTAGAGTGAAAGGAGAGCGTCGCATACCCCCAGGGTAGGTGGACGCAGGGGCGGTCCCGCTTCCGCCACGCCCGTGAGAGAGGGAGCCGATGACCATGAAGACCACGTCCCTCGACCGCGCCGCCGACCTGAGGGGCGAGCCCGGCCTCATCGACCGACTCCGTGCCGACCGCACCACCCGAGTGATCGCCACGCGTGGCGGTCGGGTGCGCATCGCGGACGGCGACCTCGATCACGCGACGCTCCTGCGGGTTCCCGTCGAGGAGATCGTCGAGGCCACCTGGGCTCTGCTCGGACGTGACCCCGACGGCCATGCCATCCTGCTGGCCGTCCTGCCGCCCGAGCCCGAGACGGTGAGCGTCGACACGGCCCCGGATGAGATGTGGCTGGGGCTGCGCGATCTGGGTGCCCGTCTCGACCCCGACGAGACCGAGCTGCTCATCGAGGCGCTCGCCCTGGGCGGCTGGCTGCGGGACGCTCCGTTCTGTCCGTCCTGCGGCGGCGGCACCGAGCTCCGACAGGCGGGGTGGTCGAGGCACTGCCTGGTCTGCGGACGCGAGCACTTCCCGCGCACCGATCCTGCCGTCATCGTGGCCGTGGAGAGCGCCGACGGGGAGCGCCTGCTGCTCGGTGCCAACGCGAACTGGGGCGGCCGCATGTACTCCTGCTTCGCGGGGTTCACCGAGGCGGGGGAGTCGCTCGAGGCGACGGTGCACCGTGAGCTCGAGGAGGAGTCCGGCGTCCGGCTGGCCTCGCTGCGCTACGTCTCCTCGCAGCCGTGGCCGTTCCCGCGCTCGCTGATGCTGGGCTTCCGCGCGGTCGTCCTCGATGAGGGCGATGTGCGGCCCGATGGCGAGGAGATCATCGATGCGCGGTGGTTCACCCGCGAGGAGATCGGTTCCGCCCTGGCCGGCGACGGGCCGGTCGGTCTTCCCGGTCCGTCGTCCATCGCCCGCGCCCTTATCGTGTCGTGGTTCGAGGAGCGCGCGTGAGCGCGCTCGACGCCCTCGACGAACGGCAGCGGGAGGCGGCATCCGTGCTGCGCGGACCCGTCGCGGTGCTCGCGGGGGCCGGCACGGGGAAGACGCGCGTGATCACCCACAGGATCGCCCACGGCGTCGATACCGGTGCGTATTCGCCCTCGCGCGTGATGGCTGTGACGTTCACCGCCAAGGCGGCGGGCGAGCTGCGGGGACGTCTGCGGGCACTGGGCGTCGAGGGCGTCGCCGCGCGCACCTTCCATGCGGCCGCTCTGGCGCAGCTCAACTTCTTCTGGCCCACGCTCGCGGGTGCTCCGGCCCCGTCGATCATCGACAACAAGGTGCGCATGCTGGGGCAGGCCGCCGATGCCATGCGACTGCGCCCGAGCACCGCCACACTGCGCGACATCGCCTCCGAGATCGAATGGCGCAAGGTGTCGATGCTGTCGGTCGACGCGCACGCCGGCCTCGGGCGGTCGGTGAGCGGTGTCGACACGCAGCAGCTGGTCGAGCTGCAGCAGCGCTACGAGGCGCTGAAGGACGAACGGCATCAGCTGGATTTCGAGGACGTCCTGCTCGCGTGCGCGGGGATGCTGGAGGCGGAGCCCCGAGTGGCTGCCTCCGTGCACGAGCAGTATCGGCACTTCACGGTCGACGAGTATCAGGACGTGTCGCCGTTGCAGAACCGTCTGCTGGAGCTCTGGCTGGGCGACCGGCGCGACATCTGCGTGGTGGGCGATGCCAGCCAGACCATCTACTCGTTCGCCGGGGCCGAGCAGCGTTTTCTGCTCGAGTTCGGACGCCGGCATCCTGATGCGACGGTCGTCCGCCTCGAGACCAACTACCGGTCGCAGGCGCCGATCCTCGAAGCGGCGAACGCGCTCATGAAGGGCAGGCCGGGTGCGCTCGAGCTCGTCCCCGCGCGCGAGACCTTCAACGCGGATGCCCCCACGGTCACCGCGTACGACTCCGAGCGCGAAGAGGCCGAGGGCATCGCCGCGGCGGTGTCGGCACGGATCGCCGCGGGCACCTCGCCCGCCGACATCGCCGTGCTCTACCGTGCGCACGCGCAGTCCGCCGCGCTGCAGCAGGCGCTCGCCGCCGAGGGTGTCGCGACCTCGGTGCTGGGCGGTACGCGGTTCTTCGCGATGCCCGAGGTGCGCCAGGCGATCCTCGCGCTGCGGGCAGCGGCCGTCGCTCCCACCGAGCAGGGGTTCCTCCCGGGGGTCCAGCGTGTCCTGCGCGAACTCGGCCTGAGCGACGAGCCTCCTGCCGCGGGTGGCGCGCAGCGCGACGGCTGGGAGGCGCGACGCGCGATCCTCCGGCTCGCGGAGGATGCCGGACCCGACGAGAACCTGCGCACGTTCAGCGACTCGCTGATGGCTCGTGCCAAGGACCAGCATGAGCCGACCCTGCGCACCGTCACGCTGTCGACGCTGCACGCCGCGAAGGGGCTCGAATGGCCACACGTGCACCTCGCGGGGTGGGCCGAGGGGGCGCTGCCCATCTCTTATGCCACCGGATTCGAGGCCATCGACGAAGAGCGACGTCTCGCGTACGTCGGTGTCACGCGAGCCGCGCGTACGCTGGCGCTCTCCTGGTCTCGATCCGCGGGGCGAGGGGAACGAGCGCCGTCGCGGTTCCTCGCAGAGATGGGGACGACGGCACGCGGCACCGGCATTCTTCGTGAAATGTCACCGAACGCCACTCGCGCCGACCGTCGCCGCTGATCACCGCATACTCGCCCGGTGACGCGGATGCCGCCAGCAGCCGGGCGACGAGCGTGGCCGCATCGGCGACGCGTGCCGCGCTGAGAGCGCCTGCGGGGCGCGCGATGAGCTGCGCGTGCAGGCGCGGCCATGCCGGATCCTTCGCGCTGTCGTGCGCGTCGCGGCAGCTCAGACACGGCGAGATGCCGGGGATGATCACGGGGCCGACGGTCGTCCGCCCGCGCTCCCACGACACCGGCAGGTGTGCGGTGTCCTCCCGCAGGTAGCGCGCGAACTGCAGCGCCGCGGCCGCCCCCTCCACGAGCACGACGCCGACGTGCCGGGGATCCCCTCGCACTCCGTCGGCCACGCCCTCGTCGATCAGCGCCTCCCGCATCCGGTATTCGCAGCGGCCATCGAGGACGTCGATGCTCTCCACCCACGCCGCAGGGGGAGAGGGGGCGTCGTCGACCAGCAGCGGCTGGAGCCGCGCCAGCAGCTCGCGCGCGTCGGCGCGCGGTGCGCCGGCTGCATGGGCGACGACGTCGAAAGTCGAGCGGCGGAACCCGGCCGCCATGCGCGCGACGAGCCGCTCCACCCACGGTTCGGAGGCGGGGATCCGCAGAGTCCCCTCGATGCCGATCTGCAGGGTTTCTCCGTCGCGCCACAGCAGAGGGACGGCGGGGTCGAGGCGGGTCGTGATCTGCGGGCTCAGCGGAGGCATCCCTCGATTCTGGGGATCATCGCGTGCCGTGGGACGCCAGGAGGGCGATCGGTGGACAACATCGGTCGCCCTCGGCGTCTGTGCAGAAGAGGGGTCGGTCCGGTGCGCGCACGGCCGGATCAGACCGGTCGCTCGCCCCCGGTCCCGTCGCCGGGCCCGCCGTCGCCGGGGTCCTCGCCGTCGCGCTCCTCGCCGTCGGTCCCGGAGGCATCCGTCTCTGCGTTCCTCTCCGACGAGAAGTCGTCGCCGTCGAGCAGACGCGCCAGCGCCTCGTCGAACTCGTCGGCTGCCGGCTCCTCGCCGCGGGCCGTCGCCTGCAGCCGCGCCACCAGTGCGGACGGGTCGTCGATGTCCTCCGAGGTCGGCATCAGGTCGGGGTAGTCCCACAGTGCGTCGCGTCCGGCGGCGCCGACCGCGTCGGTGACGGCCTGCCACATGGCCGACGCCTCGCGCAGCCGGCGCGGGCGGAGCTTGAGTCCGACGAGAGCGCCGAGGGCGTCTTCTGCCGGGCCGCCCACCGCGCGGCGACGTCGTGCGGCCTCGGCGATGCGAGCGCCGTCGGGGAGTCGAGACGTCGCCTGGGCGGTGACGACGTCGACCCACCCGTCGATCGTCGCGACCAGGTTCTCGAGCCGCGCCAGCGCCTCGCCCTGCGCCTCCGTCTGCGTAGGCAGCAGTGCGCCGCC
>Ga0308161_1004166_pt1 | contig 13411 bp, 11 predicted proteins | sample PhyFR2_FD_201034 | JGI IMG/M metagenome (GOLD analysis project Ga0308161, IMG submission 201034) | Phyllosphere microbial communities from UC Gill Tract Community Farm, Albany, California, United States - DLSLF.R2 | ecosystem: Host-associated > Plants > Phyllosphere > Unclassified | place: USA...
CAAAATCGCCGCCAACATTATCAGATTCAAAGACGATCTCGCCTTTGACCATGTCATGAAACTTATATTCCGTATTGCGAGAAACCCGGAAACGAATGACAGGTTCCAATCCTTGCGCTTCTTTTTCGGCCTGTTCTTCAGGTGTCAAATTGGCACAGGTTCCGCCATAATGCGGCATTTCTCCACGCGCTCTTTGGCCTTCTCTTTCCGCTTCTAATTCTTCTTCCGTACAGTAGCACTTATACGCACGGTTGCTTGCAAGCAGTTGATCGATCAACGGTTGATATAGCTCACCGCGTTCTGATTGACGGTAAGGGCCGTAAGCACCTGGTGCAGCAGGAGATTCATCCCAATCCATTCCTAGCCATTTCAGGTTTTCTAACTGGCTTTTTTCACCGTCTGCAATATTTCTTTTTTGATCCGTATCTTCGATGCGGATGATAAAATCACCATCGTTGTGACGGGCAAATAAATAGTTGAATAAAGCCGTCCGGGCATTGCCGATGTGTAGATGTCCTGTTGGACTTGGCGCGTAACGTACACGTACTTTCGTCATTGTCTTCCTCTTCCTTCATCTCATTTTCAAACAATTGCTATTGTTTGAACGCTTATTGGTCTGCTTATCACATGTTTGATAACAAACAGGACCCTCAGCTAGAATTGTACAATCAATAGCCAAAATAGTAAAGGCAACTGGCATATTTTACGCCAGCTGCCTTAGATTATTTGTCTGATTTCGTGGAATCATGGTTATCGATGCCACGTCCCGAGTGGGCTGGTTTGGCAAAAATCATTCGCCCAGCTGCTGTCTGCAACGCACTTGTGACAACAACATCAATATGTTCATTCATGTAATGTTGACCATCTTCAACGACCACCATGGTTCCGTCATCAAGATATGCCACCCCTTGTTGACGCTCAGTACCAGCTTTCACGACGAGTACATGCATGTTTTCACCTGGTATCACTACCGGTTTGACCGCATTAGCCAACGCATTGATATTTAAGACCGGTACATTTTGAAACTCAGATACTTTGTTCAAATTATAGTCATTGGTCACAACGATACCATCTAACAATTTGGCTAACTTGATCAATTTACTGTCGACTTCAGAAATATCTTCAAAGTCGCCTTCATACATCTCAACTTCAATACCATCTTCTTTTTGCAGCGCGTTGAGAATATCCAAGCCTCTGCGCCCACGAACACGTTTCAAGCTATCACCAGAATCAGCAATATATTGTAGTTCATATAAGACAAAATTAGGAATCAATAGAACGCCTTCTAAAAAGCCCGTCTTGGCTATATCATAAATACGGCCATCGATGATCACACTGGTATCTAGAATTTTATACTTATGAAAATGATCCGCAAATTTCCGTTCCAGCATTTGCTGTTCTTCTTGGGTCTCAGTTTTCTTATTTTTTGGTGCAAAAACTTTCTTCCATTCATCGATACGTGTCGTACCGATTTGGAATCCTAGATAACCCAACAAAGCCATCACCAAGATAGGTGCTATCCCGTTGATAAAGGGAATATCCCAATTGTAAAAAGGGATTGAAACAATGACGCCTATCATTAATCCGATAATGGCACCTATTGCACCAAAAAGCAGATATGTGAGACTCAGTTCACTTAATTTTTCTTCAATTTTACGAATACCGGCTGCGACATATTTTGCTAATAGTAAAGATAATAAAAAGAAAATAAGGGCTCCAAGCAAACTATTAGTAATATTATTATTCAGCCATTGATTTTGGTTCTGTCCGATGGTCTGCCAAGCAATGGGCATCAATGAAATCCCCAGGCTTGCTCCTGCCAGCACCATGAGTGCGGTAATGACTCGTTTCTGCATACAATTTCCTCCATACTCACATTTATTTCCATCAAATGCCAAAGTTCCGGCAATTATTTGCTGCTATCGAAAGGGAACATCGGTCAGAATCAAGCGGTAGGCTTGATTCTATATGATATTCAGACAAAGTTAGCGAAAAACTTTGTGCAAGGTTTCTGACAAAGTCGATACGCCTTCTACTTCGATACCTTTGGGTGGCTTCCAGCCAGATAAATTATTTTTTGGCAAGTAGACTTTAGTGAAGCCTAATTTTTGCACTTCTTTTACGCGTTGCTCAATGGCATTTACCCGACGAATCTCACCCGTCAATCCAATCTCACCGATAAAACATTCGGTCGGACTGGTACCTTTTTCTTTATAACTAGAGGCGATACTGATCGCAATCGCCAAATCGATCGCTGGCTCATTTAATTTTACACCACCAGCTGCTTTTAGGTAGGCATCTTGATTTTGCAAAAGCAAACCCGCTCGTTTTTCCAATACAGCCATGATCAATGACACCCGATTGAAATCCAAACCAGTCGTCGTTCGCTTGGCGTTGCCAAACATTGTTGGTGTGACTAAAGCTTGGATCTCGACCAATATAGGGCGACTGCCTTCCATTGCGACTACAATAGCTGATCCAGTCGCACCTTCTAATCGTTCTTCAAGAAAAACCTGTGATGGATTGGCTACTTCTTTCAAGCCACCTTCTTCCATCTCGAAAATGCCAATTTCGTTGGTGGACCCAAATCGATTTTTGACAGCCCGTAAAATTCGGAAGCTATGATGCTTTTCACCTTCAAAATACAGGACGGTATCGACCATATGTTCTAACATTCGTGGCCCTGCAATCGATCCTTCTTTGGTGACGTGACCAACAATAAATATGGCAATACCATTGGTTTTAGCCAATTTTAAAAGCTCCGCTGTCGTTTCTCGTACTTGACTCACACTCCCTGCCACGCTTGTGATGTCGGGTTGTGTCATGGTTTGGATCGAATCAATGATCACATAATCTGGGCGAATCGTATCGATTGCCTTACTGATTTCTGACATATCCGTTTCTGGATATAAATAAAACTCAGTATCGATCGCGCCCAAACGTTCTGCACGCATTTTGATTTGTTCCGCACTTTCTTCTCCAGAAACGTATAGAACTGTTCCGCCAATTGCTGCCAATTGCTGTGATACTTGCAGCAAAAGCGTAGATTTTCCGATTCCAGGATCGCCACCGATCAGAATCAAAGAACCCGGCACGACTCCGCCACCCAAGACACGATTCAATTCGGCTAAGCGTGTCTGCACACGCGGTTCTTTTTTCGGCACAACATCCGCGATTTTCGTGGGTTGCATCCGTTGCCCCGTCAATGTGGTTCTTACCCGACGATCCGTGTTTTCTTGGATCACTTCTTCTACCATCGAATTCCAACTACCGCAATTAGGACATTTACCCAAATACTTAGGCGAACTGTATCCACAGTGTTGACAGACAAATTGACTTTTTGCTTTTTTTGCCATCTATTTCCTCCATGATCTACATTTATCCGACTAGTTGAATGAAGCTATTGATTAGAGGAGCCGAAACCGCCTTGACGGCTATTGGTCGTCACATCTTGATCTGCTTTTAAGAATGGCAAGAAAATCCCTTGCCCGATACGTTCACCTTTTTTGATTTCCAAATCTTTAGGGCCAAAATTGGTGAATTGAAACATGATGTGTCCTTCATTATCGGGATTATTATAATAATCACTGTCAATAACGCCGACACCATTTGTTAATACCAAAAAACGCTTCAACGGATTACTCGATCGATTCGTCAATTGTAAATACTCATCGTTTCCCATATAAGCCTTGATACCCGTTGATACCAATGTTGGTTTCAGCTGTTTTTCACTTTCTTTATCAAAGATTGCTTTCACACCATCTATGGGTCCGGCTTTCCAGATACTTGGAATCACCATGTCTTCAGCTGCTTCAAAATCATAGCCAGCAGCATGATGCGTTGCCCGTTGCGGCAACTGGATATTTTTTTCTTGATAATCAGTAACGATCTCAAATCCTCGTAATTTCATAGACGCCTCCAATAATTAATAAAACATATAGTTATTTTAGCATAGGACAGCTGATTTTCTTCATGTAAAACACAATTATCGGAAAGTCTTTACAAATTCTTCTCATCCACACAATAAAATGTGAAAAAAGAGCATGACGAATCTGGCTTTTGCTAGTACAATAGTAAAAATATCAAAAAAAGGCGGTGACCTATGCGGGAGTCTTTACAATCCAAAAAACGAATCGTTGTCAAAATCGGCACAAGTTCATTGATTTACCCTAACGGCAATATCAATTTATCGGGCATCGATGAATTGGCCTTCGTATTAACCGATCTGCAAAACCAAGGAAAAGAAATTATTTTGGTTTCATCAGGAGCCATTGGTGTCGGGATGAATAAACTGAACGTGAAAGAACGACCAAGAGAAATCCCAGAGCAGCAGGCAGTAGCGGCAGTTGGTCAATCAGAGCTGATGACTATTTATAATCAACGGTTTCAAACATATAGCCAGCAAACAGCACAGTTACTCTTGACCCGTGATATCATTGAGTTCCCTCAAAGCCGACAAAATGTCTGTAATACCCTTGAACAACTTATCGCTATGGGGATCATTCCTATCATCAATGAAAATGACACTGTGGCTGTCGATGAATTAGACCATTTAACAAAATTCGGCGACAATGATCAATTATCCGCAATCGTGGCCGAATTGATAGATGCTGACCTATTGATCATGCTGTCTGATATCGATGGATTTTATTCGGCAAATCCCCTCACAGACAAGTCAGCGAGACTGTATGATGAGATCCGCGAAATCACACCCGCACTTTTAGCGCAAGCCACTGGCAAAGGCAGTCCTTATGGCACCGGCGGAATGACCAGTAAGCTGAAAGCTGCGCAACGAGTACTTGCCAGCAATAGTCAAATGATTCTGGCCAATGGCAAACAACCTAAAATGATCTTTGAGATATTGGCTGGTAATCAATTGGGTACCTATTTTTATAGACTAGAGGAGGAACATGCATGATTGATTTGACAAAGATTGGCCAACAAGCCAAAAAAAGTGCCCATGAATTAGGACTGCTTTCAACAAAAGACAAAAACAATTTATTATTGCAGATGGCCGATGCGATTGAACGCAACACTGAGATGATTCTTGTTGCGAACGAACAAGATCTCGAAGCTGCGCGGCTGCAAAAGACCACGCCGACATTGTTGGATCGTTTAACCTTAACGCATGCACGCATTTTGGAAATGGCCAACGGAATGAGAGAAGTCGCGCAATTACCTGATCCAATTGGACGCGTCGATCAAATGTGGCGCAATGCGGACGATCTGCTGATCGGTCAGCAAAGAGTGCCGCTGGGGGTCATTGGTATTATTTATGAGGCGCGGCCGAATGTGACCACAGATGCGGCCAGTCTTTGTTTTAAATCAGGCAATGCAGTGATTCTGCGTGGCGGAAAAGAAGCTTTTTATTCCAATCAAGCCTTAGTGGCTGTTTTACAGCAATCTCTAACTGACAATGGTGCTTACCCCCATGCCATTCAATTCATTACCGATACGAGCCATGAAACAGCAGCTGAAATGATGCGTCTCAATAAGTACATCGATGTTTTGATTCCGCGAGGCGGTGCCGGATTGATCAAACGGGTCAAAGAAACTGCAACTGTGCCCGTGATTGAAACCGGTACGGGCAATAATCATGTCTATATCGATCAAGGTGCGCAGTTGCCCATGGCCTTGTCGATCGTGATCAATGCCAAAACCCAACGGCCCTCTGTCTGTAATGCGATCGAGACAATTCTAGTCCATGAAGCTGTAGCGGAAACTTTTTTGCCGCTTTTAACGGAACAAATAGCTGATCAAGTTGAATTACGGGGAGACGAAAAAGCCCGGGCTATTTTGCCCCAGGCTGAAGTTGCCACTGAAGAAGATTGGGCAACCGAATTTTTAGATTATATTTTGGCAATCAAAGTGGTTTCTTCACTAGATGAAGCCATCACACACATCAATCATTACAATACAAAACACTCAGAGGCCATCGTGACAGATGACTATTTTGCATCGCAACGTTTCTTGAAAGAAGTGGATGCCGCAGCTGTCTATGTCAATGCTTCCACGCGATTCACAGATGGTTTCATGTTTGGATTTGGTGCAGAGATCGGTATCTCGACTCAAAAATTGCATGCACGAGGACCGATGGGTTTAGAAGCATTAACATCAACCAAATACGTGATTTACGGAGAAGGTCAGACCCGTTCATGATCTGGTCTTCCCTTCGTACAACCCCCGCATTTACCATTTAGGCTATGCGGGGGTTTTGTTACTTCGTTACGTGTACATCTTGGTTCTGGTGTACAAAAGTCAGCGGTTCAATTTTGAATAATGCCAGTAATATCTGATTGGTCTGTTCGAAGATCTGTGCCTCTGTCATCTTTTTCGGACAAATAACCGTTTGGTCAGTGGTAGCAAATCGTGCATCGCGAAAGTTCTCGCTAAAGCGCACTTCCTGCGTGCCTTTTTGGTATATCAGTCCTTCCTCTTCTTCTAACCATAAACGCGTCTGCCAATGATTGACTTGAGCGATTGGCATGATCAAAGCCCCGCAGTCCAATTGCTCTAATGCATATTCACGACCGTTGTCTAGCTGCATAGTAAACGTGCGCAGTGCGAAGGGTACGCAAGCATTACAGCCGCCTTCTGTTATCACTTCTTTACTTTTGATGATTGCCTTCATTACAACTTTCCTCCTTTATTTTCTTATTCATGTTTAGTTTATCACAAATCGTCTGGCTGACGACTTAGGGAAAATTCCGTCTAAAGTTGGATGTGTGAAAAGGAAAATCTTGATATGCTAAGGATAAGTTAAAAACCATTTAGGAGGATTCACTATGAATACACAAAGTTTATTCGGAAAAATCGTTGCTGTCGTGGCCGTTTTGATTTTAGCATCTGCTGTTCTATCGTTAATTTTAGGACTGATTGGCGGCTTGATTGGCTTGATCTTCCGCTTTGGGATCCCATTACTGATCGCCATTTGGATCGTTCGCTGGCTGACTGCTGTTCGACAACGCCCAAGAAAATATTACCGCTAATCTCTTTACACAAAAAAACCAGTGATCTCCGCAAGATTTCTCTAAGCAGCGATCACTGGTTTTTTTTAATTATCCTAATGCAACATCCAAAATCATCATCAAAATAAAGCCCAGCATCACACCAAAGACAGCAAAATGACGCCGACTCGTCAAAGTTTGTTGCGCTTCCGGAATCAATTCTTCCACCACCACATAGATCATCGCACCCGCAGCAAATGCTAGTGCATAGGGTAAGACCGCAGACATACTTGTAACCAACAATGCACCAATCACACCAGCAATTGGCTCAACGATACCTGATGCCTGTCCATAGACAAACGCTTTTTTCCGGCTAAGCCCTTCTTGTCTTAAAGGAATCGACACCGCAGCACCTTCTGGAAAATTTTGGATTCCAATCCCAATCGCTACTGATAATGCCGCTAGAACAGCGGCTCTAGGATCATCCGCACTGGCAGCAGCACCAAAAGCAACACCAACAGCTAAACCTTCCGGAATATTGTGCAACGTGATTGAAAAAACAAGCAAAATCGTTCGTTTGAGATGGCTCGGCAGTCCTTCTGTTTCATGATTTGGACCAAAATGCATATGCGGCAGTGTTTTATCAGCAGTATATAAAAACAAGCCACCCAAGCCAAAACCAATACTCACAACCAGCCAAGGGATATCACCGTTTTCCTGAGCGCGAGCAATTGCTGGGTCCAACAGTGACCAAAAGCTTGCAGCGATCATCACACCTGAAGCAAATCCCAACATCGTATTTAATACATTTTTGTTGATTTCTTTGAAAAAAAATACCAAGGCAGCACCCAAGGCCGTCATTGCATAGGTGAATGCCGTTCCAGCCAAGGCTTGTTGCCATGGAGACAAACTGACAAGCCAATCAACCATTTTTCGTCCTCCTAATAAATAGCTCTTCCATTTACTCTAGCACAGGAGGTGAATCGGTTCTACTATCAAGCTAAACTATGGATGATTTTTTGATAACTTTGTTCGTGAATGCTGATTTAATCCACAGGTTTACTTGAAAGTTTCAACATTCATCGCTATAATGCTAGAAGACTCCATGTCAATCTATATAAAGTGAGGAAAAGAATTGATTACAGTAAGTGATGTAAGTTTGCATTTTTCAGACCGCAAACTATTTGACGATGTTAATATTAAATTTACGCCTGGTAATTGTTATGGTTTGATTGGTGCAAATGGTGCTGGTAAATCAACTTTTTTAAAAATATTATCTGGTGAGATCCAGCCGTCAACAGGCAATGTATCTTTAGGTCCTGATGAACGGATGGCTGTCTTGAAACAGAACCATTATGATTATGAAGAATATGCAGTGATTGAAACAGTCATCATGGGCCATAAGCGCCTCTACGAAGTGATGAAAGAAAAAGATGCCATCTACATGAAAGAAGATTTTACAGATGAAGATGGCATACGCGCTGCTGAACTAGAAGGTGAATTTGCTGAGCTTGATGGATGGGAAGCTGAGCCAGAAGCAGCGGTTCTTTTACAAGGATTGAATATCCCTGAGGAATTGCATCATCTGCAAATGAAAGAATTAACGGCCGGGCAAAGAGTCAAAGTTTTGTTGGCACAAGCTTTATTCGGTAAACCTGATGTTCTCCTGCTAGATGAACCTACGAATGGTTTAGATATCCAATCGATCAACTGGTTAGAAGAATTTTTGATCAACTTTGAAAATACAGTCATCGTTGTATCTCATGACCGCCACTTCTTAAATAAAGTTTGTACCCACATGGCTGACTTAGATTTTGGCAAAATCAAACTATTCGTTGGGAATTATGATTTTTGGTTAGAATCTAGTCAATTGGCTGCAAAATTACAATCACAATCAAATGCAAAAAAAGAAGAGCAAATCAAAGAGTTGCAAGACTTTATTGCACGTTTTAGCGCCAATGCGTCTAAATCAAAACAAGCAACCTCTCGTAAAAAAATGTTAGATAAAATCACTCTTGATGACATCCAACCTTCATCTCGCCGTTATCCTTTCGTTGGTTTCAAACCGGAAAGAGAGATCGGTAATGATCTATTACAAGTGGACAATGTCAGTGTCACCATTGATGGCAAGCAAATTCTCAGCAATATCTCTTTCACATTGAACAAAGATGATAAAGTTGCGTTTGTAGCAAATAGTGATATTACAACCACCACTTTGTTCAAAGTGATCATGGGTGAAATCACCCCTGATACAGGCAGCGTCCGCTGGGGTGTAACAACACAACATGCTTACTTGCCTAAAGACACAACCACCGAATTTGATACCGACATGCCAATCGTTGATTGGTTGCGTCAATATGCTGGCAAAGAAGAAGATGACAACACCTTCTTACGCAGCTTCTTAGGTCGGATGCTCTTTTCTGGTGATGAAGTATTGAAACCTGTCAACGTCCTTTCCGGAGGCGAAAAGGTCCGTTGCATGCTGTCTAAACTGATGTTATCTAAAGCCAATGTGCTGGTATTAGATGATCCGACCAATCACTTGGATTTAGAATCGATCACTGCTCTAAATGATGGTTTAATGGCCTTTACCGGATCATTGCTGTTTGCTTCTCATGACCACCAATTTATCCAAACATTAGCGAACCGGATCATTGCGGTTTCTAGTAAGGGTGTCGTAGATCGTGCCGAAACGACTTATGATGAGTTTTTAGAGAACAAAGATGTTCAAAAAAGAGTTGCTGAATTAAATAATTAAACAAGAAAGCCAGTTGAACATTCCTAAATGCTCAACTGGCTTTCTTTATGGTTGACTTTAAGCACTAGCTACACGACTTGTACCAAATGAAAAAACCGCAAGACAACCATACCCGGTATGACTAGATATCGTCGGACCTAGTGGGTAATGATAAATATCAACATCTGGAATTTTTTCACGCAAACTTACAATCACTTTATCAGCGGCCTCATCATCGCCAGCATTCGCAATGTAGACAGTCCTTGTTTGTGTTGCTTGCAGATTGGCTATCGTATGATCGACAATGTTCTGGATTGATTTATTGCGCCCCCGCACTTTATCCACATTTCGCAGTTTTCCATCCATATCCACGGTGATGATCGGTTTGACATTCAATAAGCCGCCAATTGCCGCTGCAGTTTTAGAGATCCGTCCTCCTCGTTCTAACTGCTTCAAATCGTCCACTGTCACCCAGGAATCAACTTGCATTTTGTGTTCTTCGACCCATTGGCTCACTTCCAGCAATGAAGCCCCTGCTGCTTTACGCTTGGCTGCCTCCGCAACCAAAAGCCCTTCACCTAAACTCGCTGATTTCGTATCGATCAGTGAAATATTGACTGTTTCGTATTCCTCTTTCAGTAATGCCACAGCTTGTACAGCACTTTGAAAAGAACCACTCATTCCTGAAGAAAAACCTAAATATAAAATAGGTGTTCCTGCATCTACATATGGACGAAAATGTTCCATATAGCGACCTACATTAATCTGAGATGTAGTCGGTTGTGCATGTTCTTTTAATTTTGCTAAAAACCAATCTGTATCAAAAGATTGGCCCATATCATCCGTATACTCTTTCCCCTCTAACGCAACTACCATCGGAATATAAGCGACATCTAGTTCAGCCAATCGTTCCGCAGGTAGGTCACAACAAGAATCAGTTATCAATTGAAACATGATTCCACCCCTTTCATATCATTTATTATAGCAAAAAAAGCACAAGACAAAAGCATTCTCTCGCGTTGAAGCAAATGAAACAACTGTTTTTTTGCTTTTCTGACGTGATTCATACATTATCTTGTGCTGTGCCGCTATTCGACACTGTTAGTTGTTTAGATTTGTGCCCAGACACTTTCTAAAATATTGGTTTGATTACGATCTGGTCCAACAGAGAAAGTAGAAATGCGAACACCGACTAATTCTGATACCCGATGGACATAGTTCCGAGCATTTTCAGGCAAATCTGCCAATGTTTTGCAGCCAGTAATGTCTTCAGACCAGCCAGGCAATTCTTCATAAACAGGTTTGCAGCGATTCAATTCTTTCAAGCTCGCTGGATAGTGATAAATTTCCTCTCCGTCCAATTCATAGGCAGTACAAATCTTGACTGTATCCAATCCACTCAAAACATCGATTGAATTCAAAGATAGATTAGTGATTCCTGAAACGCGTTTTGAATGGCGCATCACAACGGTATCAAACCATCCTACACGACGAGGGCGCCCAGTTGTGGTTCCATATTCCCGACCAACTTCACGAATTTGCTGACCCGTTTCATCAAACAATTCCGTTGGAAAAGGACCATCCCCCACACGAGACGTATAAGCTTTACACACACCCACCACTTTATTGATCTTTGAAGGTCCGACCCCACTGCCGATGGTCACACCGCCAGCTACTGGGTTTGAAGACGTCACAAACGGATACGTTCCTTGATCAATATCCAGCATCACACCTTGGGCCCCTTCAAATAAAACCCGTTTGCCCGCATCCAGGGCATCATTTAGAATCACTGATGTATCTGTCACATATTGCTTGATTTGCTGTCCATAAGCATAGTATTCTTCAAAGACATCATCAAAATCAATCGGTTCAGCATCGAACATCTTAACAAATTGACGATTTTTTTCTTCTAAATTGATTCGTAACCGTTCTTCAAAGATCTCTTTATCCAATAAATCTGCGATCCGAATACCGATCCGCGCTGCTTTATCCATATAAGCAGGTCCGATCCCTTTGATGGTTGTACCGATTTTATTTTCGCCTTTTGCGTCTTCTTGCAGCTGATCCAATTGGATATGATAAGGTAAAATAACATGTGCTCGATCAGATATTTTTAGATTTTTTGTTATTATATTATTTTCCTTTAAATATGCGAGTTCTTTTACCAGTGATTTAGGATTGACCACAACACCATTTCCGATGACACTGATTTTATCTGCATAAAAAATCCCTGAAGGAATCAAATGCAATTTATAGGTCACACCGTCAAATTTAATTGTATGTCCCGCATTGTCGCCACCTTGATAACGTGCAATGACTTCTGCGTTTTCACTCAAAAAGTCCGTGATCTTTCCTTTACCTTCGTCGCCCCATTGTGTACCTACTACTACTACAGATGACATAAAATGACCTCTTTCTTTGATTAATGCATTCCTTATGTATTGTAACAAGTTTCGCAATGGCTTTCAATCTAAAATCGAATATTTAATTCGATTTATCTATTTTAAAGGTTAAAAAACGAACTATTTTTTTCTGAATAAAAAAAATAGCATTTAAAAGCGAATAAAAATAGCACACCCGATTTCAACAGGTGTGCCATAAGACGATGTGTTTATCCAAATTCTGTGCGTGGAGAAACCGAAGAAAACTTATTGTATTCTTTGATAAACAATAATTCCACAGTACCACGGGCACCGCTCCGGTTTTTTTCGATAATAACTTCAATGACATTATTGTCTTGCTGCTCTTCTTGATTGTCGTCTTCGCCTTCTTCGCTGCGATAGTAATCATCTCGGTATAAAAAGGCCACGATATCCGCATCTTGCTCGATCGATCCTGACTCCCGGATATCACTCAACACGGGACGTTTGTCTTGCCGTTGCTCTACCCCCCGTGACAACTGGGAAAGCGCAATAACTGGTACTTTTAATTCTTTCGCTAATTTCTTTAATTGACGGGATATCTCTGATACTTCTTGTTGCCGATTCTCACGTCCAGTTCCTTCGATCAATTGCAAATAATCAATCAATATCAATCCGAGATTGCCTTTTTCTTGCGCCAATTTGCGACAACGGGCGCGAATCTCTGATATTTTGATCCCTGGTGTGTCATCGATATAGATGCTAGCATTGGATAAACTACCCATAGCTACGATCAAATTGCGCCATTCCTCTTCAGACAATTGCCCGGTTCGCAAATGTCCGGCTTCAATCGAGCCTTCTGCACATAACATCCGATTGACTAGGGATTCAGCACCCATTTCCAAACTAAAAATAGCGACAGAACGATCTGTTTTGGTACCGACATTTTGTGCGATATTCAATGCAAAGGCTGTTTTACCCACGGCTGGACGAGCAGCAAGAATAATCAATTCTTCTTTTTGCAGCCCCGCAGTCATTTTATCTAATGCAGGATAGCCTGTTGGCAAACCTGTGATCTCTTCATTGTTTTGCGCCAATTGATCGATATTTTCAATTGTCCGATTTAAGACATCTGCAATTGATTGAAAGCCGTTGCTATTTCGTTTTTCTGATACTTCCAGAATGCTTTTTTCGGCTTGATCAATGATGGATTGAACATCTTCATCTTGTTCAAAACCTTGTGTAACGATTCTGCTGGCTGTTTGGATCAGATTCCGCAAAGTGGCCTTGTCGTCAACGATTTTAGCATAATAGGCTATACTGGCCGCTGATGGTGATGCTTGACTGAGTTCCGTTAAGTACGTTAA
>Ga0308161_1004169_pt1 | contig 13406 bp, 11 predicted proteins | sample PhyFR2_FD_201034 | JGI IMG/M metagenome (GOLD analysis project Ga0308161, IMG submission 201034) | Phyllosphere microbial communities from UC Gill Tract Community Farm, Albany, California, United States - DLSLF.R2 | ecosystem: Host-associated > Plants > Phyllosphere > Unclassified | place: USA...
ATCTGCGCCAGGAATTGCGACAGCTGGCCGGCGCCGATGATCAGCATGCGCAGGCGCGGGCCGTGGATCGTGACGAGCGTGTGCCCTTCCATGCGCAGCTGCTGGTCGGCGCTGCCGGCTTCCAGTTCGACCGCGCCGGTGGCGAGATCGAGCGTGCGCCGGGTCAGCACGCGGCGCTGGGCCAGCGCCAGCAGTTCGTCCATGCGGCTGCCCGCGCCGAGCGGCTCGACGACGAGCTGGATGGTACCGCCGCAGGGCAGGCCGAAGCGGTGCGCCTCGTCGGCCGAGATGCCGTAGGTGATCACTTCCGGCGCCGTGCGCACGATGCCGTGCTCGCGCACGGCGGCGATCAGGTCGTCCTCGATGCAGCCGCCCGACACCGAGCCGACGACGGCGCCGTCGGCGCGGATCGCCATCGTCGCGCCTTCCGGCCGCGGACTGGAGCCCCACGTGCGCACGACGGTCACGTACTCGCAGCGCCAGCCGGCGCGCAGCCAGGCGTCGCAGGCATGCAGCACTTCGAGGTCGATACTGTCCATTGCCATTCCTCTTCTTTTGCTTCTGTTGCCGATCGATAATTCACGGGCCGCCGGCCGCGCTTCGGCGCCGGAGGGTATCCCAAATCCTAACGCAAAACGGCAAAAGGCGACGGCCGCTCGACAGCGCTATACTCGACGGATCGCGACCACCCCCGGTGACCTGCATGAAACCAGACCTGCTGTCCCTCTTGCGTATCGACGTGCCCGTGATCCAGGCGCCCATGGCCGGCGTGTCCACCGCCGCGCTGGCGGCCGCCGTGTCGAACGCCGGCGCGCTCGGCTCGATCGCCGTCGGCGCCGGCGATGCCGCCCAGGGCCGCGCCGCCATCGACGACGTGCGCCGCCTGACCGACCGCCCGTTCAACGTCAACGTGTTCTGCCACCGTCCGGCGCAGGCCGATGCCGCGCGCGAAGCGGCCTGGCTCGACTACCTCGCCCCGCATTTCGCGGCGCACGGTGCCCGGCCGCCGGCCGGCCTGCGCAATATCTACCCCAGCTTCCTCGACGACGATGCGATGCTGGACGTGCTGCTGGAGACGCGGCCCGCCGTCGTCAGTTTCCACTTCGGCCTGCCGGACGCGTACCGCATCGCCGCGCTGAAGGAGGCGGGTATCGTGCTGCTGGCCAGCGCCACGTCGCTGGACGAAGCGCGCCAGGTGGAAGCGGCCGGCATCGACGCCATCGTCGCGCAGGGCTACGAAGCGGGCGGGCACCGCGGCCTGTTCGACCCGGAGCGCGGCGATCCGGCCATCGGCACCTTCGCGCTGACGGCGCTGGTGGCGAACGCCGTCGGCATCCCGACCATCGCCGCCGGCGGCATCATGAACGGCGCCGGCATCGCCGCCGCGCTGCGCCTGGGCGCCGCCGCCGCGCAGATGGGCACGGCGTTCATCCCGTGCCCCGAGTCGTCGGCCACGCCGCACCACCGCGCGCTGCTGCAGGCCGGGGAGGGCGTGATCACGGCGGTGACGGACGTCATCTCGGGCCGGCCCGCGCGCGGCCTGGTGAACCGGCTGTTCAGCGAGATCGGCGCGCCCGGCCATCCGCCGCTGCCCGACTACCCGATCGCGTACGACGCCGTGAAGGCGCTGAACGCGGCCGCGACGAAGGCCGGCAGCCAGGACTTCACGGTCAACTGGGCCGGCCAGGGCTTTCCGCTCGCGCGCACGCTGCCGGCGGCGGCACTGGTGCGCCTGCTCGCCGACGAGCTGGCGCAGGCGCGCTGACGCATCAAGCGTCGTTGTAGGCCGCTTCGATGGCGTCGCGGCGCGGCGCCGCGGCGATGTGCACGACGACGACGACGTCCAGCGGCAGGGCGGGGTGCGCGGCGCGGTGCCTGGCGAACCAGAACACTTCGTCGATGTCCTCGTCCTCGGGATCGTGGGCGGCGGTCAATACGCGGCGCTCGTCGGGGACGTCCTCGTAGTCGACGGCTTCCAGCGCGGCATCGTCGACGGCTTCCGTCCACGCCTCGGCATCCTTGCCCCAGGCCTGCACATAGCGTGCGCCGGACGCGACGAGCCAGCGCGCCGCATCCCACAGCCACGTCTCGACGACGTCTTCCTCGGCCAGCACGACGGCGAGGAATGGAGGACGCTCGGCCAGCGCCGGCAGGTCGGCGTCGGGCGGCAGGTGCAGATAGGTCAGCTTTCTTTGCATGGCGATAGGCGATGGTGCGACAGGCGGTTCTCGATAAGCCGCCAGCTTACCACCGCCCGGGTCGACCGCGCCGGCCGCTCTGCGTTACCATGCGTAGCGCCGGGACTGCCCGGCTTGAACCGTGGAGTCCCATGAAAACCCTTGCTTCCCTGGCGCTCGCCGCCGCCACCGCAGCCACCGCAGCCACCGCCGTCTTCCCGGGCGCCGCCCACGCGGCCATTCCCGTGTACGGCTTCTTCGTCAAGAACACCTATCCGCACGACCCGCAGGCGTTCACGCAGGGCCTGTTCTTCCGCGACGGCCAGCTGTACGAGACGACCGGCCAGAAGGGCCATTCGTCGCTGCGCAAGGTCGACCTCAAGACCGGCAAGGTGCTGCAGAAGAAGGACCTGGCGCCGGAATTCTTCGGCGAAGGCTCGACCGCGGTCGGCGACACCATCGTGGGCCTGACCTGGCAGTCGAACGTCGGCTTCCTGTTCGACGCCAAGACCTTCGCGCTGAAGGGCCGCTTCAACTACAAGGGCGAGGGCTGGGGCCTGGCCAGCGACGCGCAGCATGTCTACATGAGCGACGGCTCGGCCGAGATCCGCGTGCTCGATCCGAAGACGCTGGACGAGCAGCGCCGCATCCGCGTGACGGCCGAGGGCAAGCCGATCACGCAGCTGAACGAACTGGAAGTCGTCGACGGCCAGCTCTTCGCCAACGTGTGGGGCGCGGACGTGATCGCGCGCATCGATCCCGACAGCGGCAACGTCGTCGGCTGGATCGACTGCTCGGGCCTGCTGCCGCCCGGCCAGCGCGGCACGACGAACCCGGATGCCGTGCTGAACGGCATCGCGTGGGAGCCGAAGCAGCACCGCCTGTTCGTCACCGGCAAGCTGTGGCCGAAGCTGTTCGAGATCGAGCTGGTGCCGATCCAGCGGCGCTGACCGTCATCCCCGCGCAGGCGGGACCCCAGTTTTGCGCACATCGCCGTCATGCATAAACTTGGGCCCCCGCCTTCGCGGGGGCGACGGTATACTCGCGGGGGAGGGGACGGTGTACGCGCGGGGGCGGCGGTGTACGTTGGGTCAGGACGTCACCGCGATCACCACCTTGCCGAAGTGCGAGCCGGACGCCATGTAGCGGTACGCCTCGCGCGCTTCGTCGAACGGGAACACGCGGTCGACGACGGGATCGATGCCCGTCGCGGCGGCGAAGCGCGTGACCTGTTCCAGCATCGTGCGGCTGCCGACGTAGATGCCGACGAGGCGCTTGGCCGTCGCCAGCAGGGTGGCCGGATTGACTTCGCCGCCGAAGCCGCTGACGCCGCCGATGACGGCGATCGTGCCGCCCATCGCGGCGGAGGCGATCGAGCGGTTCACCGTGCCCTGGCCGCCCACTTCCAGCACCACCTGGGCGCCCGCGCCGTTCGTCGCGCGCAGCACCTCTTCCTGCCATTCCGGCGTCGTGCCGTAGTTGATCGTGTGCGTCGCGCCGAGTTCCCTGGCACGCGCCAGCTTGGCGTCGCTCGACGACGTGACGATCGTGTCCAGCCCGGCCGCGCGCGCCAGCTGCAGGCCGAGGATGCTGACGCCGCCCGTGCCCAGCAGCAGCACGGTATCGCCGGGGCGGGTGCGGTGGCTGGACTCGAAGATGGCGTTCCACGCCGTCACGGCGGCGCAGGGCAGGGTGGCCGCGGCCGTGAAGCTCATCCCGTCCGGGAGCTTGACCAGCGCGTCCTCGTCCAGCACGACTTCCTCCGCCAGCATGCCGTCGATGTCGCCGCCGAGCGCGTGGCGTACCTTGTCCGGACCGGTGGGACCGTCGTGCCAGTACGGGAAGAACGAGGCGGCGACGCGGTCGCCCGGCTGCACGCGCGTGACGCCGGGGCCGGTGGCGACGACTTCGCCGGCGCCGTCCGAGCAGGGAATGATGGGGTCGTCGACGGTGACGAGGTAGTTGCCGCCGGCGACCATCAAGTCGCGGTAGTTCAGCGAGACGGCGTGCACACGCACGCGCACCTCGCCGTTGCCCAGTTCACGGTGGGGAAAGTCCACGCATTGCAGCCCGTCGATGCCGTCGCCGGGTAAGATCTGGTAAGCCCGCATTGAGGTCCTCCATCGGTTGGTGGCCGCCCACGCCGGGCGGGACGTCATTGTCGCCGCAACGCGCGGGGCAGCGGCGCACGCTCGGCCTCCATGTCATCTACAATTATTTTCCCTGAACAACCATGCGTTCGCCACCATGACCGATGTTCCTGCCGTGCGCAGCATGCGCGCATCCGACCTCGCGTTTGCCGCCTCGCTTACGCTGGCCGAGCGCTGGCATAGCGAAACTCAGGAAGAGTTCGAAGGATTTTTTGCGCGCGATCCAGCCGGCTGCCTGATCGTGGAACAGGCCGGGCGGCCGCTCGGGATCGGCGTCGCCACGGCATACGGCGCCGTCGGATTTCTCGGCCAGATCGTCGTCTGCCCGGACGCGCGCGGACAGGGTGTTGGTCACCGCATCATCGCTGCCCTGGTCGATCATCTCGAGCGTAGCGGCGTGCGCAGCATGTATCTGGACGGCACGCAGGCCGGTGTCCCGCTCTACGAACACCATGGTTTTCTGCGCGTGCAGCCGTCGCTGCGCTTCGCCGGCACACTGCATGGCGCGGCGCATCCGCACGTGCGCCCGATGCGCGACGCCGATCTGGACGCGGTCTGCGCGCTGGACCGGACATGGTGGGGGGCCGACCGCGGCTTCTTCATCCGTCGGCGCCGGCAACTGCATCCTGATTTGTGCCACGTGTTCGAACGCGATGGCGTCATCGCGGGCTACGTGCTGGCGCGCCGTCGCGGTGACAAATTGTGGATCGGACCATGGTGCGCCGCGCCTGACGTCGAGGCGCCCGAAGCGCTGGTGGGCGCGCTGGCGGCGCCAGGGGTCGCGGTCCAGGCCCATGCGGGCGCGCTCGCCTCCAGCACGCGCGCGCGGGAAGCGCTGCTGCGGCTGGGACTTGCCGCCGGCAACGACCCGCCGTGGCGCATGGTGCGCGGTCCGGACGTCCGGCTCGCGCATCGCCCGGAAGTGCTGGCCAACGGGACGTCGGCCAAGGGCTGAGCGTTTACTTCGCGGCCGCCTTGCCCTGCTGCGCCGGAATGAAGTCCTCCAGAACCGCCTGCTTCAGCAGCGCCGGGGGCAGGATGCCCTGGGCGATGATGAAGTCGTTGAACGCCTTCAGGCTGAAGCGCTCGCCCAGCGCCAGCTCGGCCTGCGTCTTGAGCGCGCGCAGCTTGACGTAGCCGTAGTAATACGCCGTCGCCTGGCCCGGCATGCGGTACGAATAGCGGTCCACTTCCGATTGCGCGAACGGCTCGGACAGCACCACTTCCTGCATCAGGAACTGCTTGCCCTGTTCCGGCGTCATGCGGCCCAGGTTGATCTGCGGGTCGATCAGCGCGCGCGCCATGCGCAGCAGGCGGGCCTGCAGCGACACGAGCTGGCCTTCCGGCGGCATGTACGGCAGGATCATCGCTTCCGAATACAGGCCCCAGCCTTCGACGTTGGTGCTGTTGAACGCGTAGCGGGCGCGCGCCACCGACATGCCTTGCTCCACCATCGACGCGAACTGCAGCTCGTGGCCCGGACGCGCCTCGTGCGCCGTCAGCGTCCACGCCATCGCGGAGAAATCGAAGTCGTTCATCTTGTCCTTCGACTTGGCGTTCGGGTTCGCCAGCGGGATCACGAACTCGCCGTATTCGCCCGTGTTGCCGATCAGGCGCGGCGGGCTCATGAACGGTGCCGGCGAGCGCGCCGCCTCGGCCGGCGTGGCGGTGCGGATGTTGGCGTCGCGCGTCGGCAAGGTGACCAGGTCGTGGGCACGTACCATGCCTTCGATATCTTTTAAACGCTCGCGGTAGTACGGCAGCAGCTGGTCGGCCGGGATGGTCGATTTCTTGAGTTCGCGGATCACGTCGCGGTAGTCGGGCGACAGCATGTGCGTGCGCGCGGCGATCGTGTTCGCCACGACCTGCATCTGGTCGCGCACTTCCTGGAAGTCGAAGCCAGCGCGCTCGATCAGCTGCTCGGGCGCGATGTCGACGCCGACGTTGGCCAGGCGGTTCACGTAGATCGCTTCCGGCAGGCGCACTTCCTTGCGCGCGCGCGGCACGATGCGGCTCTTGACCCAGGCGTCGTAGTCCGCGACCTGCGTTTTCAGCGCCGCGACATCCGCTTCCCAGCCGGTGATGCCGGCTTTCTTGAACAGCGATTCGATGCCGTCCATGTAGGTCGCGTTGTTGTTCAGGCCTTCCTCGATCTCGCCCGCGTACGGGCCGATCAGCTTCTTGTCGGCGAGGCGTTCCTCGCCGCGGGCACGCACGAGCGTGGCGAGCGGCGTGAAGCCCGCTTCCTTGCCGGCGTAGCGCTTCAGGCGCACCAGCGCGAGCTTCTGGCGTTCCGGCTTGTTGCGCGGGTCGAGCAGGGCGCGCAGGCCGCCGTACACGAGTTCGCCCACGTTGACGTAGTCGAGCAGGTACTGGCGCTCCAGCTTCATCGTGGCGATTTTCTTGACGCGCGAGTCGATCAAAATGTCGAGGTCCTGGCGCACCTTGACGTCCTTTTCCCCGGCGCGGGCGCGGCGCAGTTCGGCCAGGCGCTTTTCCGTGTCGGCCAGCTCGCGCTCGTAGGCGCGCGGCTTGAAGTCGGCGACCTGCGTGTCGACGCTTTCGTCGCCCACTTCCGTGGATTCCTCGGGCAGGTAGCGGCCCGTGTCCTTCAGGACCGGCTGCGTGTAGGCGTCGCTGCGCGCGACCCAGGCGGGCGGCGTGGCGGCGGCGGCAACGCCGGAAGCGACGAGGAGGGCGAGACCGAGACGGGTGCGACCGATGCGAATCATGATGCTGCCTTTGTCGAATATGCCTGAGCGGCGAAGGAGGCATTCTAAATCGGCTTGGACACCATCAACCAGAAGATGAAGACGAAGGCGATGAACGCGGGGATGCCGAGCGCCACCCACGTGCGGAAGTATTTCCAGTATTGGGCGGGGAGCGGCGTGCCGTCGCGCGCGGCGGCGGCGGCCAGGTCGCGCAGGCGTATCTGGATCCACACGACGGGCAGCCAGCAGGCGCCGGCCAGCACGTACAGCACGGTCGACCACATGATCCAGCGGCTGCCCAGCGGATAGCCGGCCAGGTGCGCCATGTAAAAGCCGCTGGCGGGCTGGAAGACGGCGGTCGTCGCCGTGAACAGCCAGTCCGCGATCACCACGTACCTGCTGACGACGGCGATCGCGCGCACGTCGCGGCTTACATTCGCGAACAGCATGTACCAGGCCGAGCCGATGCCCGTGCCGAACAGGAAGGTCGACGACAGGATGTGCAGCCACTTCACGACGACGTAGTCCATTTACTTGTCCTCTTTCTCGAGTTCGAGCAGCAGCCAGATCGCGGCCAGCATCGGCACGTTCTTGGTCAGCGGGCCGTACGGATGGATCAGGAATTCGGGCAGGAAGAGCGCGATCACGACCGTATAAAAGCCGATCAGCAGCAGCTGCAGGCGCCACAGCCAGCGGCGCCGGCGCAGGAACAGGGTGCCGACGCCCAGCAGCAGGTCGAACAGCGCCGCGCCGTACAGCATCGCCGGGCGCAGTTCCTGCGGGATGCCGCTCCTGGCCAGCAGCTCGAAGCTGTCCGCCGCCGGATAGACGAACGCCGAGACGATGGCCGTGGCGATCCACACGAACGCGATCGCCACGCGCAGGATCGGCAGCAGCCAGTCCAGCTTGGCGCGCGCGCGCTCGGCGCCGGGGTCGACGACGAAGGAGGCGATCGTCCGCGCCGGCCGCCCCAGCAGGCGCAAGGTCGGGCCGGGATCGGCCGCGCTGCCGCGATCGAGCATGCGCAGCGCGTCCGGGTCGAGCAGGGCGCCGGGCACCCAGCCGCCGACCCGCGCGAGCAGCCGCGCCAGTGCGCCGGGCAGCGGCAGCACGCGCAGACGGCCCATGCCCATCGCGCGGCGCAGCGTGGCCAGGTACGCGACGAACGGCAGTGCCTGCGGGCCGACCAGGGCGATGCGGCGCACGGTACCGCCGCCCGATGGCGCATCCGCGGGTTCGACGTAGAGCCGCTGGCGCAGCAAGGTGACGATGGCGGCCACGACGTCGTCGACGTGGATCGGCTGCACCAGTTGCGGCGCGTCGCCCAGGCGCGCCGCGAACGGCAGCGACGCCATCGCCTTGAACGCGCGCGCGCTGGCGCCGTCCGCGCCGTACACGAGCGACGGCTGCACGATGACGGCCCGGATCGGCAACGAGGTCAGATAGTCGTCCGCGGCCTTCTTGGACAGGTGATACGCCGTGTCGGCGCCGTCGTCGGCGCCGAGCGCGGACAGTTGCACGACCATGTGCACGTCGTCCGACTCGGCGCAGGCGGCGAACAAGGCGCGCGGCGTGCGCGTGTGCAGGTTGGCGAACGACTGGGCGCCGCGCTCGCGGAAGATGCCGACCGTGTTGATCACGGCTTCCACACCGGAAAGGCGCGCCAGCCACACGGATTTGTCGGTATCTTTGGCGAAGTCGGCCTGGATCGCGGTCAGGCGCGGATGGTCGGGCAGCGCGCCCGGCCGCTCCGGATGGCGCACCGCGCACACGACGTCATGGCCTTCCGCCAGCAGCGCGTGCAGCAGGTGTTGTCCGATGAATCCGCTGGCTCCCGTGAGCAGGATCCGCATGCATTTCCTTTCTTTTCAATGACGATCGTATCCTCGAGAGGACTTCATGAATTCATGGAACACGGCATTCCGGCGCGGCGTCATCGGCGGTGCGACGTCGAGCCTGCTGTCGACCGCGGCACTGGCCCTGCTCGGCCGGCGCGAGGCCGGCAGCGCGTACGCGCCCACCAATGCGGTCAGCCACTGGATCTGGGGCGAGGAAGCGCTGCGCGAGGACGCCCCCACGCTGCGCCACACCGTGCCCGGCTACCTGATCCACCACGGCAGCGCCACGTTCTGGTCCGTGCTGTTCGAGCGCCTGTGCGGCCGCCTGCTCGACCGCCGGGAACCCGCCGTCACGCTCGGCGTCGCGACCGCCGCCTCGGCCGTCGCCTGCTTCGCCGACTACCAGCTCACGCCCAGGCGCTTCCAGCCCGGTTACGAAACGCGCCTGTCGCGGCCGTCGCTGGCCGTCGTCTACGGCGCGTTCGGGGTCGGGCTCGCGCTCGGCGCCATGCTGTGCCGCCGGGCCTGACACGGTCCTTCATGTTCCGCTTCTAGTCTAAGGGAGACGGCGAAAACGTGCCGCTTCATGTGGTGGCCGTCGTGCTGATGTACGCGGCCGAGGCGGCCATGTCCGCCGACGTCGACGTCGGCGCCGCCGGCATGGGGCGTCAGGGATGCGGCAAGCGCGGCGCCAGGCGCGCCGGGTCGCGGGCGGGTTAATGCGGAACACGGCGCGCCGCCAGGCCGGCGGCACGCCGCGGTCCGGTCAAGCGCGGTCAGAAGCTGTAGGCGGCGCGCGCATACACGTAGCGGCCGTTGTTGCCGAACGGCGTGTAGTTCGAGAACGGCGTGTTGTTCGTCGTGTTCAGCGCCGGCGGCAGCGTTTCCGAATACTGGTCGAACAGATTGTCCGCGCCCACTGCCAGGCTCAGTTGCCGGGTCAGCGCATAACGGGCTTCCAGGTCGACGATCGTGCGCGGTTTCAAGGTGAAGTCGAACGCGGGCGTCGTGCCCGGCGACAGGACCTCGCCGTAGCGGGTGGCGCGCGCGGTCACGCCCCACCCGTCGAGCTTCCAGGTGGCGCTGGCCGTGATCTTGTTCTTCGGCTGGCCCTTTTCCAGCGTGAGCACGTTGACCCGGTCGAACAGCACCGGCGCGGGACTCAGCGCGGCCAGCTGCGCCGTGGTCGGCACCTTCGTCACGTCCGTGCGGTTGAAGTTGCCGGCCAGGGTGAAATCGAAGCGGCCGGCGGCGCCTGCGTTGTACGGCATGGCCGCGACGATGTCGACGCCACGGGTCTTGGTGTCGACACCGTTGATGAAGAAGCGGCCGCCGCCCACGCCGGCGAAGCCCTGCGACACGATGTAGTTGCGCACGGCGTCCGACAACAGGTTTTCCGACAGCACGATGCGGTCGCGCACGTTGATGCGGTAGGCGTCGATCGTCAGGCTGACCTGGGCCAGGCGCACCACGGCGCCGAGCGAGAAGTTGGTCGACTTCTCGGCCTTCAGCGGCTTGGCGCCCAGCGCGACGGCCACCGGGTCGTTCGGCGTGAACGTGGTGATCTCGTACGGGATGCCGTCGACGAAGTTGGTCGACGTCGAGGTGAAGCGCTGCTGCTGCAGCGACGGCGCGCGGAACCCGTTCTGCACGGCGCCGCGCAGCGCGAAGTTTTTCGTGAAATCGAAGCGGCCGGCCAGCTTGCCGGACAGGTTGCTGCCGAAGTCGTTGTAGTGCTCCTCGCGCAGCGCGGCCGACGCGAGGAGTTTGTCGGTGATGTTCGCCTCGACGTCGACGAACACGCCGATCGCCGTGCGCGACGAGTTCGACGCGTTGGCCGGACGGAAGCCCGGGAACACCTGGGCCCCCGACGCCGCCGGCTTCCCGTTCGGCAGCAGCACGCCGCCGTTGCGCCAGGAATCCGGCTCGCCCGCGTGCAGCGCATAGCCTTCGCGCCGGGCTTCGGTGCCGATCGCCACGTTCAGCGGCGATGCCAGGCCACCCACGTCGAACTTGCGGACGCCGGTCAGGTTGTAGACGAGCTGGTTGTACGAAAAACCGCCGGCGTCGAACACGGTCTTGCTGCCCGCGCCGATCGAGGCGTTGAGCGTGTTGCGCACGTCGTAGTTCATGCCGTTCTGGCCGTACACGAGCGACGTGTCGAGGTCCCATTCGCCCACTGTCCAGCCGATGCCGGCGGCCGCGCTGAAGTCTTCCACGGTCGGGGCGATGATCGGCAGGAAGCCGTTTGGATAGATCGCCTGCACGTTGCGCGCGTCCTGCGGAATGCGGAAGTAGCCGGCCGAGCGCGCGTCGCGCAGCTGGTAGCTGCTCCAGCCGTAGACCTTGACGTCGCCGGCCAGGTTGCTGCCGGCGTTGACGAACACGGTCTTCTGCTGCATTTCCGGATCGCCGTACCAGGCGTCGAAGCGGTTGATCGTCAGCTCGCGCGGATCGTAGGCGCCGTTCACTTTCGCGTACTGCTGGCGCATGTCGTAGCCGCTGCGTTCCGTGTGTTCCTGGTTCTTGTACTCGGCCGCGATGGTGATGAAGCCGTTCTCGCCCAGCGGCAGGCCTTTCCAGGCGCTGACCGTGGTCGTCTGGCCGTCCGTGCGCTTGCGCGCATCCGGCGCGGTCCACGTGCCGCCGGCCGGGGCGGGGGCGTTCAGCAGGTTGTATTCCGAGATGTGGGCGCCGTAGGTCACGGTGCCTTCGCCGCCGGCGCGGTCGGTGCGCAGGCGGACGTTGACGACGCCGGCGATGGCGTCCGAGCCGTACTGCGCGGCCGCGCCGTCGCGCAGCACCTCGATGTTCTTGACGATGGCGGACGGGATCGTGTTCAGGTCGACGGCGGCGGCGCCGCGCCCGATCGACTGGTTCAGGTTGATCAGCGACGACGTGTGGCGCCGCTTGGAATTCACCAGCACGAGACTCTGGTCCGGCGCCATGCCGCGCAGGGTGGCGGGACGCACGGTGTCGGTGCCGTCCGTCAGCGTGGGGCGCGGAAAGTTGAGCGACGGCAGGGCCACCGACAGCGCCTGGTTCAGTTCGGTCGAGCCCGTCGTCTTGAGGGTGTCGGCCGAGATGATGTCGACGGGCGACGCGGTATCGAGCGCCGTGCGGTTGGCCACGCGCGTGCCGGTGACGACGACGGTCGAGGTGCCGGCAGCGGGGGCGGCGTCCTGGGCGAGGGCGGGGCCGGCGAACAGCGCGGCGATGGAAACGGCGAGTACGGTCTGGTGCGGCACGAATCGTTGTTGCATTTCCTGGTCCTTATCCTGGTGTAAGGCCCGCATGCGGGTGCGGGTCGCGCGATCCTGCTGGCTTGTCGTCAAGCAAACCCGTATCGATAGTGGAGTGCGACTGTTATCGTTGTCAATCCAATCAGCTTGCATTGGATGCAAGTACGCAACAGTCGTGCATGCGCGGTGCATGGGCGCACCGCGGCGGGGCCGCCAGGAAGGAAGGATCAGTGCTTTTTGCCGAGCAGCTTCTGCACCAGGGTCACCGCCAGCAGCACGACGGCGCCGACGACCACGCCGGCCACGGCGTCGATCAGGCTCGGTGCCACGGCCGCCAGCACGCCCCCGACGGCCGGCACGCCGGCCACGGACGCGGCCGCGCTTTCCGTCAGGTGGTGCAGCGGCTCGAACCCGTGCCCGATGATGCCGCCGCCGACCATGAACATGGCCGCCGTGCCGATCACCGACAGGGCCTTCATCAGGCGCGGCGCGGCGGCCAGCAGCAGGTTGCCGAGGGCGCGGGCGGCGGCGCTGGCGCGGCGGCTCAGGTACAGGCCGGCATCGTCGATCTTGACGATGCCCGCGACCACGCCGTACACGCCGATCGTCATCGCCACCGCCACCGCGACCAGCGCCGCCACCTGGGCGCCGAACGAGGTGCCCTGTTCGTTGACGACGCCCAGCGCGATCACGATGATTTCCGCCGACAGGATGAAATCGGTGCGGATCGCGCCCTTGATCTTGTCCTGCTCGATCGTGCGCATGTCGGCGTTGGCGGCGAGCGCCGTGGCCAGTTCTTCTTCATGCGCGGCATCCTCGGCCTCGCTGTGGAGGAACTTGTGGGCCAGTTTTTCGAAGCCTTCGAAGCACAGGTAGGCGCCGCCCAGCATCAGCAGCGGCGTGATCGCCTGCGGCAGGAAGGCGGAAATGGCGAGCGCGGCCGGCACGAGGATCGCCTTGTTGCGCAACGATCCGACCGCCACCGCCCACACGACGGGCAGTTCGCGGTCGGCGTTCACGCCCGTCACCTGCTGGGCATTGAGGGCGAGGTCGTCGCCCAGCACGCCGGCCGTCTTCTTGGCCGCCACCTTGCTCATCAGGGCGACGTCGTCGAGCACGCTGGCGATGTCGTCGATGAGCGCCAATAAACTTCCTCCCGCCATATACCGCTCCTCAATGTCAATATGGCCACATCTTAACCGACGGGCCGATCAATTCGCTGCGCGGTTCAGGCGCGTTTTCTGCGTTTCAAACCCGGAAATCTGCATCTCGTCGCTTTCCCCGCGAT
>Ga0308161_1004170_pt1 | contig 13405 bp, 11 predicted proteins | sample PhyFR2_FD_201034 | JGI IMG/M metagenome (GOLD analysis project Ga0308161, IMG submission 201034) | Phyllosphere microbial communities from UC Gill Tract Community Farm, Albany, California, United States - DLSLF.R2 | ecosystem: Host-associated > Plants > Phyllosphere > Unclassified | place: USA...
CGCTCGACGACATGACACAGAGACTTCAGAAACTCCGTCTCGATTCCTGGACAACGCAAGTCAGGCTTGCTCAAACGGAAGCAGGAGGGTCCTGGAGGCTTTGGAACGCAGTCACGCCCGAACAGTCTAGCTCCAACCCTTTCGGTCATCTCGCTCACCTCCTCGAAGACGTTCAAGTTCCGAAGTTCGGCGAAAACGACAGAGCTTACGCAACTTGGTGGTCTCGTTTCCATCATCTGACACTCATTAGGTTGGCCGTCGCGAATGTATTCTTCAATGATCCTTCTGACGAGAACAAACTCTTCGTTGGATGCAGTCGAGACGCTGTAAATCGATTTATAGAATCGACTCCGAAGGAAATAATGAATGCTGTCGAAAGGCACCTGCGCGCTGGTCGCGTTTACGGATCGACGTGATTAAAACAAAAGTAGTCTAGCCGAAAAATGAGATTGGAAGTGATTGCGGGGAGGGGAAAAGACTAGGTGGTGCGAACGAGTTCCTGCTGTACTTTGTCGATCGAAATCGAAATGGGATTCGCTCTCGATTCTTCTGTCGAGTTGTCGGCCTTTCGTCCGGTCTCTTGTGTTATTCCTCTGCTTTCCCGCTCTGCTGTGGGTCTACTTTACTTCCGAATTTTAAGGAAACAGAGTTCTCCATTTCGAGTCTAGGCGACTACCCTACGGTCTTGTACGCTACCCTAGAGTCTTCTGTCTGCTAGAGATTCCTCGGCTCCGTTCACCCAGTTGACAGCGTCGATCGAATGTTCTTCGATAGCGATTTGTCGAGTTCGAGGGTTTCGTAAGCGACGTGGTCGAAGGATTGCGCTAAGCCTGAGCGCTCTCGATGCGTCACCTACAGGTAAGGTAGGTGTACTCAGCTACAGGCGTCTGTGAGGAGAGATCAGGGGGAGGAGGAGCTCACTTTGCGATCTCGACGATTCTTGCGAATCACTATCATCTCTCGAGCTTCATCTGCCCGCACATCGCCGTATATAAGCTCAATCACACTCCGTACACATGCTACATTTCACTAAATGTTGCCATTAGCCCTCAACGCTCCCGAATCGAGGGAAGGAGAGAAAGATTGGCTCACGAGTTGACGGCATCGCTTTCTCGGTACCAACAACTTCGATTTGATCCATCCTTTTCCACAGCTTCGCTATCCGAATGCTCTAGCGGTGAGAGTTGTTGGAATAGTTCGAGACGCCGTAGTCGAGGAAGAATTCGAGGAGAGAGATGAAGAGAAGGGAAGAGTCTGGGAAGATAGGAGAAAGGCTAGTCGGGAAGAGCTAGGTCATCGTAAGCTGTAGTAAGTGTTTCATGTTGATCCAGAAGGGTTCAGCGAGTTCGAGGTGGTTGGTCAGAGTGAAGAAAGAAACGAGTTTCGCTGGTTGACCTCGAACCAATCCCCAGAACTCGCTGAGACTGCTCGAGATAGCGCCAAACCACTCTCAGGAGCTTTGTAATTCGTCCCTGGACCTTCACAAGGTCACGAAACCTCTCCTCGCTACTTCCCCCACCAACTACTTTCCTCGTTTCTCTCCCTTCGAATAGCCACTCTCAAGACTCGCCGAGCGAGCAACAGTCCGATTCGGCGAACGTATTCGAAAGAACGTACCTCTGATAAATTGAACACGTCAACTTCCGCTTTCCTCTTCGCCCAAAACTTTCGAAACCTTCTTCCCCTCTCCGTTCCCTCTTCCCAATCCCCTCGACGCTCTCCGACTTCCCATCTTCACTCTCTTTCGATACTCACTCCATCACGCCGACCATCTCCCACGACGACCTACCGTCCCTCGATCAATCCCCTTTAATCCCTCGCTTCGTCTCTCCCTCCTCTCGCCCCCTTCCACACGTTCACCTCTCCCTCTCCCTCGATGTCGACCTCTCCTCTAGGCAAGTGCGTGTGCTGTGATGAGACGACAGCAACTCGATGTAGCGCGTGTGCAGCTCATGGAACGGATTGGATGTTCTTCTGCTCGAGGGAACACCAAAAGCTGGTGAGCTCCCTTTTCTCCTGTCAATCACCTCAATTTACCGTTCACTAATAGCGTGAGTCACTAGATATGGTATCTACATCGAAGAGTGTGCGGCAAGAGATCCAACCCCTCATTTGGCCAGGGCTGTCGGAACGAGAGATCGAAGAAATCACCGAAAGCGCAAAGAAGCCTAGCTTTGAGACGGACAACTGCAACTGCTTGAAATCGTGGATTGAAGATGACGGGGAGAAGGCAGGTGCACCTGCTCATCTCAGAGAAGCCGTATTCAAGGTAAGCAGAAACAGGTTTCGAGTTCAGCTTTGCTTGTCAGACCCGCTCAGGTTCAAAACCGCTCCTTCGTGTACTCTTTGCTGATTTGCTCGTACTGCACTTTGTAGGAACGGATCTGGAAAGCCCGCGACGCGCAGCCGGACGAAGTTGTCGCCTCGGAGGCGGTTCAAAAAGAGATCGTCTATCATCGCATGGCACATTCCATCAACGAGATAAGTCGAGCAACTAAGGTGGACGGGCAATCGCTCACCGATCTCATGGATACCGTGCCACCGAAGTACCCTTTCGACTACCAGCTTTATCGACAAACTCGACCTTGCGGTCCCCTTCCGAATCTACCCACGGATCGGACTCTTCTACCGTTGTGGTCCACGTATCAACACAAGGCCTTGATCGTCCTCGCCCTTGAACTTGCAACCATCACGGAGTCTGCCCCGTCGGATGCGGTACAATGCGCCGATTACGCTGGAGAAGAGCTTCGAAGGCATTGCGAGGAAGTCATTGCAGTCACCCATCCACAGGAGGCCGCTGATTTAGCTGCAGACATTTAGCAAGACACAGAGAAGAGGTAGACAGATGTGATTTTCACCATCATCACTTTGGCCGAGCTACATTTTCTCTGTAGTATTTCCTCTGTCAATCCATTTTGTGTCTTCACGTACATGTGCTGCAGAAGGACGAGATAGCATCAGTTCGAGTCGAGCGAGTTTCTTGCGAGTTTGGGTTTCGACGCGAAATTGCACGAATCGTTCTTTCGCAAAGAGCTCGTTCTGTCTCCTCGTCCTCTCCCTCAGACCTGCCGAGCTCGAAAGCTCTGGATTGCTGTCAATAAAGGGACTGCGATTGACAATAGACTCACCAAACCTTGAGGCCTCCTCGCTTATTTAACTCGAGCTCCACACTCTTCGTCTTCTCCTCATTCTCCCCAACCAATCCCCAAATCTTCGACCCGTTCTCTAATCCCCTGGCTTTACAGCGCAACCATCTTGAATCTCCCTCGACCGATCGCCTCAAGTCTCACTCCCTCAAATTCGAAAGTCTCATCTTCCTCTCGAGCACCCTGCTCCTCCTCTGCCTCCGACACGCTTCAGATGGCTTCGATGTATAGTTGGATAATCGATGGACTGGTAGGATAAGCTGGCAAGAGTAGGCAGAGGTTGGCGAGGAAGGATAGAGGAATGAGGATGAAATCGGTTCAAGAGGATTGTAGCGGGAAGGAAGTACGTGGGCGATTTGACCGGGACGATAGAGTCGATAGAGAGGATGCTCGTACGTCCTCTACTTGTTCGTAGGTGCGAATGCTTGAGAGGAGTTGGATGTTGACCTTTCCTCCTTGATCCGAATGACCCAGCTATCTATCGCTCGTTCCATCTCTACGTCCATTCGCAGACTGGAGCAGACACCGTTGGACTCGAGACGATGGTGGAGGCTCATACACCCTCGCCTTGTTCTCGAGCCGCTTTATCCTCTTCTTCCTTCCTCCGATACCTCTCCTGCTCCTCCGGCTTCGCTTCCTCCCATCGCTCTTCGACCGTTTCAGCTACATATCAACACCATCAGCAGCTACCTAAGACGAGCTCGAACAAGGCGAAAGCGACTTACAGAGTGATTGAGTCTTGCCAGTCCCTGTCGAAGATCCTTGAACTCCAGCAGTCGACGCATTCGCGCGCGCACGATACGCATCGTAGTCGGACAGCGAGTCAGAAATTGTCGCCGGAGGAGCAAGATTGGGAGCTCCAGGAGCGTTTGCAGGAGGATTCTGAGGAGGAAGGTTCGAATCGTCTGGAGGAGTCGGCAATCGTCGAACATGTTGATACGGAGAGCCCATACTGTTCAATGGAGGGAGGCGGCGGAAGAGCTGGTAGCGAAGGAGGACGAGAGAGTTGGTCTCTTCCGAAGATCCCAAGTTTTCGGAATCTCGATCGGAATCCATTCGACCTCCCTCCTCTTCCTTCTTGCCCCTCTTCTTATCATCTTTACAACCTCGTCTATCCATCGCTCTGCCCTCGCCTACTCCGACTTGATCGTCACGTCTCCATAGCTTTTCATCAACATCAAATCCTCCTCACTTCCTCGCTTCGACTCTTCAGCCGACCCTTACATCCTCTGCCCCTTTCCCTACTCTCCTCCTCTTCACCTGCTGCCGCACTCCGCCCCCGCTTTTTAAGTCGCCTCCTTCTCTCCTCGTCTCCGACCGACCCTCACCCCGAGAAAATGACTACACACCTTCGATCACTGCTTCTTACCGCCGATCTCGACATGTCAACTGCTCTAGACATTCTAGAAGGTAGCTGCCCGATGGATTGAGGCAGGGAAGGAGGGCTTTAGTGATAGATAAAGACGAATTGGAGTTTCAGCTGGCAGGCAGAGGAACGCTTCTGCTTCATCAGAGCGAATGCCGGATTCAGGAGGGGGCTGTCGAAGCTCTCGGGATGGTGAAGCGGCCGTACTGCGCAGTGTATCGAGGGTCAATTAGTGCAGAACGAAGATTTCGGGGGATCGCTCTTTCGAAGTAGGCACAAGTGATTGACAGGACTTCCTCCGATCACCGAGATTGGAAATGCAGATCTATCACCATATCTTCGATCAGGAGCCGCTGCGGTAACGAGAGAATCGAGAGAAGACTCGAACCTGGAGAAATGACTTTTCGAAGTTCGCGAAAAGTCGACCGTCACGTCGCTCTCAGAGTGCTTACCCCTTGTAACCCCGCTAGCTCGCTGATCACGACGAGAGCGATAGCTGAAGCAAATGTGCAGAGTTGCAGGTGAGTAAGAATGAAGACGAGAACCACTGGGAAAAGGGCAAAGAAAAAAGGTATTGTACGAAGAAAGCAAAGCAGTGTGATATAGACAGAGAAGGATGGCTAGTATAGAGAAGAGCAGGATATAGTATCAACGGAAGAAGAGGGGAATAAACAGAGCAAGCACACAAAAACGGGAAATCAATCTCCTCAGACCACTTCCTCCTGTTGATCCTTCGCACCCTCTCTCAATCTCTCGAGACTCTCCAACACTTCCTTCCTCTCCTCATCTTCTAACCCTTCGTCCTCCTCAACCGCTACCCCGATATCATCCAATAATCTCTTCCAAACTTCTCCCTTTGTCGTCCCGAAGAAACTCGACAACTTCTGAGCTTTCCTGACTGACGCCGCGTGACTCTGACTCGAAGATGGGAGGTCGTCCGTCGAGCGTTGAGAGTAAACTCGAACTACTTCTTCGAGTGCGTTTGGGTCAGACTCCATCACGTATCGTAAACTCGCGATTGAACGCCTGTAGGATTGAACGCTCGAGGAGTTTGAACGCGTTCGGTGCAGTTGTAGATCGACGTCGTGTTGGAAGTTGGCGTAGGATGAGGAGAGGGTCGAGATGGATGTTGAGCGTGAAGCACCAATATCGGAGTGGGAACGTCGATGCATCAAAGTATGGCGAGGTCGAGAGGTGCTGGTTGAATTGGTAGTAGGAGCGAGATAGAGTGACTGAGGAGGTAGATCTCCAAACAACTGTAATTCACGCTCTCATTGAGTGAGATCAGTTTTACTCTTGATTTTTAAGAGAGAGCTTTCTAGACTCACACTCTCCAATTTCCTAGCTTTCGTCAACGCGTCAACTCCCTGTCTGCCCCCCTTCGCACTCGGCTCCCATTTTCCTTCACCCGCTCTCTTCTTCTCCCCCTCTCCCATCTGCGGTGCACTCTGAGTCCCTACCCAATTCTCCCGATCCCTATCCCTCCTCGCTTTCTTCTCTTCACTCTTCGCCCCACTCCCACTCAAAAGGACTCCCTTGATCCTCTCTCCCATTTGTCGACTCTTACTCTTGCCCATCCCAACTCCAACTCCCACTCCCCCACCCTCATCTTCATACAATTGTGGTTTCTCATGAACTACCAACCCTAACGGTACGCGTTCCCCTAACACTCTTCTAACTTTCTCGAGTTTCTTCCGACGCTCATCTCGTTCTTTTACTTTCGTTCGTGAATCGGGACCACTCCTGGATAATCGACGAGTTTTGGTCGATTGCGTGTTCGAAGACGAATTCGAACGAGTGAGGTAGAGTTCGGGTTGGGGAGTAGTAGAGGTTGGGGAGTGGAGAGGGGAGACCATTGGTGAAGGGGAAGAAGAAGAACGTCTCATGATTGGAGCTTTCGATGGTGAAAGGTTCGAACTGGGTTGAGGAGTAGTCGAAGTCGGTGAGAGATCGTCGAGTGGAGTAGTAGGTGCGAGATGAGCCAATGAGAGATCAATCGATTTCGGTCTCAATTTCCTTTTCCCTCCCTCCTCGTCATCCTCCTCAATTCTCCTCCTCTCCCCTTTGACCCCGACCCGACTCCCTAATAGCCTCTCGAGCTTCTTACTCCTCTTGACTAATTCACTCTTCTCCCTCTCTGACAACTCGTGACAGTTCAAAGGTATACTCTCCCTTCTCCCATGAGCTAAATCGTCTTTCGCGGAATCTAGCGAGTTCCTTTTCGAGTTGGAATTCGGAGAGGGTAAGTCTTGAAGGTAAGTGAAGGGACGGGTAGGAGAGTCGAGAGGTTGGAGAGGAGGTGTAGGGAGTGCAGGGGAGAGAGGGAGAAAAGAGTAAGGTGAGTTTGGGGGGATGACACCGGTCGATAAGACTCTTCGATGAGGTGAAGTAGGAATGGGGAGGGTCGTAGGAGGTGTACGAGTCGTCGAGCTAGTTGAGGGTCGAGCGGAATGGAGTAACGGAGCGGTAGAGGATGAAGTCGAGATCAGGCGAGAGTGACGGTGAGGCGAAGAGTGGGAATCGATAGATGGAGTAGAGTAGGAATCGACGGAATCTCGTTGTTCTGAAAGAGAGCGAGAAGGGAAATCGGGTAAAGCAGGTAAAGTACTAGTCGATTCATTTGCTGTTCGAGATGCGGTAGGAGTAGCGCTGAGGGGTCGACGGGTTGAAGAAGATGACTTGTTTGATCCAGTCGAAGAAGTCGTAGAGCTGTGTGAAGACTTGCCGTTTGGACCTTGTTGAAACCCTTCCCCTAATAACCATTTCAACTTGTCATCTTTCCTAATGATACTCTCTCGTGCTTCCTTGATCCCCGTTTGTATACTCCTAGTATCCTCCTCATCCTCAGACGACTCCTCTTGTGGTTTGAGTGTCGATTGTTGACGAGATTTGGGAGACGCAGGCCAAACGTAGTGACTGAGGAGGATCGAAGCGATGGATTGATTCGACTCCGAATGAGAGGAAGACATGAGAATCGAGTCTGAGGTGGATCGTGGAGGTGGGGAAGGGAAAGAAGAGAGTCGTTCGTTTGAGAGTAACATGGTGATTTGTTCGTCGAGTGAAGTGGTTGAAGTCGAAGTCGAGAGTGAAGGTAGAGTTTGAAGGTATTCGAGACCAGCTCGAAGTGTTTCGATGAATAGTGAACGGGTGGATTCGTCGAAAGTAGTGGAGGAGGACAGGGAAAGCGGTTCAAGGAGTCTTTGGATTTGAGGCGGAAGTTTGAGTAAAGGAGGTTCAGGAGTTGGCAAATACTGTTTAGTTGAGGAGAGGTTGAAGCGGGAACGGAGGGACGGAGGGAGAACAGGATAGAGCAGTTGAAGGGGTTTGAGCGAGTGGGGGGAAGGAAAGGGGTCGAAGAAACAGAGAGGAGGAGAGACAAGGAGAAAGAAAGAGAGAGTCAATTTCTGGAACGAACATCGCCTCGAACAGGGGGGTTGGGGAAAAGAGTACGTACGAGATGTATCAGGTCATCCCTTATCGTCGACCAAGAGATAGATTGATCGTTTGCGATACCCCGCTCGGGAAGTCGTTCTTCTTTTCCTTTCTCCTGTTCTGCCCTTTCCTCGTCTATCGTTCTCTCCTGACCAGTGATTGATTCCTTTGACTGTTGTCTCAAGTAGGATACGAGTTGCAAGGAGATGAACCATGTCGCTAAGGCCTCTTCCCTCTCCCCTCCCAATCCTTCTAGCTGTTGCGTATAGTGTTGTCTGCGTGTAGTTGATGAGAGTAGTTCGATCCAGTCGATGCTACTCATTGCGCTGCTTGAGAGTAGATTGGCTCTTAATGAATTCGAAGTTGCTGGATCCGAACTAGCTTCTAAATCGTTGAAACTGGTCGGTCGAGTAGAGAGAGAGTCGGAGAGTGGTATAGAGGTGTAGTCAAGGTATACACGATCGCGTAGGAGTCGATTGGGATAGATGGAGAGAGGTTTGAGATTAAGACAAAGCCAAATCCAATCCGAAAGTGATTCCTCCTCTCCGTTCACTTCACTCTAACTCCAATTACTCGATGGCAGAAGAAGAACTACAATCCTTACTATTCGTAGCTAGGGAAGTCTACGTCTATTCAGTGAGTAATCTCCCCTCTCTTCGGGATCCACGTTCAATCAACTCAATTCTCTCCCTCCCTCACTCGCTGTGAGTAGATCCCACCTCGACAAAGTAATGCAGGATACAGAGCAGCAGATTGGCAATCAGCTTCGTAACTCTCTGCCCTTCCTCTGCTCTCTCTCTCTTCTCGCTCAATCCCCTAAATCCACTTCCTCCTTCTTCCTCTTGTAACAGTGAGGAACCAATGTGGAAAGGACGATTGAGAGTCATGGAGTACGGTTCAGAACCTCCAACCCGTTGCCTCATCAATTTGGAAGACAAAGACTCTGGCGAATTATTCGCGCAATGTCCTTACCAACCTACGAAACAGAATAGTCATGGAGGATGTGAGGCAGTGTTGGATAGTTCGAGGTATTTCGTATTGACTGTCGTAGATCAACAATCCGGTCAGAAAGCTTATGTAGGCATGGGGTTCCCGGAGAGAACTGAATCGTTTGATTTCAACGTTGCTTTACAAGGTCAGTTCTCTCTCCCTTTCCCCTCTCTTTTGACGGGAGCTCGTGCTGATAGGGACTGTATATAGATTGGTCAAAACGACAATCACCACCTAAACTCACGTCGTCCTCAACGAGTGGAACAACCTCTTCACCTCATCTCCCAGCTGGAAAATCAAGAGATTTCTCCCTCAAAGAAGGTGAAACGATTTCGATCAAATTGGGTGGGAATAGTGCGATCAAGAAGAAACAAGAGAGTGATTTGACTGGATTAGGTGGAAGTTCAGGAGGAGGAGGAGGAGGAGGATTGGGAGGGTTCAAATTGGCTCCCCCTCCACCAGCTCCTCCTCGTGGTAGATAGAAGAGAACGCTACATGTTTGTATTGACTATATCGGTTCATCTAGAAAGGGACTGTTCTCTTGTTGTGCGATGCGAGAGAGAAAAAGCAAAATAACGATAATTTCTAGAATGACAAGAAAGAAACGATGCAAAGAGAACAGAACAAACGTACTACAGATTTACAACATTATCCATCTCGACGATACCCGGTAACGCCATGAGTTCCTCCACTTCTACCCCTTCCTCCCAAAACCATTCCTCTCCATCTCCCTTTCCTTTCTCTCTCCAACCCTCCAAAATACTCCTCGTCATTCTACCCTGCCAAGAATCCCTCGCCTTCAAATCCCTCTCATACAACCCCCACCAACTCTCTGGTCTACTCGCCAATTCCTCCCCAAACTCTTCTCCACCCGCTTCTGAAAACTCTTTTGAAAACTCTGTACCGATCAAGGCTGAGCGGTTCGAGAGTTCGAAATCGGTCGGGATATAGTTTCGGGCACAACCGGCTAATCCATCTTTCGTACGCCAGTCGGAAGGTGTCGAGGAGAGAACATGGAATTTCGAGAAACAATCTGAAAGGGATCTTTGACTATAATCTGTAAGAGCTACTCCGACCTCAGCGCACATCGGGGGGATGAGGAGGAGAGAGAAAGCTTACGGTACAAGTAGAGTCCTTCTTGTGGGATCGCTTCACCGTGATACGGATAGTTCCCTCGATCGTATTTCAATTCTCGTCCTTGTGAATCAAAGATTCGATTTGTCGGTAATTGCTTGCAGGAATCTGTGGATCATTTTCTTTCCTTACATCAGGACAATCGGCAACTTGATGAAAGAGAGAGAGAATCTCACGTGGTCCTAACCATCCAGCGACGTTTGGTTTCCTTTCCGCATGAAGGAAGATCTATTCCCTCCCCCTCATTTCTCGTCAGTCCAACATTGCGAGTAGAGAGCGAAACTACTAGGCTTACCTTGCCATAAGTGTGATAACCACTAGGAATCCTATCCCTCACTGTCAATTCCTGCGTCACAAACTGATCCCTCCCCAACGTCCTCACTCCATAATTCTGAAACGGATACCTCAACACGGGTACACAAGTCGCTTGTTTCAACTGTTCGAAGAGGGAATGGAGGGGATAGGTCCATTGTTGCGTTTCAGAGGAAGAGGGGATGGGAGAAGGGATTGGGGAGGACCAGCCTGGTGCATCGACCATAAGGAACTCATCCACGTCGTGATGAGATACCCAGTTCGAGGTGGTGAGTACGTGCTTCTCGCAGAGGTGTAAGACGTGAGTTTGATAAACACTTCCAATATTAACCGTTTCTACACTCTCACTTTCCCTTTTCATCAGCTCATGGGTCGGGGTTCAAAGTGAAGAAGGCTCTTACCATCATACTCCAATTCATATAATACTACACTACCTTCTTCCAACCAAGGTTTCAATAATTTCCTCATTTCCAAACTTGGATTATTATCAAACAAGTAAAACCTCTGTACTCCCAACAATCGATGCCACGTGATCCATTCTGGTAAATACTTGTTCTCGTGAGTTGGAACTGCACAGATTGAAACGTTGAAGTAGCCTTGTGGAAGGTTTCGAGGGATGAGTGAAAAGGAAGAGATGGAATCGACTAAAGGGAGCGCTGAGGATTCGGAAGGGTGGATCAGGTAGGAGTTGAGAGGTGTTGGAGTGCTTGAATGGTAGAATGAACCTATCCGAGAGCTGGAGAGACGAGGGAGAGATCAATTGAGATGAAACGAAAAAGCGGTGTTGAGAGAAATGGGAAAGGGAAGCGTACGAGGAGGGAGATAGAGAGTAGAGGATCAAGAGTGAACTAGTGGCAGCGAGCACTACTAACAAGTAGGTGCGTCGCGTACCACTCATTTCACCAAAAGAAGTTGTTGACGGCCGAAAGCAAACAAGAAAAGGCGGGATGTCTTTTCGAGTCTCTTCGCAACTCGACTTGTTCTACTCGGTGTGAGAGTCTCAAGAGCGTAGGACCGAACAGAGCGAGACAATCGACTTCGCGGCAAGACGGAATATCGACAAAAGAAGGATACAAAAGATCCCAGTCTTTTTTTTCTCACAAAAACAAGGTCTAAACGGAAGAGTACACCTTACAATCATCCACCGATTACATACCATCGTCAGAGACAGCCGCAGAAGGAGTTTCATCGATGAGATCGTCTTCGTTGACTTCGAAAGCGTCGTAAGGTACTCGGTAGAATTTGATGAGAGGCTAAAAACAAACACATCATCCGAGTCAGTCAGCTGAACCTTCGAGTGAGAGAGTGCAGGAACTCACCTTGTTGGGATCCTTGAGGAGAACGTATTTGCCTTCGGGTTGCTTGAGAGCCAAATCGGCAATAGTTCGAACGATACCCCAACCGTTCGCGAGGTTGACGTTGTTTTGTTGAGCGAAATCGCGAGGTTTCGAAGTTTGAGTACCGAGGATAATGTGTCGGGAAGCATCTCGAGGAGTGGCACGAGAAACCCATCTACAATCGTGAATCGTATCAGCATTCCGCACTTTACATAGAAAGAGAAGGAGGGGAGCCTCACCCAATCTTGAGTTGATCTGCACCGGCAAGAACGGATTGGACTGCCCATCGAGCGAGTTTGCTCGAATTGTTCTTCATCTCAGTAGCAACGACAGCACCACGTTGAGTGTCGAGCTTCGTCCTCCAATCGGGAGCACCTCCAGATCCTTGAGCCCTCGAATCAAACTCGTTCAAAGTCTTGATCGTAACGTAAGAATCCTCCTCTTGAGCGGAAGCAGCCTTGACGAACGCGTCAACTTCGGTACGAACCACGATTCCAACATCTTCGTCTTCCGTAACTGACAAGTCGAACTTGCGGTATCGGAATCCGCAAGAAGCGAGGGGTTCGGTTTCTTCGGTCGAGTAGAAAGGGTTGGGGTGGTCGAGTTCGACACGAGTCGAAGGGTCTTCGCGAACGACTTGGAAGGCAAAGTTTTGGTTGATGTAGGTAGCTTCTAGGGAGAGGGCAGAGGGAGAGTTGAGGGTGTCCTTCTCGTTCTCGAGAGGAGGGTCGGCAGCGTTCTCGTTGACAGAGGGGTAGTCTGTAAGAGGGAAATTCGCATTAGTCAGATCATGCAGACTCGGAATCTGACCGGGACTCCGACTCACCGAGGGGTCCACCTTCTCGCTTGTCCATGAAGAGCTTGTCTCCCTCTCGAGTGAGAACGATGTCCCAAGGGTAGACAGATCGACCAGCAACCATAAGCATCGAGATAATGCTGTCGGTAACGAAGATTTGGGCGCGATCTTTGGCAGCGAGATCTTGGATGATAGGGTCGTCGGAAGTCGAAGGGTTGTAACGAAGGCGGTCGACAACTTGAAGAGGTTTCTCGTTCTTGGTGTTGACTCGATCGAAAACTCGGTCATATTCGTAAAGGAACCCGTGCGAGGAGCTACAAAATGCGATCTCGTGAGTTCGAATTCAGATGAGAGTGAAAAGGAATGTAGACTCACAGGGTTTCGGGATCTTCAGTATCGACATCGAGACGAAGTTTGCTCAATCGAGAGAATTCGATCTCCTCGAGTTGTTGCCAATCCGAACCAATGTTGACACTCGCATCCCTCGTTCTTTGCTCCTTGTTCCAATCCCGGTAACCGAGCCTTCCACCTTGAGCGCGACCTCCATTCCTGTTCTGTTGTTGACCTCGAGCGTCCCTTCCTCCTTGAGCTCCTCCTCGTCCACCTCGTCCCAATTGTCCAGCAGCTCCACCTCGTCCTCCACCACGTCCATTAGCAGCAGTGCGAGTCTGAGGTCCACGAAGTCCTCCAGATGAAGCTCCTCCTACTTTCTTAGTTGCTGCTCCTCCAGCGACGAGCGAGAAAGATGCCTCGTCCTCATCGTGGTAGTAGGCGAAAGTACCGGCACTTGAAGCACCGAAAGCCTCCTTGGGTTCACGGTACTTGCCTCCTTGAGGTCGGGAAGAAGTAGCGGCAGCAGGTTGAGCAGATTCAGCGTTCCAGTCGACGATTC
>Ga0308161_1004173_pt1 | contig 13389 bp, 9 predicted proteins | sample PhyFR2_FD_201034 | JGI IMG/M metagenome (GOLD analysis project Ga0308161, IMG submission 201034) | Phyllosphere microbial communities from UC Gill Tract Community Farm, Albany, California, United States - DLSLF.R2 | ecosystem: Host-associated > Plants > Phyllosphere > Unclassified | place: USA...
TGGAGGTGGGCGTGCACTACCCCATGGGCGGTTTCGCCAGGCTGATGGAGGCACTCGAAAAGCAGGCCCGCGACGCCGGCGTTGAGATAAGAACCAACGCCGAGGTCCTGGAAATCGAGACCGCGCCCATCATCTCCCGGCGCCGCCCATCCGCGGTGCGCGGGGTGCGCTTCCGCGATGGCGACGGAACGCAGGAAACCCTGCGGGCGGACGTCGTCGTTTCCGCCGCCGACCTGCACCACAGCGAAACCGCGCTGCTCCCCCTTAACCTGCAGACCTACCCCGAGCGGTACTGGCAGCGCCGCACCGCCGGGCCCAGCGCCCTGCTGCTGTACCTGGGCGTCCGCGGCGGGCTGCCGCAGCTGGAGCACCACACCCTCCTCTTCACCAAGGACTGGGAGGAGAACTTCAAGGCGATCTTCGGCAAGGACACGTTCATCCCGTCACCGGCGTCGATGTATGTGTGCAAGCCCAGCGCCACCGATCCTGACGTGGCGCCGGACGGGCACGAGAACGTGTTCGTGCTGGTGCCCATTCCGCCGGATCCGGGGCTGGGCGGCAGCGGTGACGAACGGCTGGAACGGGCGGCGGACGCCGTGATCGGGCAGCTCAGCGAGTGGGCGGGCATCCCGGAACTGGCCGAGCGCATCGTGGTGCGGAGGATGTACGGGCCTGCGGACTTCGAGAGGGATTACCACTCGTGGAAGGGCACGTCGCTGGGGCCGGCGCACACGCTGAAGCAGAGCGCGTTCTTCCGGGCTGGCAACGTCAGCCGCAAGGTGGAGGGGCTGTACTACGCGGGGGCGTCCACCATTCCGGGGATCGGCATTCCCATGTGCCTGATCAGCGCCGAGCTGGTGGTCAAGCGGCTGCGCGGCGACACCAGCGCCGGTCCCCTGCCGGCGCCGCTGCGTCCGGCAGGCGTGGCAGAGGGAACAGTTTCAAAAGGTACGACGGCGTGACGGCTGTTGCGTATCTGGCGTTCCTTTTGGTGTCGCTGGGCTGCATGGTGCTGCTGGACCAGCGGCTGCGGCTTTTCTTCTGGCAGGACGCGCGGCGCGCGGCCGTGGTGCTGGCGGCGGGGCTGGTGTTCTTCCTGGCGTGGGACCTGTCCGGGATCGGGCTGGGCATCTTCTTCCGCGGGCACAACGAGACGATCGGGATCGAACTGGCCCCGGAGCTGCCGCTGGAAGAGCCCATCTTTTTGGTGTTTCTGTGCTACTTGGTGATGAACCTGTTCCAGCTGTTCCGGCGGTTCCTCGCTGCCCGCCTGCCGCACACCGAGAAAGTGGAGGAACGGTCATGAGCTACTGGGCACTGAACGCGGTGTTCCTTCTCGCCGCCCTGGCCGTGGGCACCGCCGCGGCTGTCAGGCTCAAGGGCCGCGCACGGAAGGTGGCGCTGGCCGCGGCGGGCGGGGCGGCCGCCGTCGTACTGGTCCTGACGGCGGTGTTCGACAACCTGATGATTGCCTTCGGACTGTTCACGTACGCGCCCGGCATGATTTCCGGGGCGAAGGTGGGCCTGGCCCCGCTGGAGGATTTTGCGTATCCGGTGGCCGCGGTGCTGCTGCTGCCGGGGCTGTGGATCCTGCTGGACCGGACATCAAAACCCGGCATGGCCAAGGCGGGGAGGCGGTTGTGAAGACGCTGCGCATGCTCCTGCTGTCGTCCCGGCCGTTGTCGTGGGTGAACACGGCGTACCCGTTTGCCGCGGCGTACCTGCTGACGGCGCGGGAGATCGATGTGGCCTGGGTGGTGGGGACCCTGTATTTCCTGGTTCCGTACAACCTGGCGATGTACGGCATCAATGACGTTTTCGACTACGAATCGGACCTCCGGAATCCGCGCAAGGGCGGCGTGGAGGGCGCGGTGCTGGACCGGACCATGCACGCGGTCACGCTCCGGGCGGCGATCGGCACCAATATTCCGTTCCTGGCGGCGCTGGTGCTGCTGGGCAGTCCGCTGTCCTGGCTGGTGCTGGCAGTCAGCATCTTCGCGGTGGTGGCGTACAGCGCGCCGGGGCTGCGGTTCAAGGAGCGTCCGTTCCTGGATTCGGCCACGTCCAGCACGCACTTTGTGAGTCCGGCGGTGTACGGGCTGGTGCTGGCGCAGGCGCAGCTCACCCCAGCGCTGTGGGCGCTGCTGGGGGCGTTCTTCCTGTGGGGCGTGGCCAGCCACGCGTTCGGCGCGGTGCAGGATGTGGTGGCGGACCGGGCCGGCGGCATCGGGTCGGTTGCAACGGTGATCGGCGCCAAGGCCACCGTACGCTTTGCGATCGCTGCGTACCTGCTGGCGGGCGCCCTGCTGCTGTTCACGCCGTGGCCCGGACCGCTGGCAGCACTGCTGGCACTCCCCTACGCGGTGAGCATCCTCCCCTTCGTCTCCGTGACCGACGCAAACTCGGAGCAGGCCCACCGCGGCTGGGAGCGGTTCCTCTGGCTGAACTACGTCACCGGGTTCTTCGTGACCATGCTGATGATCTGGTACGCCGCGGTGCGGTAAGGGGCCACGCCTTCTGCCCCGCTCAGGAACGGTCTTCGAAGCTGTCCTCCCTCGGGCGCCGCGCCATCCACCGCCCGTCCGCAAAGCCGCCAAGTTCGGCGATCTCGACGAAAACCTCCTCCTTGGCAGGATGGATCACGATGGTGCCGGTGTCGAGCTCGACGCCGATGCCCGAGCCCGTCTCTTCAGACATTGAGATCACGGTGGCGGGAGCCAGTCCGTCGCAAGGCATCGGCGTGGCCAAGGTCCGGCTCCCGCCAGATCCGGCCATCCTGCCGAACAACCGGCCACACGTAGCTATTGAACGTGATGTGGCCGGAGTCCTGGTCTCCGTCGAACCAAAACTGGACGTAGTCGTTGAGGACAAACCCTGCAGAGTACCTAGCCGCTAGCTACCCTTCCCGGCATTCACGCGGTACATGAATGCGGCCATGGCGTCACGTGCCACAGGTTGGAAGGGACGGAACGTTTTGACGCCGTTTCCTTCGTCCCATCCTGTGCTGATTCCTGCTGCAGCCAGCCAACTGATTTCGGTCATGAATTGGTTGGCCGGGTCGATGTCATTGAATCCCGCGCCGGGAGTGAATGAGGGTTTACCGGTGAATCGGTACAGGAAGGCGGCCATGGCATCCCGGTTGACTGGGAGGAGGGGCCTGTACGTCTTTGATCCATCCGGCTCACTCCACCCCGTGGAGATCCCCTGGGCCGCCAGCCAGGCGATCTCCTTGTAGAACTGATTGCTGGTTGCGACGTCCGTGAAGGGAGACTGGACAGGGGCGGTGAACTGGGGGCTTCCTGCCATTCGGTACATGAAGGCAGCCATGGCATCCCGGTTGACAGATTCGAGCGGACGAAAGGTTTTTGTTCCGTTGGATTCGGTCCAGCCCGTTGTGATGCCCTTGTTGGCGAGCCAACTGATCTCCGTGATGAAAGGATTATCGGGTCCGACATCGGTGAAACCCGTTCCCTCCGCAGGCAAGGCGATGACAGTGAGCGTGTTGTAGTCAGTCCCGAGTGCGTAGAGCGCGGCCCCGTCGTGGCTAGGCACGATTCTTCCGGTTAAGCCGGTGATGTGTGTCAATTCGACTACGTTTTCTGGGAGGTTGCTCTTGCCCGTGGCCGGGTTGAAGTCCTGGATCGACGTGTAAGTGCGGCCTTCCCGTACGTTGAATCCGCCGGTCCAGGAGTAGAGGCGCTTTCCAGAGGGGTCAAGGGCCAGCGTGTCGCTAGTCGGACCAAGCGTCGAATATCGAACAGACTGGGCCACTGTGTTGGACTCGGTATCGATGACGGCGAACCCGTTCCATGTTCCTCCACCTACGTAGAGGCGGCTGCCGGTGGGGTCCAGGGCTGTTCCTCCCGGAGCACCCGTCAGGGGAATGGTGGCTATATGGGATTGTGTGGCGGTGTCGATGACCAAAACGTCGCCGGCGTTGCCGTTGACCACGGTTGCGTACAAGCGGGTGCCAGCTTCGTTGATCAACAGGTCCCGTGGCACTCCCGGAAGGTCGATGTCCGCAACGACAGTGTTAGTGGCCGTATCCACAACCGACATTCCAAAAAGGTGACCCACATAAAGGAACTTGCCATCGTTACTGGTGGCCATGGATCCCGGATACTCGCCAATGTTGAATGTTCCATCGACCGTGTTGGTTTTTGCATCCACGACGGTTATCGTGCCGGCGTGATTGGCATCTTCGCTTTCAACGTAGACTCGCGTCCCGGCTCTGTTGACGGCGATGGAACGGGGCGACGGAGCGGTGGGGATAGTTGCTATCAGTCTTTTCGTTGAAGTATCGATCACGGAGAGAGTCGAGGACCCGGTGCTGGAGACGTAGGCGCGGGTGCCCGCGCTGTTCAGTTTGAGGTCAGCAGGGTTTGCTCCTACCGAGATGACTGCGGCGATGGTGGGCCCTGACGGGTTGGTCACCTCAGCATTCGCAGCTGAAGGGAGGCTTGTGCCAGCAGCGAGTATTGCCCCCAGTACCGATGAAACCGCCAGTGTTGAAGCTGCACGCTTCAGCAGGTGTCGCCCTACGTGGGCCGATGCGGCCGAAGCAGTCACAGCGGAAAACGGGAAGGTCAAGGCAGTCAGCGCAGGCACGAGTTTTCGAAGCATCATTTGTCCCCAGTCAAATTCTGCTCGGTCAGGCAGTCTCGACCCCCGACGAGCACGAGCAACGTGCCCGACACCGCAAAGGCTAACACGCCGGGGCCGAAGTCAGGACGAGGTCTTATTCACGGGCGCCTCCAGTTCACCTGCCACGACGCTAGCGCGCACGAGCCGTGGGCGTTAAGGGAGCGGATGACGTAGAACGCCTCCCTGGGCGCGGAAAAGTCGAAGAACGTTGGATCGGTAACCTCTCCGATGGCAGCAAACGGGCCGCCACTTCGACGCGCCCGCTCCACACGGTATGAGCTCGCGTCCTGTGTGGGCTGCCAGGAAAGCTGGGGAACGCCTCTCACAGATTTGAGTGTTACGCCCTGCACGGGCTCCAGTGGCGGACCGCTCGGTGTCTCCACGTGTATCACTGCTGCTGGTCCTGGCCCTGCGCCATTAACTCCTGCAACCGAGTACGTGTAGGAGGTGCCGCCGTCGATCTCGAGGTCCAGGTACGTGGTTGCGGCCAGTTCTGCGATTGCCGTCATCGGACCATCCATGACTGCTCGGCTCAGCAGAAACGAACCTGCGTGGGGCACTTGCTTCCAGCTGATTTCGACGTAGTTGACGTCCTTCTCGACTGTGGCCACGTCTGGCGCCGAACTGACAGCAGGGGGTGGCGACGCGAAACGGACTGCGTCGGCTTGAATGTAGAGAGGCGAACCGTCGTGGCTTGCCTCCACGTCGGCCACCCGAAGTTCGAGGAACTCCTGGCCGGAATCAGCGAAGAAAAAGGGCTGGCGGCCCAATTGCTTCCACCCACCTCCACTTTCACTCTGGTCCACCACAAACTCTGAAACTGAACCTGCATGGAACAGCCGGTACTTGACTGCCCGCGCACGGTCCGGGCTGCCTGCGGGAAGCCAGACGGCTACCGTATAACTGCCGCTTCCGGGCAAGGACGGCACCCATTGGACAGTCCGGGGATCGGGTGAATACTGACTGCGGTCCGTGACTCTGTACGTCGGGCCGAAGGAGCCCTTTTGTACGTTCGAAGTCCGCCAGTAACCCTGAAACTGCGCCTGCGAACTGTCGACGATCACTTCAATGTCGTCAGAGCCAGAAGACGTGGACGGTCTAAGCCCGGTAATCCGCATATCACTGTTGCCCAATTGTCTCCGTCCAGAATTCGATCCGATAGGCAGGCACATTTATGCTCAGTGTCATTGCTGCCTTGGTGCCGAGGCTCTGGTTGTTGATGTCGTGCCCGTACCTGGTTCCACTGAATGCGGCCTTGCTTCCTACATCGACTTCAAATCTGTGCGGTACGTCAGTCCTGTTGGTCAGCACAAACGTGCGGCGCCGGTCTGGTCCTATCCAAGCCATGATGCGTCGGTTGCTGTCAAGCTGCGGTTCATCAACTTCGACCCGGACCGCATTCCACGGCAGGTGGCGGAGGAATCCGGCGACGGCATTCCAGTTCGGCGCATTCCACGTCCAATGCCCCTTGGGCAGATCAGGAAACTGGGAAAAATCATCGTCATCCCAGGGCCGCCAGATGCCAAGCGAATAACCCAGGGATTCATCGTTATAGGTGGGCTTGAGGGCGTGAAGCCAGATCCACGTCGGCGAGTCGTGGAAGACCATCCAGTTCATGATCGATTGTGCCGTGTTGACCGTGTACCAAGGTGCCGCCCTGGCGTCCCACGTCAGATACTCGAATTCATTGTTGTAGACGGCCCGCCCCATTGATTCCTCGCTGAAGTTTCCCATGCCGGGTAGAAGCTCCCGGCTGTCCGTCCCGATCCGGTGCCACGTCCAGGCATCTACAAGGGCGAGGGTGCGGCTATCACCTCTGATGGCGGCGCCCCCTATGCCGTGTTGGCCGCCAAAACTGTTGGCGTGAATGCGGATAGATGGATATTTTGCGCGTAGCCTCGATGCGACAGTGCGGAATGCGTTGAAGTAAAGACTGTCGGTATAGGTACATGATGAGTAGGTGGTTACGAGATCCGGCTCGTTTTGCAGTCCCCACCAAATGACTGGAAGGCCGTTTTCCTCCAGATAGGCAACATCACGGAGAGCGGAGTCGGCAAATTGGGACAGGAAAGCTTGGTCCTCGTGCTTCAGGGTTCCTCCCACCCATGAGCCATTGGACTTCCAGTAGGGCGCCGGGGACCAGTACTCAACGGACACGCCCTCCAGGCCTGAGCCCGCAACCATATCCCGCAGCTCTTCCATCTGCTCCGGCCATCTTCCGATAATGTTCCGGCCATCCCCGGAGAGGCCCCGCAGATAAAGTCCCAAAGCCAGGCGGCAGTAACGGAAGCCCCTGTCACCGCCGGCGCGGATCAACTCCGAATAGAACCTGCTGAGCTCAGACGAAACGAGGTCGTGGGGCACCGAGGCCGTTCCCTCAGGCAGCCCTATGTTGCCGGATCCGATGGAGTCGCTTTGGATCTCGAAGCCCAGCCCTAGAATCGTTTGCCGGTAGCGTTCCCACCGGATTACGTAGCTCCCCCCATCAGCTATTGCAGGCAGTTCCGGCGTTCCCAGCGCCAAAACTGCAGCTCCGAAGGAACCGGCCAGGAACGTACGTCGGCTGGGGCCTGCGGTTCGCCACTGATCAGGGTCTTTGAGGGGCATGAAGCGACAATATAGTAGAGGCTTCCCAATGCTAAGAGCAGGAATGCCGTGAGTGCCGTTGGAAACGGCACCAGCCCTGCAGAGCAAAGATGTCTCTGGGAACTCTTGACCAAACCTTGAGCATTTCCTGGGGGCAACAGCCGCCACTCTTGAGGATACAAAACCAGAGTTGTCGTTGAAGGCCGGGCGGTGGGGGTGTTCCGCGGAAGTAGTCCAGGAACAGCACAACGGCCTTCGATCGGGAATCCGATGATTTCAGCACCAGGCGGTTTCAAGTAGCCGGCGTCGCCATGCAACCCCAGCGCCGGAATGCTAAACGATCCAAAACTCCGCTTTGTCGCGCTCACTCCGCGTACCTGAATCTGGGGGACATGTATGTCCAAAATACTTTCGTGGTCAGCATCGCTGGTCCTGGCTGCTTCTGCAATGGCAGGGCTGCCGCAAGTGGCCTCTGCCGCTGACACCACCGACGTGGCGTCAATGTTGGCATCACTGCACGTGGCGGCAGAAAACAACACCGGTTATGACCGCTCCTACTTTGAACACTGGATAGACGCGGACGGCGACGGCTGCAACACTCGTGCGGAAGTCCTGCAACTCGAATCCACTGTCCCGGTCACCTACAGTTCTGGCTGCACCGTTGCCACCGGCCGGTGGGTGTCCAGATATGACGGTCAGACGTGGACCAACGCGTCCGATGTCGACATTGACCATATGGTCCCGCTCGCAGAGGCATGGGGCTCGGGAGCGCAAAACTGGAGCGCTGAACAACGCCGGGAGTACGCGAACGATTTGGTCCTTCCAGTTGCTCTCGAAGCCGTAACTGACAATGTAAATCAGTCGAAGAGCGACCAGGACCCGGCAGAATGGATGCCGCCCCTTCCGGGTACTGCATGCCAATATGCAACGGACTGGATACTCGTCAAGTACCGCTGGCAGTTGAGCATCGATCCGGCAGAGAAATCCGCACTGTCCTCGGACGTTGCGGGGACGTGTGGCGCTCAGCAAGTTGCGGTTCCGCCCGTCGCCATTTCGTCTGTACCGGGCACAAACGCTGGACCCATAACCTTCCGGGACGTCACATCCTCCACGCAGTTCTACCCCGAGATTTCGTGGCTCGCTGCCCAGGGCATTTCGACGGGGTGGCTTGAGTCAGACGGCTCGCGCACTTATCGGCCCCTCAACTCGGTAGCGCGCGATGCCATGGCCGCATTCCTCTACAGAATGGCAGGGAAACCCGCCTTCACACCCCCAGCCGGATCACCTTTTGCTGACGTCTCACCCTCTGATCAGTTCTATACCGAGATCACATGGCTTGCAGCTAACGGAATTTCCACGGGGTGGTCCGAGGCCGATGGGCGAAAGACCTTCCGTCCACTTGAACCGGTAAACCGCGACGCGATGGCAGCATTCCTTTACCGTTATGCCGGCAGCCCCTGGTTCCAGCCCCCAGCGACATCCCCGTTTGTTGACGTGGCGACCAGTAACCAGTTCTACCGGCAGATCACTTGGTTGGCGTCAAACGGCATTTCCACTGGATGGGACATCGGGGGCGGATGCCGTGCCTTCCAGCCGGTGCAGGCCGTGGCCCGCGACGCCATGGCGGCATTTATGTACCGGTTCGTCAACGGCGGAACTGGAACCATCGGCGGAGGCTGCACGACTGGAGGCAGCACTCCTCCGCCGCCTACCCAGCCTACGCAGCCTCCGGCGCCCACCCAGCCAGCCAACCCCGGTGATACTAAAAACTGTGGAGATTTTGGCACTTGGCAGCAGGCACAGGCCTGGTTCGATACCTACTACCCGTACTATGGAGATGTAGCCCGGCTTGACTCGGACGGCGACCGAATTGCCTGTGAGTCCTTGCCAGGTCACCCATAATCTAGTTTGCGGCAGGCCCCTCACTGACGTGTCGGGCCTGCCGTTCCTTTGTCCCGGCTTTAACTCTTCATGCCCCAAACCAAGGAGCTCGACTTTGCACTCCCGCGTCGCCGTCATCATCCGCACTAAAGACCGCGGAAGGTTGCTGGGCAGGGCCTTGGACAGCGTGCTCGCGCAGACTTACAGCGATTGGCGCATCGTGCTGGTGAACGACGGCGGAGATCGCCAACAAGTGGATGAAGCGTTGGCGCCCCGGCTCAGCAAGCTCGTGGACAGGCTCCTGCGCTTGGACAACGAGACCAGCCTAGGGATGGAAGCCGCCTCAAACTTGGGTATCCGTGCGGTGGAATCCGAGTTCATCGCGGTTCACGATGACGACGACGAATGGGACGCGGAGTTCCTGGCCACAACTGTCGCCTACCTCCAGGAGCACCCAGACCACGGCGGCGTAAGCGTCGAGACAGAAATCGTTTTTGAACGGCTTACACCTTCGGGCCGGGAGGTGGAGGAACGGGTCCCCCTCGAACCGGACATGCGCGAAGTCACCCTGGTGGACCTGCTGCACTACAACAGGTTTGTGCCCATTTCCTTCCTCTTCCGCCGTTCTGTTTATGACGAACTGGGCGGTTTTGATGAGAACCTTGCAGTGGTTGGGGACTGGGAATTCCATCTCCGCTTCCTGGTGCACCATCACATTGGGTTGATCAAGGGCAGGCCCCTGGCCTTTTGGAACCAGCGTCGCTCCGCCCGCAACAGTGAGGCGAACAGTGTGATCTCCGGACTGGACGATCACCATTTTTATTCCCTCAAGGTCCGCGACCGGATGGTTCGTGAGCACGCACAGGAGTTCGGGCTCGGTCCCCTGCTCTATCAGCGGGAACTTTTTGCTGTCGAAACCGGCCGTCTACATGGCCGCATGGATGACATCGCCCGCGAGCAGGCCGGTGCGCGCGACCAACTCGCTCAACTCATCGGTGACATCAATCAGATGCAGCGAACAGTCTGGGCTGCATCCCAGCCGCTGCCTCTTCGCGCGCTCCGCTCGGCACGGAGGCGACTGACGGAGCGGCGCGAAGCGCGCAAGCGCTCCCTGGAGCTGCAGATGCCGCGGCAGCACGCCGTCGTACATCCTCCGGCGCCTGCCGGAAAGGAACAGCGTATTGCCATCTTTGGTGACGTGGGGCAGCACGAGTACCACGTGGGCGACGAAGCGATGACCCATGCCGCGATCGCAGAGCTCCGAAAGCGCGGATACCGGAATTTCGTCGTGCTGACCCGCGATGTCGAACAGACATCCGAGCTGTATGGCGTCCCCGCGGCCGCGAGGCCGGAAGTGCCTTGGAACGCCTTCGAAAGACACCAGTTACTCCAGGAGATCAAGCACCTCCTTGCCGGCGCACCCGCCACGGAACGCGCCGCAGAGGCGGTCCGCACCTTCCAGGTCGCTTTCAAGGGTTGCAGCACTTTGCTCTTGGCGGGTGGCGGCAACCTGACCTCCCAGTACGGCGGACTTCTTTTCGAGCGTCTCGCCGCTGTCCACGTAGCCAACAGCATGGGCCTCACAGTGGTGGTCTCAGGGCAAACCGTAGGGCCCGTTCTCACGGAACCGGATCGAGAAGAGGTCGCGGAAGCCCTGCGGCTTTGCGCCGTGCTGGGTTCCCGTGAACGGCACACACATGATCTGCTGTCCTCCCTTGGTCTGGAGTCAATCCAGGTGATGGACGACGCCGCTTTCTTCGCCGGGGCGGTGGAACTGGAATCCTTGGACGTGCCTCCGTCCGGCTACATCGTTGCCACCTTTGCACCCGCGTCCGGCGCCATGAACCGCACGGACTACCACAGGCATATGGCGCGCTTGCTGGACCTCGCCCATGAGCAGCTACAGCTTCCGATCCTGCTGGTTCCCCATGTTTCTACACCCGGAAGAAACGACGGCGACCAGGAGTGCCACGCCGCTGTTGCGCGCCTCACCAAGGCACCTGACGTCCGTCTGCTCCACCAGGGAACAGCTGAGGAAACGGCAGCACTTACAGCCAAAGCGGACCTAATCATTTCCAGCCGCTACCACCCGGTGATTTTCGGACTTTCAGCCGGAGTTCCGGTCCTGCCCGTCGCAGTGGACTATTACGGTGAGGTGCGGATCGGCGGTGCTCTTGAAAGCTGGGGTCTCAGCTCCCTCCTGCGTTCGCTCCGCCACTTGAGCGACGGTGGCGACACGAAGTGGGTCAACTCCATCGTTGGGCAGCGGTCAGAGCTACGGGAACACCTGCTGCAGCACACGAAGAAGCTCGAGGACTTCCACGACAGTTGGTGGGATGGCATCGCAGCGGTGCTCGGGGGCGGTTCCATCCCCGACAAGCTCACTACGCTCCCCATCGCCAACACCGGCTACTCCCTGGTCCTCGAAGCGGCTGAGAGCCAGGAAGCGGCACGCCTTAATGCCAGCAACGAACTGGCCATCGGTCATCTGGCCCAGCATGGAGACTGGCTTCAGGGCGAGCTAAACGCCCAACCTGCCCCGGCTGCCGGCAGAGCCGATGTGATAGGAAGGCTGCTGGATGCCGGAGAACGGCTGACGATGCTGCGCCCGGCGGCGGTATTGAAAGCGGCCAAGCGGGTCCTGCGCTAGGCCTGGGACCCGCAGCTTACGGCTGCCCTGCCTGTTGACGGATTGCAGTGAGAATTGGCTGCAACTGGGCGGGATCAGGGGTCAGCGCGACCGCGCGCTCCAGGGATTTTTCAGCTTCACTCAGGTCGCCGTCGGCGTAAGCGGCGAGGCCGGACTGCAGCCACACCTGTGAGTTGACCGGGGCAACTTCCCGGGCCTTTGCCAAGGTGTCTCGCGCAGCTTGGATGTCTCCTGTTGCCAGTTGCCCGACTGCCAGCGAGGTCAGGGACTCGACCGATCCGGGATTAAGACGCAGCGACCGCGCCGACCACTCCGTCGCAAATCTGCCGGACTCGGGATCCCCCGCCGCCGCCCTGCCCGCGAAGTCCTGCCCGGCAAGGAGCGCTACATCCGCATCCCACGGCCGAAGGGACTGTGCAATCTCAAACTGACTGCTTGCCGTTGCCAGCTGGCCAGCTCGAACGGCGCTGTCCCCGGCTTTCATGTGGCTCTCTGCGATGGAAGCGGCGGCGGCGAAGACAAAAAGAACAATGAGCCCGGCTGCGGTTACGTAGAAGGCGGCCCTTGTCATCTGCGGCAGCGAGCGCGGAACGGTCTGGAGGGCAGCAGCCGGCATTCGGCCACTGGCCTTTGATTCAGCTGGACTACGGACGACGGCGGCAGTCGCCCCTGCACTGAGGCCGGCGATGACGGTGGTTCCTGGGCTGGGAAAGTGCGTCAGAAGGACAAGGCCGAACGAGCAGGCGGCAGCCATGGCTCCGACGAGGAACAGTGCCTCGTGCTTGTCACCGCTCCGCCTGATGTTTCGGGTTCCGGTCCACAGAACGGCGCCGCAGAGCGCCAGGTTTGCCAGCAGCAGCGGCACTCCCCCATCTGCCAGCCACTGGAGTGGAATCAAGTGCGGGCTGTCCGCCGGGAAGTCGGTCCCCACCCGGGCCGCGAACGCTTCGCCCTGGTAGCGGGGCAATGCGTCCACGAAATTTCCAGGACCAACTCCCAAAAGCCAGTTGTCCCTCACGAGCCCCCAGGTCGCCGCCCATAGGTCCGTGCGGCCTGTTACGGTTCCGCTGAAAAACAGCCTGTCCCTTGCTGCGGGCCAGGAAAGCACAGCCACGACAAGCAGGGCCAGCCCGGCCAGCGGCCACCAGCCGGCAACCCGGCGGCCTTGGGACCTCCGGCCGTCCATGGTCCGCCAAACCAGGGTTGCCACCACCAGAGCCGCCAGGACCAGCAGCACAGCGCGCGAGCCTGAGGCCACCGCCACCGTGACTCCCCCGGCTGAACCTACTATCTCCCAGGGCGTCTTCCTGAAAACTGCCATCGGGAGAAGGACTGCAGTGCCCGTTAGTCCGATAATGCCCATGTCCGTGGCATTGCCCAGCGTGGCGCCGAAGCGGAAGCCGGCGCTGTCCGGAAGGCTAAGGCCTGCCGCGTTCAGGATGACCAGGACGGCGAGCAACACCAAACTCCCCGCCACGAGCCGCATCCACGTTGCGCGGAGGCGGGAACCGCTGCTTTGACCCAGCAGCCGGGCACCCACCACCAGCAGCAGCAGGTAGGCCGCCACCATGGGTACCCCCTCATACCGGGGCCAGCGTCCCCAGAACGTAGGACCGAACCCGCCCGCC
>Ga0308161_1004174_pt1 | contig 13389 bp, 13 predicted proteins | sample PhyFR2_FD_201034 | JGI IMG/M metagenome (GOLD analysis project Ga0308161, IMG submission 201034) | Phyllosphere microbial communities from UC Gill Tract Community Farm, Albany, California, United States - DLSLF.R2 | ecosystem: Host-associated > Plants > Phyllosphere > Unclassified | place: USA...
AAGGCCGGCGAAGCTCGGCCTTCGAATCTCCGGCTGCTGTCCGCGCAGCGCACAGCCCCGCGCGCCGAGGGCGCGCGCTGCAAAGCCACCAGACACGCACCTTCCGCCGCAGCCGCTGCCAACCAAGCACGCCACGCACCGCCAACCGCAGCCAGCGGCCATGCGGCTCACCCAGCGACAACCCCATCCCGCAGCTCCCGCCTCAAGATCTTCCCCACATTACTCTTGGGCAGCACCTCCCGAAACTCGATATGTTTCGGCCGCTTGTACCCGGTCAGCTCCCGCCGGCAATGGTCCATCAACGCATCGCGTGTCAAAGAATCCGACCGCCGAACGACAAACACCTTGACCGCCTCCCCGGCATCCGCATCCGGCACCCCGACGCACGCACACTCCACCACCTCCGGATGCGCCGCCACGACGGCCTCCACCTCGTTCGGATACACATTGAACCCGGACACGAGAATCATGTCCTTCTTCCGGTCGACGATGCGGAAGAACCCGCGCGCATCCATCACCCCGACGTCGCCCGACTTGAAATACCCGTCCGCCGTCATCACGCGCGCCGTCTCGTCCGGCCGCATCCAGTACCCGGCCATCACCTGCGGCCCGCGAATGGCGATCTCGCCCGGCTCCCCGACCGGCACCGGGCGGCCGTCGTCGTCCAGGATCGCCACGTCGGTCGACGGCACCGGCAACCCGATCGTTCCCGAAAACGTGTCCTGGGACGGCGGGCACAGGGTGGCCGTCGGCGACGTCTCCGAGAGTCCGTAGCCTTCCAGGATCGGGATCCCGGTCGTCGCCTTCCAGCGCGCGCTCACGGCTTCCTGCACGGCCATGCCGCCGCCGAGCGTGATGCGCAGCCCGGAAAAGTCGAGGCGCGCGAAGTCCGGCTGGTTCAGCAGCCCGTTGAACAGCGTGTTCACGCCCGGGAAGAAGTTGACCCGGTACTTGGCGAGTTCGCGCACGAACCCGGGCATGTCGCGCGGATTCGGGATCAGGACATTCAGCGCGCCCCAGCGCGCCCCCATCAGCATGCAGGCGTTGAGCGCGAGGATGTGGTACAGCGGCAGCGCGCACACCGTCACGAGCGGGGCGGTCGGCGGCGGCGTGAACAGCGCGGGCGCGGCCCAGGCATCGTTCTGCAGCATGTTGGCGATGACGTTACGGTGCGTCAGCGTCGCGCCCTTCGACACGCCGGTCGTGCCGCCCGTGTACTGCAGGAAGGCGACGTCGTCGTGGCCCGGCGTCACCGGCTTCAATGCCAGGCGCGCGCCCTCGGCCAGCGCCGTGCGAAAGCCGACGGCGCCCGGCAGGCGGAACGGCGGCACCATCTTCTTCACCTTGCGCACCGCGAAGTTGACGACGGCGCCGCGCACGGCGCCCAGCAGGTCGCCCATCGTCGCGACGACGACGTGGCGCACGCGCGTGCGCGCCAGCACGGCGTCCAGCGTGAAAGCGAAGTTCTCCAGGATGACGATGGCCTCCGTGCCGGAGTCGTCCAGCTGGTGCGCCAGTTCGCGCGGCGTGTACAGCGGATTGACGTTGACGACGGTGCAGCCGGCACGCAGGATCGCGGCCACGGCGACCGGGTACTGCAGCACGTTCGGCATCATGACGGCCACGCGCGCACCCCTGGCGAGCCCCTTGTGCTGCAGCCACGCCGCCAGGTGGCGCGAATGCGCATCCAGTTCGCCGTACGTCATGAAGCGGTCCATGCAGACGTAGGCGCGGCGCGCCGCGAACTGTCCGAACGATTCCTCGAACAGGTGGACCAGCGACGTATAACGGCCGGGGTCGATGGTGGCGGGGACGCCTTCGGGGTAGGACTCGAGCCAGGGTCTATTCGGGTGCATCGTTCATCGTCTCCATTCTCATGCGCATCAAGGCGTGCGTCTTGTCGTCGGCGGCCGGGCCGGCCACCGTGGTGATCTGTGTCGGGTCGAGGAGGCGGCCGTCGGCGGCGAAGATGGCGACGCCGCCGACCGGCTGCCCGCCGTCCCGCTCCACGAGGGTCAGGCGGGCGCCGTCCGGATGCGGCGCCCAGCGTTCGCCCCAGAGCGTCAGCGCGGCCAGCACGGGATACAGGGCCTGGCCCTTGTCGGTCAGCCGGTAGTGGACGGCGCGGCCGTCCGTGGCCGACGTCTCGCGCAGCAGGATGCCGTGGCCGACCAGGTGCGCGAGACGCTGCGCCAGCACGTTGCTGCTGATGCCGAGGTGGCGCTGGAAATCCTGGAAGCGGCTCATGCCGCAAAAGGCATTGCGCACGATGACGAGCGACCACCATTCGCCCACCTGCTCCAGCGTCTGGGCGATCGGGCAATTCATGTCGGCGAACGAACGTCGGCTCATGCGGTTCCTGGCGTATTGGTTTGACAAGCTTTACGTTATGTAAATCACTTCTGTTAAACAAGTGATTTTTTGGAGCGGCCGCTCTATTGACGCGCCGGCAAGGCCGAGTTCGCCCGGGAAGGCGCCGCCGCGCGCCACGGTACGCGGCGCGGGAGGCCGCGCGGCCCGTGTCGGCTAGACTGGCGGACGTGATCATCGAAGGAGACTGTCATGAAGACCGCCGTATTCAGCGCACGCCCGTACGACAAGGCGATGCTGGCGCAGGCCAACGCCGCCGCCGGCCACGACCTGCGCTTCCTGGAAGACCGCCTGACCGCGACGACGGCCGTGCTGGCGACGGGCTGCGAGGCCGTCTGCGTGTTCGTCAACGACACGGTCGACGCCGACGTCCTTGCCCGGCTCGCCCGGCAGGGCACGCGCCTCGTCGCGACGCGCTCGACCGGCTACAACCACATCGACGTCGCGGCGGCGGACCGGCTCGGCATCGCCGTCGTCCGGGTGACGGACTACTCGCCGTACTCGGTGGCGGAATTCGCCGTGGGGCTGCTGCTGGCCGTCAACCGCAAGATCGCCCGCGCGAGCGCCCGCACGCGCGACGGCAACTTCGACCTGAACGGCCTGATGGGCTTCGACCTGCACGGCAGGACGGTGGGCGTGATCGGCACCGGCAAGATCGGCACCATCTTCGGCCGCATCATGGCCGGCTTCGGCTGCACGGTGGTGGGGTACGACCGCTACCCGGCACCGGCGTTCGAGGCGTTCGGCCGCTACGTGCCCATCGACGACCTGCTGGCCTGCAGCGACGTGGTGTCGCTGCACTGCCCGCTGACGGACGAGACGCGCCACATCGTCGACGCCGCGTCGCTGGCGCGCGCGAAGCGGGGCAGCATCCTCGTCAACACGAGCCGCGGCGGCCTGGTCGACACCGAGGCGGCGATCGCGGCGCTCAAGACGGGGCAGCTGGGCGGCCTGGCGATCGACGTGTACGAACAGGAAGCGAGCCTGTTCTTCCAGGACCTGTCGTCGACGGTCATCACGGACGACGTGATCCAGCGCCTCGTCTCGTTCCCGAACGTGATCGTGACGGGGCACCAGGCGTTCTTCACGACCGAGGCGATCGGCCAGATCATGCGCACCACGATCGAGAGCCTGACGGCCTTTGGGGCGGGGGGCGAACTGGTGAATCGGGTACGTGCGGACGGCGTTGCGCATTGAGGCTTGCGAATCTCTTACCCACCGTCTATAATTCGGCCTCGCACGAAACGACCGCGACACGGAGAGGTGGCAGAGTGGTCGAATGTACCTGACTCGAAATCAGGCGTACGGGTGACCGTACCGTGGGTTCGAATCCCACCCTCTCCGCCAAAAACAAACAAGGCCCCATCGGGGCCTTTTTTGTTTTGGGCCGAGAGAGGAGGGCGCCTGCGCGCCCTCCGGGATGGGATTCGAAGGGCTGGGCCTGTGAGCCCAGCCCGCCCGAACCGCCCGTTTGCCGTCCGCACGGCGGACGGCGCCGCGCGCCGCGGGCGCGCGCTGCAAAGCCACCAGACACGCACCGTCCGCCACAGCCAAAACCAGCACGGCATTAAAAATTGCCCGCCATCCCAGCAGCCCAAGCCATCAGCAAGTCACTTGAGCAACCCCTGAAACAACCGTACGATCACCCCGGTCTCCTCCCCCAGCGCCTCGAAAAACGCCTGATCCGTCGCCTCCACGACCTTCATGGCGGCCGCAGCCACTTCCCGCCCCGCCTCCGACACGGTCACCACCTTCGCCCGCGTATCCACGGGATGCACCCCGCGCTCGAAATACCCGAGCTTTTCCAGCGCCCTGACCACCTGCGAAATGGTCATCGGATCGCTCCCGGTCAGTTGCGCCAGCCTGGCCTGCGTCATCGGCTCCTCCCGCCCGAACCAGCTCGCCACGGCCAGCGCCACGAACTGCGTATGCGTGATCCCGAACGGCTGCAGCGCCTGCCGCTGCTCGCGCTGCCACACGTTGGACACCCGCCACAGCAGGAAACCGGGACTGTCGTACGGCCCGCCGAACCGGCTGGGCAACGGCTTCGACGACGACGCCATCAGGCCGCGCGGGCCACAGCCCGCTGAAGCACGTACGCCTCCAGCTGTGCGAGCACGGCCGGGAAGTCGCCGCTGACGGCTTCGCCGACGGCCTGCGCATCCGGGCCGTCCACGTCGACCGCATAGGTGACGCGGCTCGTCCCCGCGGACACGGCCTCGATCCGATGCGCGACGCGCACGACGATCTCGCCCAGCCGCGTCTCGTCGACGAACTGCTGCCCCGGCACGACGGACGTCAGCGTGCTCTCGAGAACGTCGCCGTCCGGCATCTCCATCGCGAACCGGCTGCCGGTCGCGAACGCGCCGTCGAGCCGGATCGATTCGACGCCGTCGTTCCACAGGTGCCAGGCGGACGTGTCGGCCAGGACGGCCCAGATGGCGTCCGGCGCGGCGCCGATGTCGCGGGTGTAAGCGGTGTGCCAGGTGGTCATGTAGGATCTCCGGTTTAGTAAGTGAACATATAATAAGTTCGCTTACTAAAAATGGCAACATGAAATCGGCGCAGTCACGCAACCGCAGGCGCGCGCCTTGGCGGGCGATGCAGGGAGTGGTGTGAGGCTTGCATCGCGGGACTGTTCGCAGCGCAGCCGCCAGGCGGCGCGCCGTACGGAAGCAGCCCGGATCGCCGCGCTCAGCCGGCCATGCTCGGATGGCGCAGCGGTTTGCCCGGTCGTCCCAAGCGTTCAGCCGCGCTTGACGGCGTGCAGCCAGACGGCGGCGATGCGTTCCACGCGCTCGTAGCCTTCGCAGCCGAGCTGGCCGCCGAAGATGTCCGGATCGAGTTCCTCGTACGACCAGCAGTCCGTGTCGGCGTCGAGGCGCGCGCGGATCGCGTCCAGGAACGGGTCGGCGCCGTCGACGATCGCCACGCCCGTGTACAGGAGCAGGCTGCCGCCCGGGTGCAGGCGGTCGAGCGCCGTGTTTACGATGCGGATCGACAGCTCGGCGCCGTGTTCGCCGCCGCCGTGGCGGTACGTCAGCTCGTCCGGATCGAGGATGTACGGCGGATTCGACATGACAAGATCGAGGCCGCCGTCGACGCCGTCCAGCAGGTCGCTGCGGCACGGGACCACGTTGTGCGCGCCGTTCACGGCCGCGTTGGTTTCCGCCAGTGCCAGCGCGGCCGGGTTGATGTCGGCCGCGTAGACGGTCGCGTCGGGCCGGCGCAGCGCCAGTTCGATCGCGCCCGGCCCGGCACCGGCGCCGATGTCGACCGCGCGCCGTACCGGCCGGCGCAGGCCGCCCTCCGGACCGAGCGTGCGCTTCAGTGCGGCCGCGTAGCGATACGTGTCGGGGCCGAAGAACACGGCGTCCTCGTCGCGCGTCGGCCAGGCCGAGTGGAAATACAGGTTGTCCCCGATGGTGGACGCGCGCACGCGGCTGCGCCAGCCGGCCGGCACGGCGGCGGCGATGGCGTCGTCGTCCAGCTCGCGCCCGTCCGCGTCGACGGGGCACAGCAGCCCGGCGCCGCGCAACTGCGCATCGATGTCGTCCGGGAGCGTGCCGGCACGGAACGGACGGCTCCAGCCGAGCACGCCGCGCAGATCGTGTGCCCAGGCATTTTCCGGCCGGTTGTTGACGCGCCGGTGCGTGGCCGGGGTGACGGTCGTGAACCGGTAGCCGGCGGCGCGCAGGCTGCGGCCGAGCGCGGCCAGGCCGGCATGCTCGGAAGGCGGTTGGGGCAGGGTGGGCGGGGTCATGCGCGGAGAATGACCGATGCCCGCGCGCGCTTCCGTACGGAGGCGCACATACACGTGGCGAAGCTGTCATCCAATCGCCATGCACCGTATGGCATGATGCGGACTATGTGAAAGTTCGAACAGAGCCGGCCCCGTGCCGTGTGCATACTGGCATCATGCCGGTGCGCTACAATCGCGCCCCGGCGACGAGGATGACCATGAAGACGACGACACCTGATGTGTCCCTGAACGAACGCCTGAAGCGCGAGGTCGAGCGCGAGCGTCACGAACGCACGCGCCACGACGAGCAGCGCGCCGGCCTGAACGCGGACGACGAGTTCCGCCTCAAGGATGCGCGCGAAAAGACGGGCGCGGTGAACATCAGACGATCCGGCAGCCGCTGAGCGCGCTGCCACGGTAACGATATTGAAGACAGGGCGACGAGCCCTGCCAAGGAGAGATGACATGCGTTGGGAAGGTGACCGGCAGAGCGACAACATCGAGGACCGCCGCGGCGATGGCGGTGGCGGCGGCGGTTTCGGCATCGGCGGCGGGACCGTCGGCATCGGCACGATCGTCGTGGCGTTGCTGGGCTCGTGGTTCTTCGGCGTGTCGCCGTCGACCATCATTGGCCTGCTGTCGGGTGGCGGGTCGCCGGCCCAGGTGCAGCAGGCGCCCGCGCATGCTCCCGCCAACGACCGCGAGACGCAGTTCGTGAGCACCGTGCTCGGCTACACGGAAGACACGTGGGGCCAGATCTTCCGCGCCAACGGCGCCGCGTATTCTCCACCACGCCTGGTGCTGTACACGGGCCGCACGTCCACGGGTGGCTGCGGCCAGGGCCAGGCCGCCGTCGGGCCGTTCTACTGCCCGGCCGACCGCAAGGTCTACCTCGACCTTGATTTCTTCCGCACGATGCAGCAGCGCTTCCACGCGGGCGGCGAATTCACCCAGGCGTACGTGATCGCGCACGAAGTCGGCCACCACGTGCAGAACCTGCTGGGCATCTCGGGCAAGGTCGACAGCGCGCGCCGGAACCTGTCGGAAAAGGAAGGCAATGCCGCCTCGGTGCGCCTGGAACTGCAGGCCGACTGCTTCGCCGGCGTGTGGGCCTACCACACCAACCAGGCCAAGCAGATCATCGAGCAGGGCGACGTCGAGTCCGCGCTGAACGCGGCCAGCGCCATCGGCGACGACGCGCTGCAGCGCCAGGCGCGCGGCGTCGTCGTGCCGGATTCGTTCACGCACGGATCGTCGGAACAGCGCGTGCGCTGGTTCACGCGCGGCCTGCAGACCGGGTCCGTCGAGCAGTGCAACACGTTCGAGGCACGCGCGCTCTGAGTGCCTGGTACACCTCCGGAACGGCCGCCGCGTGCGGCCGTTTTTGTTATGGAAAAACAAGAAATTTCCTATTAAAAACAACGAGTTCCGGCTTCGCGAAAAAATCGTTCAATAACCCCCGTTCGTTTCCGTGCGCCTATCGCCTTCCTTAGCGATTTGACATACCTTGTTGTCCATGCGCTCGTCCGTTGCGACGGGCCGCCAACCAACGAGGAGGAACAACATGCTGGCAATGAATTACCGGGGACCGTATCGCGTCCGCGCCGATCACAAGCCCGACCCCGTCATCGAACACCCGGGGGATGCCATCGTGCGCGTGCTGCGCTCCTGCATCTGCGGCTCCGACCTGCACCTGTACCACGGCATGGTGCCCGACACGCGCATCGGCCACACCTTCGGCCACGAATTCATCGGTGAAATCGTGGACGTCGGCAGCGACGTGAAGACGCTGAAGACGGGCGACCGCGTGCTGGTGCCGTTCAACCTGTTCTGCGGTTCCTGCTTCTTCTGCCAGCGCGAGCTCTTCGGCAACTGCCACGACACGAATCCGGAAGCGACGGCGGTCGGCGGCATCTACGGCTACTCGCACACGGCCGGGGGCTACGACGGCGGCCAGGCCGAATACGTGCGCGTGCCGATGGCCGACGTCGGCCCGCACCTGATCCCCGACGACCTGCACCTCGACGATGCCGTGCTCCTGACGGACGCGCTTCCCACCGGCTACCAGGCCGCCGAGATGGGCGACATCAAGGAAGGCGACACGGTGGTCGTGTTCGGCGCCGGCCCGATCGGCATCTTCGCCGCCAAGTCCGCGTGGCTGATGGGCGCGGGCCGCGTGATCGTCGTCGACGAGGTCGAGTACCGGCTGGAATTCGTCAAGCGCTACGCCCAGTGCGAGGTCGTGAACTTCCGCGAAGTGAACGACATGGCCGAGCACATCAAGAAGATGACGGACTGGATGGGGGCGGACGTCTGCATCGACGCCGTCGGCGGCGACGCGGCCGGCTCGATCGCGCAGACCCTGACGGGCCGCCTGATGAAGATGCAGGCCGGTGCGTCGACCGTGCTGCACTGGGCCATCAACAGCGTGCGCAAGGGCGGCAACGTATCGATCGTCGGCGTGTACGGCCCGACGTTCAACATGGTCCCGATCGGCAATGTGCTGAACAAGGGCCTGACGATCCGCGCCAACCAGGCCAGCGTCAAGCGCCACCTGCCGCGCCTGATCGAACACATCCGCGAAGGCCGCATCAATCCGAAGGAAATCATCACGCACCGGGTGCCCCTGGAAGAGGTGGCGGACGCGTACCACATCTTCTCGAGCAAGCTCGACAACTGTATCAAGACCGTCCTGATCCCGCCGTCGGCGCGCGAGGTCCAGGCCGTGAACGCCAGCGCACTGCACTAAGGAGCCAGCATGGAAGCCAATCGCGAGAACGGTGCGCAGCACCATCATCACAACCACGACCACGACCACGGCCACGACCACGTGCACCGGCATCCGCTGCAGGGCGACATGGCCGAGGGCCCGCGCCGCCCGACGCGCGAGCAGCTCGCGCACATCCAGGGCTGGGGCGCCGACCTCGACCGCAAGAACCGGCCCGCCGTGCCGATGGAGCGCACGCCGCCGCGCTTCATCCACCAGCACGAAGGCAAGCTGCCGCAGCAACCGGAAAACGTCGAGATCCTCGTGTCGACCGAACGCCCCGGCATCACGCCGATCTTCGGCACGGCGCAGCCGCCGAAGGGCCTGTCCGGCATGATCCGCCGCGTCGCCTACAAATGGTCGGAGAACGACCTGCGCCGCTGGCTGCTGCTGCTCGCGGCCGACCGGGTGAACGTCGTCGAAGGCATCGGCGAAGACCTGGCGCAGGGCAAGGTGCCGAACGTGCTGGCCGAGATGGGCATCAAGGCCGAGTGGGAGCACAACCGCGCGGGCCTCGTCAAGAAAGCCGTCATCGCGGGCGCCGTCGTCGGCACGGCCGTCTACCTGATGCGCCGCAAGGAGCGCTGAGCGGCGCTCAATGCCGCCGGCCGGCGTCCTGAGACCTTGCCGCCGGCGGGCGTCTTGCGACCTTGCCGCCGGCCGGCGTCCTGCGACTGTACCGTCCGCCGGCGTCCTGCGACCTCGCCGCCGGCCGGCGTCCCGCGACCTTGCGTGCCACTGGGCGAATACATCGCCCGCGGCGATGACACGTCGCCCCCGCGCAGGCGGGGGCCCAAGTATGGGTCGGCGCCGCCCGCCACCTTGCGTCCCGGTCCACGGCGCTCCGCGCTGCCGTGGGCCTTTTTGCGTTTGAGCAATTCCCTTCGATGAAGCTCGGCCACACTGCTTTCGTGTGCCCGCTCAATGAAAGGAAATGCCATGAACAAGCGCAATATCTTGCTGGCGTCGCTCGGCGCCCTGTCGTTCGCCGCCGCCCCCGCCGGCGCGGCCGCCCAGGTCGCGATGAGCGCCCCGGTCAATGCCACCCCGCAGGCGAAGGCGGCGCTGCTGTCCCAGCTGGATGCGCGCCGTGCCGGACGCGGCCGGGATGCCCGCCACGGCTTCGCATTCATCGCCCAGCATCCGGGCGCGCAGGGCACGCAGGTCGCGCGCGTCGCCCATACATTCAAGGGCGTGCCGATCTTCGGCTTCGAATCCGTCGTCGTGCTGGATGCGAACGGCAAGATCCTGTCCGAATCGGACGCCGAGCGGCGTGCCAATTTCGCCGCGCCGGATGCCGGCCCGGGCACGGATTTCAGCGTCGTGCCGGCGATTTCGTCGAAGGCGGCGATCGATGCCGCGCTCGCGTCGCTGGGCGCCTCGGCCCGCCACGACACGCCGCCCAGCGCCGAGCTGATCATCTGGCCCGCGATGCGCGAGGAACGGCTGCCCGGCGCGCGCGACAAGGCCGAACAGGACCTCAACGCGCTCGACGTCCAGGAAGTCGTCGACCATTACGAACTGGCCTACCTCGTGCACACGCGCATGCTCGTCGGCGACAGGCCGGTCTACCACGACACCATCGTCAGCGCGCGCGACGGCGGCATCCTGGCCCAGTGGAACATGCTGCAGACGGTGGTCGGCGTGGGCCACAGCCAGTACAACGGCGATGTCCCGATCAACACGACGCAAGCCGAGGGCAAGTACAAGATGATCGACGACACCCGCGGCACGGGCGGCACGTTCGGCGCGATGGCGATCACGAACGCCAACCACGGCACGAGCGCGGGCAGCGTCTACGTCAACGACACCAACACGTGGGGCGACGGCAAGCAGTACGCGGCGGGCGGCCCGACCACGAACGCGAACGGCCAGACCGCCGCCGTGAACGCGATGTGGGGCCTGATGAACACGTACGACACGCTGAAGAACGTGTTCAACTGGCTGTCGCTGGACGGCCACAACACGGCCACCTACATCGCGGCGCACGTCAACACGTCCTACGACAACGCGTACTACAGCGACACCTGCCGCTGCATGTTCATCGGCGACGGCTCCAGCTTCAACAGCCTGGGTTCCATCGACGTGATCGGCCACGAGATGGGCCACGGCGTGACGGCGGCCACGTCGAACCTGACGTATTCGGGCGAATCGGGCGGCCTGAACGAATCGTCGTCGGACATCAACGGCGAGGCCGTCGAAGCGTATGCGCGCGGCGGCGGCAAGGGCGACGTCATCCCGGCGACCGGCAACGACTGGGTGCTGGGCAAGGAAATCAGCAAGAACGAGACGCCGCTGCGCTGGATGTACCGCCCGAGCAAGGACGGCAGCAGCCCGGATGCCTGGAACCCGTCGATCAAGCGACTGGACGTGCACTACAGCAGCGGCCCGAACAACCGCATGTTCTATTTTCTCGCGCAGGGGTCGAGTGCGGACAAGGCGGGCGATTACTACAGCAAATACCTCGTCAGGACGCCCGCCGCGATGACGGGCATCGGTCTCGACAAGGCCTACCGCATCTGGTTCCGCGCCAACACGACCAAGTTCACGTCGAGCACGAACTACGCGGACGCGCGCACCAAGATGATCGAGGCGGCGGGCGAGCTGTACGGCAAGACGAGCCGCGAAGCGATCGCCGTGCAGCGCGCCTACGCCGCGATCAACGTGGGCGCGGACGTGGACGAGGTGCCGGCGCAATGACCGTGTAGCCACTGCGCCACGGTCCGTGCCATGCGCCGGACAAGACAGGCTCCGCCGGATGGGAGCCTGTTTCGCCTCCGGGCCTGCCGCCGCGGTCGACAACCGGCCGGCGACAGCGTTTGGCAACACCCTGCCGTTGCGTTAGCATTTCCATATTGAACCTTTGGCGAACACCATGTCGACCATCCCGTCTTCGACGCCGCCGCTGCGCACGACGGCCGCCACGGCGTCCGCGCCTTCCGCCACGACGGCGAATGGTGGCGCCGCATCGTCCGTACCGGCCGCGACCGCCGTCCGGCCTGACGTGCAGATCTCTTCGCTCGCAAGCCGGCTGAACAAGGCGGAGAACGGCAGCAGCGTCGCCGATCCCACCCTGTCGCGCGATCAGCTCGGCGACAAGGTCCGGCAGAACATCGCGGTCGTCACGTATACGTTAACCGAGGAAAACAAGGCGCGGATGGCGCGCGAAGTGCCCGTGCCGGCCGACGCGTCCGCGCTGGCATCGGCGGCGGCGAATGCGTTCGTGAATGACCTGAAGGGGCCGAATCCGTTCGCGGGCCTGTCGCGGGAGCAGCTGGCGACGATCGCCAACGACGACAGCGGCACGTTCACGACGAACGAACGCTATGCCGCTCACCGCCAGGCCTACGACGAGGAGCAGCAGTGGCGCAGCCAGGTGGTCGCCCAGGCGATGGCGGAATACCATGCGAGCGGCAAGCTGACGAATTTCTTCGAAGCCGTCCTGGATCACTTCAATACGTTGCCGCGCACCGAGCAGGCGCTGTATCCGGCCGATTACGCGACGGACCTGCAACAGAAAATCGATCTCGATTTCAACTATTTCACGAACACCCCGGGCGAACAGGGCGGTGGCCACGCGCAATCCGGCATCGACGTGGCCGGCCTCGTCAAATGGCCGACCATGCGTTGAGTCCGCCGGACGGCCGGGGCTGCGACCGGGGCGGCTCAGGGCTGTAGCAACGGATACGGATTGACGGGCGTTCCCTTCCACCACTGCTTCTCGGGCGTCAGCTCGAACACGGCGAAGTGCAGGTGCGGCGCGTTCGGATCCGAGTTGCCCGTCACGCCGACGTAGCCGATCAGGTCGCCCCGCTTGATGTCCATGCCTTCCTTGATGCCGTCGGCGTAATGGTCGAGGTGGGCATAGTAATAGGCGTACTTTTCGGTCGGATCGAACTGGTAGACGGTCAGTCCGCCCGGCTTGCTCGTGAACAGCTTGACGACCTTGCCGTCCGCGGCCGCCACGACCTTCGTGCCCTTGGGCGCCATGATGTCCAGCGCCTCATGATGGCGTTCGTTGCCGCGCGCCTGGTCGAAGGTGTCGGTGATCTTCGCCAGCGGCATGCCCTCGACAGGAATCAGGAGCTTGCCGGCGGGGGCGCTCGGCGGCTGGGCCGGCGCGGCGTTCGACGACTCCTGGCTGGCCGGGCGCAGCGGCAGGTCGAGTTCCGTCAGGTCGGGCATGACCTGCGGCGCCGGCGGGAGCTTGCCGTCCAGGTTGATGCCGGGCGGCGGGGGCGCCGGCAGCGAGCCGGTGTTGGCGGCCACCGCGGGCTGGCCGGGGTCGTGCGGCACCTGGCGCAGCCAGGCGAACAGCCCGCCGGCACCCACCAGCACGCCGAGCAGGAAAGTCAGCAACCATCTCATCGTCGTCTCCTCGTCGCTACCGTTGTTGTCGTCGTTGTCGTCGTTATGGTGATGCCCGCCGCGCTCAGTCCTGCAGCACGACCTCGGTACCGGCCTTGACCAGGCCTGCCACCTCGGATGCGCTCCAGTTGGTCAGGCGGAT
>Ga0308161_1004176_pt1 | contig 13388 bp, 7 predicted proteins | sample PhyFR2_FD_201034 | JGI IMG/M metagenome (GOLD analysis project Ga0308161, IMG submission 201034) | Phyllosphere microbial communities from UC Gill Tract Community Farm, Albany, California, United States - DLSLF.R2 | ecosystem: Host-associated > Plants > Phyllosphere > Unclassified | place: USA...
TATAGAATTAGAAGCAACCAGTTGATTCTCACTGTCCACAATAAATGTAGGAAAAGACTCTTGTTCCAGAATGGCGCTTAATCGTTGTTTGTTTACGTTAATCACCATTACTCCTTTTTGCTCTGAAGCGGCTAAAGGAAATGAGCGAATCAAACTTAATTCCATAGCATTTGTTCGTTCATCTTGGATCATATTCCAACCGACCACTCCTTTTTGTGCTATTGCTTGTTGATACCAGATCTGATCCAGTAACTTTTGAGTCGGCTGCATAAATTCCCAGTTATTCAGTGCTCCCGGATTGATCGCATATATTCGAATGCCAGAAATCTCTTTATAGAGCTGTATATATTCTCGAATATTCGTGTAATTGTGATATTGCTGAATGACTTCGGTATAACTGTTGTACGTCTGACTGGCTGTTTTTTTCATCTGATTATCATTCATAAGCCGATTCGAAATATCTAATGGAACTTTGATTAATTCTGCGGTACGCTTTTGAACACGATCCACATTATTAGATACCTGCACCAAAGTACTTTCCACTACAACTTCACGCAATCTTGCAGTCAAAAAAAGACCACATAATAGTAGAGGGATGCCTGCTGCTGTTATAAACGTAATAGCTAACTTCTTTCTTATTTTCATATCATTCATTATTCGAACGAAAAACATGATTTAACCTCCAGTAACGAGCCTGCTTTATATTTAAAAAAAGCCCCTTCTACAAAAAGGGGCTTTCTGTTTTGGATCAATTCTTGCTTATTCAAGCACCCTATCTATGGCTCGAAGTGTGAAACAGCGACTCTGATAGTCTTTGGACTCGTAATGAAGAGCCAAACCAAGCTGTATCAATTGGTCTCCTCCATATATACTACTTTCTTCATTGATATCAGATTTCACTTCATATTCCAGTTCTGGATTCAGTCCATCCAACCGCAGAATTTGTTGAGGTCCGTTAGGTATTGCCATAACCTGAAAAGCATAGACGAGAGCTTGCATTTTATCTTCCGAGACGAACATCCATGCAGATTGGTTCCCTGCAAATGGACTCTTTAATCGATATAAATCTCCCTGCTGCACCAGACTGCGAATCTCTTTGTAGTTGGCAACCTGTCGCTGAACGATATTCTTTTCTTCATCAGTAAATGCTGTGAGATCCAGTTCATACCCGAAATTGCCAGACATAGCGACACTACCTCGAAAATCAAGTGGTGTACTGCGTCCGACCTGATGATTAGGTACAGCTGATACATGTGCACCGATCGCACTCACTGGATAAACAAGACTAGTGCCATATTGAATCTTAAGTCGTTCTACCGCATCAGTATTATCGCTAGTCCACGTTTGCGGCATATAATAGAGCATTCCGGGATCAAAACGTCCACCTCCACTAGCGCAACTTTCAAACAAGATGTGCGGGAACTGTACCGTTATCCGCTCTAGTAGCTCATATAATCCAAGTACATAACGATGCGCAGTCTCAGCTTGTCGATCTGGTGGCAATGTTGCCGATCCCATCTCTGTCAAAGCCCGATTCATATCCCATTTCACATAAGAGATTGGAACCGTAGAGAAAATCGTAGAGAGTGAATTATAAATATAATCTCGTACTTCCGGGCGCGTATAATCCAGTACCAATTGCCATCTCGCTTCACTACGTCTTCTTCCCGGAACATGCAGGCACCAGTCAGGATGTTCACGATACAGCTCGCTTTCCGGCGAAATCATTTCTGGCTCGAACCAGAGTCCAAATTGTAGACCTGTTTCACGAATACGATGCGCTACATCAGCTAGCCCTTCAGGTAGTTTGCGACGATCCTCGTACCAATCACCCAAAGACGAGTTATCAGCGTCACGTCTGCCAAACCAACCGTCATCTAGCACAAATAACTCAATCCCGAGTCTAGCTCCTTCCTCCGCAATGGAGACTAGCTTTTCGGCATTGAAATTAAAGTAGGTCGCTTCCCAGTTGTTGACCAGAATCGGTCGTTCCCGATCACGGTATGTTCCCCGGCATAATCGACTGCGGTACAGACGATGGTAGGTCCGCGACATTTCTCCAATTCCTTGGTTGGAATATACCATCACTGTTTCAGGAGTCTGAAAATCTTCTCCGGCATTCAGCTGCCATCCAAAATCAAACGAATTTACTCCAATACCTAACCTTGTGGAGCCAAACGAATCGACTTCTGCAACAGCTTCAAATCCCCCGCTGTACACCAGACTGAAACCAAAAGCTTCACCATGATTCTCTGTCGTCTCCGGGGTGACAAGCGCAGCAAACGGATTAAACTGATGGCTGCTCATCCCACGCTTGCTGTCGATTCGAATCTCGCCTTGCCGAAGCGATCTTCGCTGTATATTACCTTCTCTTGCCCATGCACCCGATAAGTAAATCATCTCCAGTTCATCCTGACCATACATATCTACACTTGCACTCAAAGCACGACGAAGTCGCAGTGTCTCCTCTCCTTCATTGATGAAGCGTGCAGCACGTATGATTACATTTCGCTGTTCAAAAATAGTGTACTGTAACACAACTGTAAGACCCGAATACTGATCTTTCAAAAGAAGTTCTAATGTCTGTGCTTCGGATTCATTCTCCGTATATACTGCTGGAAGTCCGCTCAGTGATGGTTTTCCTTGTATCAGTCGGTAACTGTCGTACTGAAGCTCAGTGATACGAGTTCCGTCTGCTAATTCGACCTGATACGCTGGATTGCGAAAATCTCCACTTCCATACTGTGGGTATTCCTGTGGAAGTCTATCCAACCCTGTTGTCGAAGACGTATGGATAAGCAGGTTCTCCATCACTGACCGATGCTTCAATGGGGCTCCCCAATATACATGCACTGGATATCCATTTACGATTTGGATCATATAACTCATACCGGACGATTGTAGATGAAACAATCCAGATTCTTCCTGAACGATTACACTCATGACCAACACCCTTTCTTGTTCATTCCATTATGTATATTCATGCCACCTGTAATACCATCGTTCATAAAATATGGATTAATGATTGTCTGGTATGCAACAATGAATATGATTATTCTATAAAAATGTTATATGAAACGGACTATATCGTATATGGCATGATGATTCGAAAATATGTTATTTTGATAGATATTATAAAAATAAGGAGAACCGCTAATGATCGAGTATTTACCAAGAAGCAAACAACACACCGAATTGTATCTCACCCAATTTGGGATCGAAGATTGTATATCTGGTCATGAGTTTGGACCGGCAGTCAGAACTCATTATCTGCTTCATTATGTATTTGAGGGAAAAGGGACTTTTGAGGTGAATGGAGTACAACATTCGATTGGTTCAGGACAAGGCTTTCTAATCTGTCCCCATGTAGTTACCTATTATGTAGCAGACGAAGCAGAACCATGGTCCTACGGTTGGATCGGATTCAATGGCACGCTCGCCGAATCCCTGCTGGAACAAGCAGGAATGACTCTTGTTTCTCCCATAGTCTATTACGAGCACAAAGATCGAATACATCAGTATTTACAGTGGATGATTCAATCGAATGAATATCCAGCAGCCCGAGAAACGCGATTGACTGGATTGTTATATATGATTTTTTCGCTACTAATGGAAAATGCGCCGAAAACGCTAATGGCGCAAACAAGAAGTAACGCTGATATCTATGTGGAGCAGGTCAAAGATTTTATTGAAATGAATTTTTCTCAAAAGATTACAGTAGAAGATATTGCCCATTTTATCGGATTGAATCGAAGTTACTTATGTTCCTTATTTACAAAAACAACCAAGCTCAGTATTCAAGATTATCTTATTCGTTACAGAATGGATACAGCATCCAGTATGCTGATCCGTACAGATCTGTCGATTGGTAATATTGCCCGTTCAGTAGGCTATATCGATCCTTTACTGTTCTCCAAAATTTTCAAAAAAATTAAAGGGATGTCGCCTAGAGAGTATCGAAGTCAATCGCTACTGAATGCCAATGTAATAATTGACTGACTCTATACGCTCAAAAAAGAAAATTAGCGAACCGATATCTATTTATGCTTTATGTCACTTCTCTTCTCGCCTTATTCCACTAGAAAGGTTTATAATTAATTTTATATATTAGCTTAACTTTGTATATCTAGTATTTAAAGTTGTTGAATATGTCGGTCATATCATTTTTTCTTCTTTCCTTTCTCATACAGTTCATCTATCACAAGCAAGACGTCGTCCAGTCGGAATTTTGAACTATTTTGCTTGTTATTACGAATATGCAGATAGGACGTAATGAGATCGCTGAAAATAAATACAGGGTGTTGATCTGCATAGTATTCATTCGCTGCAGATCCATTTCGAAGGAGGAAGATTCATGGGACGCTGGATTGCAGCAGTTCAAAAAGGATTTGGTAAAAAGCTTATTCGTTTGCATGCTTGGAATGCTTGGCTTGTTGCTCTTCTAGCTGTTACAGGTCTGGTACTTGTCGGGGGTTTTTGGCGAGAAATACTGGGTGAGGTTAGAGTCTGGGTACGTTGGCTTCATATTATAGGAGGATTAGCTTTATTGGTCCCTGTAGTCTATTACTTATTTCTGGCAGCCAAGCACTGGAAAAGGCTGTCTGATAAACCCGGGCAAAAATTCAATGTTATTGTAGTTATGGTCTTATTGGTAGGTTGGATTGTATCAGGGATCTTATTATGGTTATTGCGCCAAGTAGGACCGGCTGTAGCTAACTCGGCTTTATTTGTTCATGATCTACTGACTTGGGTGGGACTTCCTTATATTATCTATCATTCTCTAACACGTACCGCTTGGTTAAAAGATCCGAAAAAACGTACGATCAAACAACCTGTCACTGTAGAAAAAACGATTACGGATAAAAGTGGCACTGTAGTAGCTGCATCATCACCAACGGCTCCTTCTCCTTTTTACACAAGACGTACCTTTTTGCGTTCTGCTATAGGTGTTGGACTCGCTGTATCGATCGGGCCTACGTTTGTAAGATGGTTGGGAAGTTCTTTGACCAGTGGAGGTACATGGGAACAGGTTGCTGCCAGTAATGGCAATAAGATGATTCCTGATCCTACACCACTGAAATCATCTGCTCCGCCTATCGGTGGTGGTGCTCAAGGTGAGTTTCGTGTGTATACGGTGACACCTATTCCTAATTTTGATAATAGTAACTGGGATTTCAAAATAGATGGATTGGTCGATAAACCTCAAACATGGAACTGGGAACAATTTTTGAAATTAAAACGTGATGTGCAAGTGAGCGACTTTCATTGTGTCACTGGATGGTCGGTGTATAAAAACACATGGGAAGGTATTCCTTTAAGTGACTTTTTAAAAGCAGCAGGTGTTCAATCTTCTGCGACTATGGTCAAATTTTATTCAGGGGATAATGTCTATACGGATTCTCTTACACTTGATCAAGCGCAGATGAAAGATATTATTGTAGCGGTATTGCATGATGGTAATATCATTCCTGCTGATCTAGGTGGGCCAGTACGATTGGTTATTCCTCAGATGTATGCTTACAAATCGGTAAAATGGTTGAACCGGATTGAACTGATTGCTGAAGATCATGTAGGGTACTGGGAACAACGTGGTTATGATAAAGATGCCTGGTTGCCTAAAGCTTAGATCGAATTTGATGATAATAAATAAAAAAGCAGTGTGTTCACTCTTAGCTAAAGAGAAACACACTGCTTTTTTGTTGATAAGGCATAGATGGTAGAAGCTTAATAGTATACATTTTTCTATTTTCATGTAGATTCAATTATCTTTTATAATTCCAATAATCGTTTTAAATCTTCTTCGTCTTCAATGACTTCAATACCAAGCTCTTGAGCTTTGGTGAGTTTACTACCTGCTTTTTCACCTGCGATAACAATATCTGTCTTTTTGGATACACTACCAGTCACTTTGGCTCCTAGAGATTCTAAGCGAGCGGCAGCATCCTCACGAGTCATTGTCTGTAATGTACCAGTAAGAACTACCGTTTTACCAGCAAAATAAGAATCGGCGTTAATGACTACTGGCTCAGCAGGAGATTGCGGTTGTACGCCTCGGTCTAACATTTTCTGAATACTTGCCTGCATAAAAGGATCGGCGAAAAAAGCAACGATACTTTCCGCAACGATATTACCGATATCCGGTAATTCAATTAACTCTTCTACGGTGGCATTCATAACTTTGTGTAAATCACGATAATGTTCTGCCAACATCCTTGTTGTCGATTTGCCCGTATTCGGAATACCTAAAGCATATAGGAATGATGCCAAATCTCTTGTTTTACTGTCTTCGATCGCTTGCAATAAATTTTTCGCTTTGCGCTCGCCAAAACGTTCTAACTCTACTAATTTTTCAAATTCTAATGCATATAGGTCTGCGGGTTCTTTCACTTCTAATTCGCTATGCAACTGTTGAGCGGTCATGATACTAAATGTCTCGATATCCATAGCATCTCTAGAAGCGAAATGTGTAATCTTAGCTATAATCTGTGGTGTACATTCTAGAGTATTGTTACAGAATAGATGTGCTCCACGTTGTTCTAATGGAAATCCACAAGCAGGGCATTTCTCTGGAAAAATGATTTCTTCTCCATCGTTTTCTTCGGTAACTTTACCCAGAATCTCTGGGATAACTTCATTCGATCGGCGAATAAAGACACGTGTACCTATAGCATATTTTAAATTTTTACGTTCGATATCTCCAATATTGTTTAACGTACAATTCTGTACGGTTACACCTGCAAGTTCAACAGCTTCTACACGCGCCAGTGGTGTGATTTTACCTGTACGACCTACATTCCAAGAAACCGATTCTAGAATCGTACTGGTTTCTTCAGCTTCAAACTTATACGCAATCGCCCAACGTGGGAATTTGTCGGTATAACCAAGTACTTCGCGTGTACGCATATCGGTAATTTTAACGACAGCCCCATCAATTAAGTAATCTAATCCTGTACGCTGTGCTTGAATATCTTCAAGTTGCGCAATCACATCGTCAAAGTTCTCAAAGTAGAAGATATACGGATTGACTTTAAAATGATTGTCTTTAAGAAATTGCATCATCTCTTGGTGACTTTCAAACTGAATGCCGTCCATATAACCTATATTGTAGAAAAAGGCACTTAAGCGACGAGTTGCTGTTACTTTAGGATTTAAATTGCGAAGTGCTCCTGCGGCTGCATTACGTGCATTTTTTAATTTGTCTTTATCTGTAGCACTCTCATTGTATGCTGCTAATACAGATAAGTTCATAATGCCTTCCCCTTGTACTTCGATCTTACCTTCTTTAAAAGGAATCGATAACGGAATCGAACGAATGGTTTTGACTTGTTCTAAAATACCTTCGCCTGTTACTCCATTACCTCGGGTTGCAGCTTGAACTAATTTACCGTTCTCATAAGTTAAATTCAGTGTAAGACCATCAAATTTGAGTTCGATCGCATAGGATGGTTCAGGCAAAGGTGTGTCTGGATTTTTGGTATTATAATCTGCAATTAATTTGCGAGCACGTGTATGCCAGCTTGCTAATTTTTCTAAATTTTGAGCTTTGTCCAAACTCCATAATGGTGAAAGATGACGATGAGGTAAAAATCCTTTTAACAATTCTCCCCCCACACGCTGAGTAGGTGAGTCAGGTAAGACCATTCCACTCACTTCTTCTAATTGGATCAAACGGTCATACAGTACATCGTATTCTTTGTCATCGACTAAAGGTTCATCCAACGTATAGTAGTGATAGCTGTATTTATTAAGCTCTGTAATGAGTTCTTCCATTTCATGCATCGGATCCATATGTGGTATACCCTCCCGGATTCAATAAGATCATATTTATTTTAAATTAAAAAACAGAACCGAACAGTAAGAAATTCGGTTCTGTTTTGAAAATACGCATCGAGTGAATCTAATCACGATTCCAATCATTTGTTATAGCTTATGCTTTATTCTACTTTAGTAATAGGAGCAAAGCCTGCTAACAATCGTTTGAGTCCTGTCGGCGCTGGGAAAGCAATTTGTAACTCCATATCATTGCCTGTTCCTTTAACCGCTACGATTGTGCCAATGCCCCATTTGCCATGAGATACTTTATCACCTGCTTGGAAGCTATCTGAACCTCCACCAGAAGCAACAGGCTTAGGTGTAGCTCCTGTCGTCACAGTCACTCGTGCATTGGTAGAAGGTACCGCACGTGCAGATGATCCACTACCAAAAGCAGCCGTATTTTCGCGTTTACCACCAAAGCTGTTCGTACTACCTCCAAAGCTACGATTACCTGATCCATAACTACTTCCTCCGCGCGATGCTCCACCACGACGATAGTTAGGGGCTCCTGCTGTATCTTCTTTATACTCTTCTGGAATTTCTTCCAAAAAGCGTGAAGGTGGATTCGCAGTGGTTCGTCCAAATAAAGTACGCATCTGTGCGCAAGATAAGAATAGATTTTTCTCTGCTCGTGTAATGCCTACATACGCTAGACGACGTTCTTCTTCCAACTCTTCATTATCTTGAAAAGCTCGACTATGCGGGAATACGCCTTCTTCCATGCCTATAATAAATACAGTTGGGAATTCCAAACCTTTAGCACTATGCATCGTCATCAATACAACAGCATCGTCATCTTCTTCAGGTTCATCGCCTACCGTATCAATATCTGCGATTAATGCTAGATCGGTCAGAAATGAAATCAATGAACGATCTTCGTTATTTTTTTCAAATTCCATCGTTACAGATAAAAACTCTTCTATATTTTCTAAGCGAGCCTTGGACTCTAGTGTATTCTCACGTTGTAACTCTACACGGTATTCAGATAACTCTAGAATCTTCTCCGTTAATTCGGTAACCGATAAATACTCTACCATTTGATGAAGTGAAGCAATCATATCGTAAAATTCAACCAACATATTGCGTGTACGACCTGCAAAACCTAGATCATCTACTATTTCTAATACTTTAAAAATAGAAACGCCTTTTTCTGCCGCTGCTACTGCTAATTTGGCTACCGTCGTATCACCAATACCACGCTTAGGCACATTGATAATTCGAGTTAAACTAATATCATCATCTGGATTCGAAAGCAAACGTAAATAGCCGAGTAAGTCTTTGATCTCTTTACGATCATAGAACTTTATACCGCCCACGATTTGGTAAGGAATATCCGATTTGATCAAAATTTCCTCTATAACCCGTGACTGCGCATTGGTACGATACAAAATTGCATGGTTGCGATAAGGTTGCCCGGTTTTCACACTCTTATGAATCTCAGAAGTGACAAAGTATCCTTCATCATGCTCAGAATCAGCACGATATACTTTGATTTTGGCTCCGCCTTCTTTATCTGTCCATAGCTTTTTCGGTTTACGTCCTGTATTGTTGCCAATCACTTCATTTGCTGCACTTAGTATATTAGAAGTCGAACGATAATTCTGTTCTAACAAAATCGTTTTGGCTTCTGGATAATCTTCTTCAAAATTCAAAATGTTGCTGATATCTGCTCCACGCCAGCGATAGATCGACTGATCACTATCTCCAACAACACAAATATTGTGATGAGCTTCTGCTAACATTTTACAAAGCATATATTGGGCCTTATTCGTATCTTGATACTCATCGACATGAATATAGCGGAATTTCTTTTGATAAAATTCTAGTACTTCAGGAACTTCGTTAAACAATTGAATCGTCTTCATAATGAGATCATCAAAGTCTAAGGAGTTATTCGCACGTAGACGTTGTTGATACTTGGTATAGACTTTGGCTACAATGCCTTCAAAATAGTCACCAATCTTTTGCTCATATTGAGCGGGAGAGACTAATTCATTTTTGGCTGTGCCCATCATAGATTGCACTGCTTTAGGTTCAAACTTTTTGGTATCAATATTCAAGTCTTTCATACAAGAGCGAATAACAGATAATTGATCCGAAGAATCTAAGATAGAGAAGTTAGATGTGAATCCGATACGTTCGATATCTTTACGTAAAATACGCACACACATCGAGTGAAAAGTAGATACCCAAATCTCACGACCAGCAGGACCTACCAAACGAGAAACACGTTCTTGCATTTCACGTGCGGCTTTATTCGTAAACGTAATTGCTAGTACACCCCATGGTGCTGATTTGCGTGCATCAATAATATGGGCAATCCGGTGAGTTAGTACGCGTGTTTTACCACTACCTGCACCAGCCATAATCAATAGCGGTCCATCTGTTGCGAGCGCGGCTTCTTTTTGTCTGGGGTTCAATCGATTGATTGCTTCCTGTATATTCACAGTATTCATATGGAAGTCATGCTCCTTTCTTAATAAAACAATGATAGTTGAAAATCATCTATGATCAAGTTAGGATACTTCTCGTTATCTGGAGATAACTTGTACAGTATCTAATGCGGCTTGCAGATTTTCATAAATTATATTACCGACGACAATGGTATCACATACTTGCTTGGCTTGACGAGCAGAATGAATATCTCTAATTCCTCCGCCATAAAACAAACGGGATTGATGTGTAGCACGGCGAATATCCGTCATCAACTCCATATCTCCAAAACGCCCACTGTATTCGATATAAATAATAGGCAACTGAAATAAACGAGCCCCTGCTTGAGCATAGGCGGTTGCTCGATCGGTGTCTATCTCTGTTAAAGCTTGGGTACGCTGAGCAACTGTAGAATGAGCATTTAGCACAATATATCCTTCAGGAACAAGCTGATCCCAAGGTATCAACTGACTATACTGTTCAATCGCTTCTACATGCTGACCAATCATCCACTGACTATCATTGGTATTCAATATCAGTGGAATCATATACAGATCAAAGCCAGGCACAACCATTTCTAAATCAGAGACTTCAAGTACACATGGCACATCATATTGACCTATACGCTGTATAAGATCAGCTGTATTGTCATACGTCACTCCAGATGATCCGCCTACCATAATCGCATCTGTTCCAGAACAACAAATTTGTTTTAATTCATTATCCGAAATGGATCGATCCGGGTCCAGTTTAAATACATGTTGCCATGTTTTGATTTGTTCTCTCAACCTTCATTCCTCCGTCTTCGGACAACCTTCAAATTAAGTCTATGATAGGGGATGCACAGTGTCAATTTTTTGTTCGTATTTTAGGGGAACAAATTTATTTTACCATTGATTATAATCGAAAATACAAAAAAGTATCCAGCTCCTTCATATGAGGAACTGGATACTTCTATCGCTTACTTATCAATGTTTATGTGATGTGCTTATTAATAGGCATTTTTATTAACGAACCCATTATGAATCGTTTTGAAAATGATCTTGATATCAAATAATAATGACCAGTTTTCAATATAAAAGATATCATGATTGATCCGTTCTTCAATAGATGTATCCCCGCGTAGACCATTACTTTGCGCCCATCCTGTGATTCCAGGGCGTACATGATGCTTAATCATATATTTGGGAATCTCATCACGGAATTGTTCTACAAAGTATGGACGTTCTGGACGCGGCCCAACTACACTCATATCTCCAAATAAAACATTAAAAAATTGAGGAAGCTCATCTAAACTGGTTTTACGAATAAAAGCTCCGAATTTTGTTTTACGTGGATCATCAGCTGTTGTCCAGCCTGTATCAACTTGCCCTTCAGGAATAATACGCATCGAGCGGAATTTGTACATCGTAAAGTTACGACGATTCAATCCTACACGTTCCTGCTTAAAGATCACAGATCCCGGGGAAGTCATTCGTACGCCAATCGCTACAATAATCATAATTGGCGAAGTGATTATAATCGCTATTAATGCAAACACAATATCGAATAATCGTTTAAAAATACGATTAGCTGCAATATCTAAAGGAATATCGCGCACATTAATCATTGGCATACCTGCAAAGTTATCAAAGTATGGACGAGCTGGTAAATAATCAAAGAAATCTGGAATGATTAAAGTACGTACACCGGCTTTTTCACATTCTGCAATAATACTTGGATATTTATGATGTGCATCTAGCGGTAAAGCCAAAATGACTTCATCGATCATCATCGTATGCAAAATCTCTCCCAGTTTATCCATGGTGCCTAAAATCGGTTTGTATTTGTTCGGTTCTTCTTGATTATCTTCTAAGTAATCATCTAAAAATCCAACGATTTCATAACCCATCTCTGGATACTGCTCCAGGTTATTACAGAATCGTTTACCTAATGAACCTGCTCCAAGAATCAAAACAAACTGTTTATTAAAACCACGTTGTCTCGCACGTTTCAAACCTTTTTTAATCACATAACGATAAGCCATAATAAGCATCAACGTTAGAATCACATAAATAAACAAATAGGAACGAGAAATATTGACTTCTTTTACAAAAAACAATGCACCTAACAGTACAAAAATACTGACAAGATGCGTTTGCGAAATTTTCAGTAATTCATCCGCAAAACGTTTTTTGCGCTTTGGCGAATACAGTGTACTCATCCCACCGATCAAGATCGCTATACCACCGTATACTATACTCCATAAAGCATAGGTTTCGATCGGTAGTGCTCCAAATTCAATAGGAGTATCGTAAGCAAACCAACCACTTTCAAACTTTATAAACCAGGCAAGTAGAAAAGAGAACTGAATGATCATAAAATCAGCTAAGATATAAAGACGGGTTAAAAAACGTTGATTTTTACGAATCATATTTATGTTCTCCTTTCTACTTCTGTTGATAAAGTAGGTTTAGCAGGTAATAGTTTATTTTTTATGAGTGATAACATTAATTTAACTCCAATTCCCGTAAATACAACACTGTTCGTCACGAAAGAATACTTTTGTCGATAGTGTTTACGGTGAAATAACCACATTGCCCGATGAAACTCATAAATAATTTTGAAAGGTTTGCGACGACTGCTTGCACCTTTATAATGAATAATTTGTGTATTTCCTCGGTAATGAATTTCCCAACCGGCTTCTTTAATTCGGTAACACCAGTCAATATCTTCTCCATACATAAAAAATGCTTCATCCAGTCCACCGATTTGTTCGATGACTTCACGTCTGACTAACATAAAAGCACCGACTAATGAATCAATAGGATAAGACTCATCGGGATTGAGATAACCGAGTTGGTAACCATTAAAGCGTGGATTGTCCGGGAACCATTTTGAGAAACCAAAAGCATAATAAAATGACGCTGCTGGTGTAGGAAATCCTCGTTTGCATGCTTTATCAAGTGAGCCATCTGGTAATACAATTTTACAACCTGAGGCTCCTGCGCGTGAATAAGTATCCATAAAAGACACCATCGTCTCTAGAGTATCGGACTGAACGATGGTGTCGGAATTAAGCAGTAGTATATATCGTCCTTGCGCAATCTTCATTCCCTGATTGTTTCCTTTAGCAAACCCAACATTATCTGTATTAGCAA
>Ga0308161_1004177_pt1 | contig 13380 bp, 9 predicted proteins | sample PhyFR2_FD_201034 | JGI IMG/M metagenome (GOLD analysis project Ga0308161, IMG submission 201034) | Phyllosphere microbial communities from UC Gill Tract Community Farm, Albany, California, United States - DLSLF.R2 | ecosystem: Host-associated > Plants > Phyllosphere > Unclassified | place: USA...
GACAAGCCGGTGGCCACCGCGCTGGAAGCCTACCCGAGCCTGTCCTGGCTGAAGACCGCAGTGGAAATCGGCGCGATCGCCGGCCTGTCCTCGGTGGTGCTGGTGATGATGATGGGCCAGACCCGCATCGCCTACACCATCTCGCGCGATGGCCTGCTGCCGAAAGTGTTCGGCAAGGTCCACAAGCGCTTCCGCACGCCGTACTGGGCCACGATCGTGGTCGGCGTCATCGCAGCGTCGCTGGCCGGCCTGGTGCCGCTGAACGTGCTGGGCGAACTGGTTTCCATGGGCACCCTGCTGGCCTTCGCCACGGTCTGCATCGGCGTGCTGATCCTGCGCTACACCCGCCCGGAGCTGCACCGTCCGTTCCGCGTGCCGCTGGTGTGGGTGATCTGCCCGCTGGGCGCGCTGTCGTGCCTGTTCCTGTTCTGGCAGGCGTTCGTGGTGCATTGGCACCTGTTCGTAGGCTGGACCGTGCTGGGCCTGCTGATCTACTTCGGCTACGGCATGCGCCACAGCAAGCTGGCCAAGTCGCCCTGATCCTCCCGACGGGCCGGCCCCTGCGCCGGCCCGTCGATATCCGCAAGCATTTCCGCCCGCGCCCGGTCACCGGGCGCATCGCACAAGACCACCACACATGTTCAAGCAACTGTGGGCCACCAAGCATCCGCATGCCGCCCATGAAGACGCCAACGGCCTGAGCCTGCGTCGCCACCTCGGCCCCTGGGGCCTGACCGCGCTCGGCATCGGCGCCGTGATCGGCGGCGGCATCTTCGTCATCACCGGCCAGGCCGCCGCCAACCACGCCGGCCCGGCCATCATGCTCTCGTTCGTGCTGGCCGCGATCTGCTGCGCCTTCTGCGCCCTGGCCTATGCCGAGTTCGCGGCGATGGTGCCGGTTTCCGGCAGTGCCTACACCTATACCTACGCCACCTTCGGCGAGCTCTCGGCCTGGTTCATCGGCTGGATGCTGGTGCTCGAGTACGGCGTCTCCGCCTCGGCCGTGGCGGTCAGCTGGACCGGGTATTTCCTCAGCCTGCTCAGCCATTTCGACATCCATCTACCAGCGGCGCTGGTCAGCGCCCCCTTGGATGCGCAGCTGCGGCCCACCGGCGCCATCGCCAACATTCCCGCCGCGATCCTGGTGCTGCTGTTGACCTGGCTGTGCTACGTCGGCATCAGCAAATCCTCGGCGATGAACATGGCCATGGTCATCCTCAAGACCGGGCTGATCGTGCTGGTGATCGTGGTCGGCTGGAAGTACGTGGACACCAGCAACTGGACCCCGTTCATCCCGGCCAACGAAGGCCCCGGCAAGTACGGCATGGAAGGCGTGCTGCGTGGCGCGGCGATGGTGTTCTTCGCCTACATCGGCTTCGAAGCGGTATCGGTGGCCGCGCAGGAATCACACAAACCGCAGCGGGACATGCCGATCGGCATGATGCTGTCGCTGGTGATCTGCACGGTGCTGTACATCGCGATGGCCGCGGTCATGACCGGCCTGGTGCCCTACCAGCTGCTGGGCACCGATGAGCCGGTGGTGACCGCTGTGGCCGCGCATCCGCAGCTGGGCTGGTTGCGCGTGGTGGTGGAAATCGGTGCGTTGATCGGCCTGTCGTCGGTGGTGCTGGTGATGATCATCGGCCAGCCGCGCATCTTCATGATCATGGGGCGCGACGGCCTGTTGCCGCCGGTGTTCACCAAGATCCACCCGAAGTACCGCACGCCACATATCAACACCGTCATCACCGGCATCGGCATCGCCCTGCTGGCGGCGCTGTTCCCGCTGGACATCCTTGGTGAACTGACCTCGATGGGTACCTTGATCGCCTTCGCGGCCGTGTGCGCCGGCGTGCTGATCCTGCGCCGCACACAGCCGGACCTGCCGCGCCCGTTCCGCATTCCGGGTGCATGGCTGGTCTGCAGCCTGGGCGTGATCAGCTGCCTGGCGCTGCTGTCGGCGATGACGCTGCACAACTGGATGCTGATGGGCGTGTGGACGTTTGTCGGCTTCGTGATCTACTTCTTCTACGGCTTCAGGCACAGCCGCCTGCGCGGGAAGTAAGGTTTTCTGCATTGCAGGGCCTGCGGCCCTGCACCCGCCGTTGAAGCCGAAGCAACGGCAACAGCAGGGCTGAGGGTTTGGCGGGGCGGGTTGGGTTCGCGGGGGACGCCGTGAATCCGTCCCTGGAGGCTTGGCCGCGGCATCCATGCCGCGGACACCCCCGCGAACCCAACCCGCCCCACCTCCGACAGCCTCCTGCCCCGTCCGGTAGATCCACGCCATGCGTGGATGAAGCGTTCCGGGAAATGAATGTTCGGGGACGAATCTACTGTAGAGCGGAGCCATGCTCCGCTCCGAGCACGCGCAGCGAAGCGACCCGCTTCTGCCTTTCTTTCTTCAATCCGTGGCTGGCCGCGCGGAACCTGTCCGTGGCCGGTCGGGTGGGCTGCGCAGGGGTGTCCGCGGCATGGATGCCGCGGCCAAGCCCCCATGGACGGGTTTACGGCGTACCCTGCGCAGCCTACCCGACCGGCCACCCCACGGAATCTGCTTCTGACGCCAGCCACGAGGGGCTCAGCCGTTGGCCGAATCCAGTAAAATCGCCCCCATGAACACCCCCACCTTCCCCTACGACACCGCGCGCCTGAGCGAACTGGCCCAGCTGCTGATCGACAACGTCCGCGAACTGGCCCAGGCCGGCTGGACCCCGGCCACCAGCAGCAACTTCTCCCACCGCCTGGACGACCGCCACGCCGCGATCACCGTCTCCGGCAAGGACAAGGGCCGCCTGATCGAAGACGACATCATGGTCGTGGACTTCGATGGCAAGGCCGTCGGCCGCCCGCTGCGCCCGTCCGCCGAAACCCTGCTGCATACCCAGCTGTATCGCCGCTTCCCGGAGATCGGCTGCGTGCTGCATACGCATTCGCCGGTGCAGACCATCGCCTCGCGCCTGTATGCACCGCAGGGCCATATCCGGGTGGAAGGTTACGAACTGCTGAAGGCCTTCGCGGGCAACAGCACCCACGAGATGGCCATCGACATCCCGGTGTTTGCCAACACCCAGGACATGGACGTGCTGTCGGCCCAGGTCGACGCCCTGCTGGACACGCAGACCCTCTGGGGCTACCTGATCGACGGCCACGGCCTGTATGCCTGGGGCCGCGACATGGCCGAAGCACGGCGGCACATGGAAGCGTTCGAATTCCTGCTGCACTGCGAGCTGGAGCTGCGCAAGCTGCGCCGCTGAAGTTTCCGGCACGGCCAGATGCCGTTCTGGAATCAGGCCGTCAATGCCACCCTGCTACCCTGTCCTTCCCCGAGACGTTCAAGCTGCCGCCATGAGCCGACTGCGCATCTACGACGATACCCATCCCGAATCGCCGCTGCTGGACACCCAGGACGGCGCGATCATCGCTGCCGAACTGCAGAAGATCGGCGTCACCTTTGAGCGCTGGCAGGCCACCGCGCCGGTCGCCCCCGGCGCAAGCCAAGACGAAGTGTTCGCCGCCTACCGCGCCGACATCGAGCGCCTGGTTGCCGAACGCGGCTTCAAGAGCGTGGACGTGGCCTCGATCGCCCCGGACAACCCGAACCGCGCCGAGCTGAGGAAGAAATTCCTCGACGAACACTTCCACAAGGAAGACGAAGTACGCTTCTTCGTCGCCGGCTCGGGCCTGTTCACCCTGCACGTGGGCGACAAGGTCTATGAGATCGAGTGCGTGAAGGATGACCTGATCGCCGTGCCCGACGGCACCACCCACTGGTTCGACATGGGTGATGAGCCGAGCTTCGTGGCGATCCGCTTCTTCACCGAGCCGGATGGCTGGGTCGGTCACTTCACCGGCACCGACATCGCGCAGAAATTCCCCCGTTACATTCCGACCCAGGCGTCCTGATCAATGCAGCCCCGCGTCATCCTGACCGACATCGAAGGCACCACCAGCAGCATCTCGTTCGTCAAGAACGTGCTGTTCCCGTACGCACGCCAGGCGCTGCCCGGCTTCGTCGCCGAGCATGGCCAGCAACCGGAGGTGCGTCGCTGGCTGGATGCAGTCGCCACCGAGATCGGCGGCGCCTGCCAGGACAGCCTGGTGGCCGAGACGCTGCAGGGCTGGATCGACCAGGACCGCAAGCACACCGCACTGAAGGCCCTGCAGGGGCTGATCTGGGACGCAGGCTACCGTCGTGGCGACTACACCGCGCACTTCTACCCGGAGGTAGCGCCGGTGTTGAAGGGGTGGCACGCCTCGGGCCTGCCGCTGTATGTGTACTCCTCCGGATCGGTGCCGGCGCAGAAGCTGTTCTTCGGCTTCAGCGACGCCGGTGACCTGAGTCCGCTGGTGTCGGGCTGGTTCGATACCGAAGTCGGTGGCAAGCGCGAGGCTGACAGCTACCGCCACATCGTGCAGGCCATCGGCGTTCCCGCTGGCGAGATCCTGTTCCTGTCCGACGTGGTCGAGGAACTGGACGCCGCCCGCGAAGCCGGCCTGCAGACACGCCTGATCGATCGCCTGGACGACTACCCGATGCCGCGCATCGGCGACGCCGCCAACGGCCATGATCGCGTCGAGAACTTCCAGCAGATCCAGTTCTAACAGCTATCCGCTGCGCTCGCCGGGCATGGCCCGGCGCTACCGGGGTACGCTGCGGGAAACCGCCTTCGGTAGATGCCAACCTCGGTTGGCATTCGTAATGCCCGCCCAAAGCGTGCCAACCAAGGTTGGCACCTACCAAGGCGCCTCTCTCAACGATCGTTGAGGGTCTTCACCTTCAACGCCTCGCGCAGCGCAGCCAGATCCACCGGGCCACGCACGGCGATGTCGCGGGTTTCGCCCGGCAGCAGGTCCAGCAGGTTGTCTTCCACCTGCACGTCGAGCGCGCCGAAATCGATCCAGGCTGCGCGCACCAGCGCAGCGCTGTGCAGCCGCAGGCGATAGTGGTCACCGTCGATTGCCAGCGTTGACGTCAACTGCTGGCGTGGCAGCACCTGGTCCTTGGCTTCAACGAAGCCGACCACCTGCCGCGCCGTCACCTTGCCATCCTGCAGCAGCTCGAATACCGCCACCGTCCGCGCCGGCTCGGCGCCGGCCAGCAGCTCGGCATCCGCGTAGGTGCCGATATCGGTCACCCCGGCGGCAGCCAAGGTCACCGCCTGCTCGCGTCGGCGCAGCACCTTGCCCTCAACGTCCATCACCCGCAAGCGCCAACGTGCATCCAGCGCGGCACCATCGTTGATCAGGCGCACGCGCGTACTGCCTTCATCGCGCAGTGCGGCCACCGTAACCGGCGCGAAGAAGCGCCGCGCGGCATAGTGCAGCGCCTTCCAGCGACCGAAGTAGTCCACGCTCGACCACGATGCTCCCGGCCAGACATCGTTGAGCTGCCAGTACAGCGAGCCCATCGTGTAAGGTCGCGAAGCGCGATGGTGCAGCGCCGCCAGGGCGATGCCATCGGCCTGCATCACCTGGCTCAGGTAGACGAAGTCCTCGAAGTCCTTCGGCGTGCCGTAGCCCAGTTCGATGTAGTGCAGCAGGCGTGTATTGCCCTCGCCGGCCATGAACTTCTGGTGCGCACGGATCACCGGGCTGTCGATTCGCTGTTCGGCACGGGTGGCGATCTGGTCCACCGTCGCCACCGCTGGCCAGGCCTGCAGGCCGTACTCGGACATGAAGCGCGGGGTCTCGCGCAGATAGGCCTGCACCGGCAATGCAGGATTGCCCCACACCTGCCAGTAATGCTTGTCGCCACGGGTGGAGTCGTTGGCCTTCTCGTCCAGGTCGTTGCTGGGCGAACTGGACCAGTACGGCACGCCCAACCCATCTTCGCTCACCACCTGGCGCAGGTCGTTGCCGAACAGGTCGACGTAGCCCTGCCAGACCTTCGCTGCGAACGCCGGATCGGCGGACTTCAGGTCACGGCCGTGGCCCCAGTCCTTCCACGCCGTTTCTTCTTCGTTGTTGCCACACCACAGCACGATGCTGGGATGGTGGCGCAGCCGGCGCACGTTGTCGCGCGCCTCGGCGACCACGCTGGCGCGGAATGCCGGGTCGTAACCCGGCTGCATGCCACCGCCGAACATGAAGTCCTGCCAGACCAGCAGGCCCAGTTCGTCGGCGATGTCGAAGAACGCATCGTCCTCGTAGTAGCCGCCGCCCCAGTTGCGCAGCATGTTCATGTTGGCATCGCGCGCGGCGACCAGTACCTGGCGCAGGCGCGCAGCATCAACGCGCGCGGGGAAGGCGTCGAAGGGGATCACGTTCGCGCCCTTGGCGAAGATCGGCGCCCCGTTGATGACGAAGGCGAAGCCCTGCCCTCCCTTGTCGTCCTGCTCGCGGCGCAGTTCGACGGTGCGCAGGCCGATGCGCTGTTCGCGCGCCAGCACCGGATCGGCACTGCCGTCCAGGCGCGCCTGCACGGTGTAGCGGTCCTGCGCACCATGGCCGACCGGCCACCAGCGCCGCGGCTTGGCCAGTTCAACCGGCACGTCCACGCTGTTCCGGCCGGGCTTCAGGTCGACCGTGCGCTGCACCCGTGCGACGCTGCGGCCGTCGGGATCCCGCACTTCAACGTCCACCGCCACCGGGCCGGCGACCGCGTCCTGCTCCACCTGCAGCACTACCGCCAGCTTTGCGTTTTCTGCATCAAGCGCATCAGTGCGTACGGCCAGGTCGGTCAACCGATGCGCATCCCATGCCTGCAGGTCAACGCCCCGCCAGACGCCGGCAGTAACGTAGCGCGGGCCCCAGTCCCACCCGAAGTGGTACGCCGGCTTGCGCGCGAAGTTGCCAACCATCGCGTCCTTGGGTTCATCACCGTAGGGCGAAGGATAGTTGCCGGCAATCCTGTGCGGCATTGCCTGCACGCCGGGCAGCAGCGTGCGGATCGGCGAACGGAACACGATCTGCAGCTCATTGCCCTTCGCACGCAGGCGATCTTCGACGCGGGCATGCCAGGTGCGGTGGGCATTGTCGGCGCGCAGCAGCGGCTTGCCGTTGAGCGTCACCTCGGCATAGGTGTCCAGGCCGTCGAAGCGCAGCTCGGCATGGGCCTTTGCCAAGCTGGCAGCGTCCACATCGAAACGGGCGCGGTACTCCCAGTCGGCCAGACCGATCCACTGCAGCTCGGCTTCGGGCGCACCGACGTAGGGATCGCGGATCAGCTCATGCGCCAGCAGATCGGTGTGCACGCTGCCTGGCACCGTGGCCGCGCGCCACTGCTGCAGGCCAGGATGGGCCGCGCCCTGCGCGTCACCGGGCAGCAGCCGGAACTCCCATTGCGCCTGCAGCGGTGCGGCGCCTGCCGGGAAGGCGCCAAGGGCGATCAACAACAGCAGCAGACGGACAGCGTTGGAAATGCGATGCACGTGATACTCCTGTTTTTCCGCCGGGTATGACCCGGCGCTACCAATGCCACACGCCACGGCAGCGCCGGACCACGTCCGGCGAGCGCGCAGCGCGGCAGACCTCAACGCACGACGTTCAGCACTTCGTAGCAGGCACCCATGGTGTGGTAATCCACCTTGCCGGCCGGGCTCTTCTCATCGCTGTACTTGCGGTTGTCGGCGTCGAGGATGCGGAACCATGCGCCGTATCGATGGTCGACGAAGTGCTCCCACGAGTATGCCCAGATACGGTCGTACCACTGCCAATAGCGGTCATCGCCGGTGCGTGCGGCCATCAGCGCGGCGGTGGCCAGGGTCTCGGCCTGCACCCAGAAATACTTGTCGTCGTCGCAGACGAAACTGTCGCCGCCGATCGGCGCGCCGTCCATGCCCGGCTGCCGGCGCGACTCCGGGGCGAAGCCGTAGTACAGGCCGCCTCGCGCCTCGTCCCAGCTGCGCTCTACGGCCACATCGAACAGATGCTGCGCGGTCGGCAACAGCCAGTCGGCCTGCACGTGACGGTCCAGGATCAGCAAAAGCTTGGCCCACTCGGTCTGGTGCCCCGGCTGGAAGCCCCACGGCCGGAACAGGTGCTTGGGATCGTCCAGGTTGTAGTCCCAGTCGATGTTCCAGTTGACGTCGTAGTGTTCCCAGACCAGACCGCCGGCCTTTGCCGCCTGGCGGCGGGTCATGTTGTCGGCCAGCTGCAGCGCGCGCTCGACATAGCGCTGCTCGCCACTGGCCTCGAACGCGGCCAGCATCGCCTCGCACATGTGCATGTTGGCGTTCTGGCCGCGGTAGCCGGTGAAGTTCCACTGGCCGTCGGCCTCGTCCCTGTACAGGCCGTGCTCGGCTTCCCAGAAGCGCGCCTGCAGCAGCTGCCAGGTTTCGTCCATCCACGTGCGGGCTTCTTCGATGCCTGCCTTCAACGCACAGCTGTAGGCGAGCAGCACGAAGGCCACGCCGTAGCAGTGGTTCATGTCGTCCTCCACCACACCATCGCGCAGGGTCCAGGCGTAGCCACCGGTGGCCGGGTTGCGATGAACCTCGCGCAGGTAGCGCACCCCGTGCTCGACCGCGTCGCGATACTCGGCGTTGCCGAATTCGCGGTAGGCCATGGCGTAGTTGAAGACGAAGCGGGTGCTGCTCACCAGATGACGATGGCTGGCATCGTAGATGCTGCCGTCGTCACGGAAGTAATGGAAGAAGCCGCCCTTCGGGTCGATGCAGCGCGGATGGTAGAACGCCATCGTGTCGGCGATGTGGGCGCGCAGGAACGTGGGGGAACGGAAATCGGGCGAGGTGCTCATGCGGGGAGATCCTGTAGCTGCAGCAGCTGCTGCACTTCATCGAACGAGGGCATCGCAGCGAACGCGCCCTTGCGGGTCACCGCCAGTGCGCCAACGGCGGCGCCGAAGCGCAGCGTGGCGGCGATCGCCTGCGGGTCCTGGCAGAACGCGGCAAAGCCCGCACCTGCCCCACCCCGCTCCAGCAGGCCAACCAGCACGCCGCCGACGAAGGCATCACCGGCAGCGGTGGTGTCCACGGTGGCGACGCGGAAACTGCTGACCTTGCCCTGCGTTTCACGGGTATACCAATGCAGCGTGGCGGCGCCGTCGGTGATGATCACCCAGCGTGCCTGCGCGGCCAGCAGGCGGCGCAGCACCAGCGCCTCGCCGTCATCGCCCAGCGGGGCGGCCAGGTAGTCCAGTTCCTCGCGCGACAGCTTGACCAGGTCGGCGCGCTCCAGCGCCTGCCACAGGCGCGGTGTCGGGTCGACATCGGCCGGCCACAGCGCCGGACGCAGGTTGAGATCCAGGCTGACCACCGCGCCGGCCGCACGCGCACGGTCCATGCCGGCGAACGTCGCTTCGGCGATGTCCGCTTCGGTCAGGCTGTTGGAACAGACGTGGAAACACTGCGCGCCATCGAAGCAGCCCGCCTGGAAATCGCTGTCACGGAACAGCAGGTCGGCGGCAGGCGGACGGTAGAAGCTGAAGCTGCGTTCGCCGCCCGCGTCCAGTGCAACGAAGGCCAGCGCGGTTTTGGCCGCGTCGGTACGCACGATGTAGTCGGTGCCGACGCCGTGTTCGCTCAGGCTCTCCGCCAGGAAGTCGCCGAACATGTCGCGGCCGAGCATGCCGACGAACTGGGTCTTCGCGCCCAGCCGCGCGGCGGCCACCGCGACGTTGGCCGGTGCACCTCCGGCGTACTGCAGGAACGCGCGCGGGGTATCGGCCGAGGCCGGCGGTTGCGCTAGTAGATCGATCAAAATTTCGCCGAAGCAGACGATGGAACCCATTTTCGACTCAGCCTCCCTGCGTACCGGCAGCCGGCGCGCGCGCGCCGACCAGTCCGTAGAAAATGATGTAGCCGTAGCAAAGCAGCGGCAGGATGAAGCTGGCCTGCACGCCGATGTGGTCAGCCAGGACGCCCTGCAGGTAAGGCACCACCGCGCCACCGACGATGGCCATGATCAGCAGGCTCGAACCCTTGCTGGTCAACGGGCCCAGGCGCTCGATGCTGAGCGCGAAGATGGTCGGGAACATGATCGAATTGAACAGGCCGATCGCCACCACCGAGTACAGCGCGACATTGCCGGAAGTCATCATGGTCAGCGCCAGCAGGCCCACGTTGACCAGCGCGAAGATCGCCAGCAGGCGGCTCGGCGAGAAGCGCGCCAGCAGCGCCGAACCGGCGAAGCGACCGATCATCGCCATCGTCCAGTAGGCCGACACATAGTGGGTGGCTTCCTGCTCGCTGAAACCGCCAATGGTGGGCATCGACAGGTAATTGACCAGGAAGCTGCCGATCGACACTTCGGCGCCAACGTAGAAGAAGATGCCGAGCACGCCCAGCAGCAGGTGGCGCTTGCGCAGCGCATCCAGATAGCTGTGCTGATGCCCCTGGTCAGCCTGCTCGGTGGTGTCGTTCAGCGCCGGCAGGCGGAACAGGAATACGAACAGGGCCAGCAGCACCAGCGCCACGGCCAGGCCGACGTAAGGGCCCTGCACTGCGTGTGCCTCGGCGGTACGGTAGGCGAGCTGCTCGGCGGCCGGCAGCGCGGCGATCTGCTCGCCGCTCATGGCCGTGTTGGACAGGATCAGCATGCCGCCGAAGATCGGCGCGATGGCCGTACCCAGCGAGTTCAGCGCCTGCGCCAGGGTCAGGCGGCTGGAACTGGTCTGCTCCGGACCAAGCAGGGCGACATACGGGTTGGCCGCCACCTGCAGCACGGTGATGCCGGTGGCCAGCACGAACAATGCACCGAGGAAGGCGCCATAGACGCGCAGCTCAGCGGCCGGCCAGAAGCCCAGTGCACCGATGCCGGCGATCACCAGGCCGGCCACGATGCCCTTCTTGTAACCCAGCGCTGCAACCAGCCGCCCTGCCGGCAGCGACATCAGGAAGTAGGTGCCGAAGAAAGTGAACTGCACCAGCATTGCCTTGGCGTAGTTCAGCTCGAACACCGCCTTCAGATGCGGAATCAGGATGTCGTTGAGGCAGGTCAGGAAGCCCCACATGAAGAAGATGGTGGTGACCACGGCCAGCGCCTTGCCGTTGGTGACGGCAGGCTGGTTGCCCGGGGAACCTGATGGGCGGGGCGTTGCGGAGATCGGCATGCGGTACGCGCCTCGATGCGCGAAAGGTCGTTGGTGCGTGGAAGGGTGCAATCAGTTCAGGAGCGAAGCATCAATTCAATTCGGACGTGCGGCGCTGCTTTCGCGGATGCGCAACTGTACCGGGGCGACCGTGCGCCGTGGTGGCGCATCCGGTTCCTCCAGCCGCTGCAGCAGCAGGGATGCCGCCTGCCGCCCGCGTTCGCGCGGGTCGGCCGTCAGTGTGGTCAACGGCGGCACGGCAACCGACGCTTCGGAAATATCGTCGAAGCCGGTCACCGCGAAGTCACCGCCGGGACGGATGCCGCGCGAGTTCAGGCCCAGCATCAGGCCCAGCGCGACGGTGTCGTTGTAGCAGACTGCTGCGCTCGGCCGATGGCCGTCGACGAACAGTTCATCGGTGCGCGCGGCCGCTTCCAGGCGGTTGGGTGCAGATTCGATCATCCAGCCCGGCGGCAATGCCAGCCCGGCCTCGGCCAGGGCCTGCTGGAAACCGGCACGACGCTGGTGGCAGGAACTCGATGCCGCGTGGCCACCGAAGAATGCGATCTGGCGATGGCCGCGCTCGATCAGGTGACGGGTGGCCAGGTAGGCACCATGCTGGTTGTCCAGGGTCAGGAAGTCCCAGTCGGCGCCTTCCAGCTCGCGGTTGAACAGCAGTACGTTGGCGTTGGCGCCCAGCACCTGCCGCAGCAGCGTGGCATCGCTGCCTTCGGCCGGCGACAGGATCAGGCCCGCAGGCGTGTGTTCCATCAATGTCGACAGCACCGCCTGCTGCCGCTCGGGCGACTCGCCGGTACTGCCGAGCAGGGTCACGTAGCCGCGTCCGCCCAGTGCCTCGTCCACACCGGAGGCGAATTCGGCGAAGAACGGGTTGGACAGATCGTTGATGACCAGGGCGATGCTGGAAGACGTGCGCCGCCGCAGGTTCGCTGCAGCGCGGTTGTAGACGTAACGCTGGCGGCGAAGCTCAGCCTCGACCCGGGCGCGGGTATCGACGTTGACCAGCGGACTGCCGCGCAGCACCAGCGACACGGTCGCGCGCGAAACGCCGATGGCACGGGCGATGTCGGTCACCGTCACCGCCTTGCCGGAACGCTTGCTGGAACTGTCGCTGTTGTCGTTCATCGTCTTCCCGCACTCCGATGGATGCTCAAGCCTAATGGATCGCGGCCCTGTCGTGCCGTGCCGTTCGCTGGGTTGCCTCGAACGGCACAGCCCGGCTCAGTGCAGCTGGCTGCCCGGTGCCGCGCACCAGGACACCGGCAGGTCCTTGACCGCCGTGCCCCAGCCCTCGGTCGGCGCCCGCCCGTCCAGCGCGAAGCGCAGCTTCGGGCCCTGCTGCAGCTGGCTCCAGCCCAGCCATACCGGGGCATGTGCCTGGCCGTCGACCTGCACGCCCTGCACGTACTGCAGGCGGCGGCCATCGGCGCCAGGTGCCTCGATGCGCAGGGTGCGGCCATTGCCCAGCTCGACCTCGACCTTGGCAAAGCGCGGCGTATGCAGCAGGAACTCGCCGCTGCCCGGCACCGCCGGGTACACGCCGATCGCACTGAACAGGTACCAGGCCGACATCGTGCCGAGGTCATCGTTGCCGGTCACGCCGTTGGGTGCATTGGTGAACAGCTGCTGCGCTGCACGCACCACCGCTGCGGTCTTCCACGGCTGGCCGATCAGCGTGTACAGCCACGGCGAGTGCAGGTCCGGTTCGTTGTTCGGGTTGTAGCGGAACTGGTTGTAATAGCTGTACGGCCCGACCACCCACTCCTTGCGGGCGGCATTGAGGGGGTCGGCCTGCAGAGCGTCCATGGCGAAGAAAGCATCCAGGCGGCGGCCGGCCTGTTCGCGGCCGTCCATCGCTTCGACCAGGCCCGGCACGTCCTGCTGCGCCAGCCACTGGTACTGCCACGCCGTGCCTTCATGGAAACCGTGATGCGAGCGTGGGCTGTAATGGCCATCGGCCGGTGTGTACCACTGGCCATCTTCGGTACGCGGGCGCGGGAAGCCGGTGAAGCCGGTCTCGGCGTCGCGCACCTGCGGGTCCCACACCTTGCGCCAGTTGCGGCCGCGCTCACGCAGCGTCGCCGCGTCCTGGGCATGGCCGAGCCCATCGGCCATCTGCGAAAGCGCGCAGTCGGCCAGTGCGTACTCCAGCGTTGCCGAACCACCATGATGGGGATCGACATCCATGCCCTTGGACGGGAACGCGCGGTCGTAGACCACGTAGCCCTTGTCCAGGTAGGTTGGGTTGCCGGAGCGACCGGCAGCACGCGAGTTCAGCGGCGGCGTACCGAACGCATTGCGGCGCAGCGCATCCCATGCCTGCCCTTCGCGGCCCTTGAGCGCACCGAAGCGCCACAGGTCGACCATGA
>Ga0308161_1004179_pt1 | contig 13379 bp, 14 predicted proteins | sample PhyFR2_FD_201034 | JGI IMG/M metagenome (GOLD analysis project Ga0308161, IMG submission 201034) | Phyllosphere microbial communities from UC Gill Tract Community Farm, Albany, California, United States - DLSLF.R2 | ecosystem: Host-associated > Plants > Phyllosphere > Unclassified | place: USA...
GGCGTTCGTGCTGACCAACCTCGATGGGCGCAAGCTGCCCGAAGGCGTCAAGGCCGACCCGGTCAAGGGCAAAGCGCTGTTCGCGAGCAACTGCGTGGCCTGCCACGGGCCTGAGGGCAAGGGCACTCCTGCCATGGGTGCGCCGGACCTGACCCATCCGCAGGCGTTCATCTATGGATCGAGCTTCGCCCAGTTGCAACAGACCATTCGTTATGGTCGCCAGGGCCAGATGCCCGCGCAGGCCGAGATCCAGGGCAATGACAAAGTGCACTTGCTGGCGGCCTACGTCTACAGCCTCTCCCAGGGCGACGCAGCCCAAGGCGTGACGGTCAAGTAACCCGCTCTTCGTCTTCTTCCCCGCCCCACAGCGCCGCTCTAGCGGCGCTTTTCATTTGTGAGCGTCCAGCACCCCAGCCGCTTGCGCATCCCACGCCCCCTCAATGCACATTCTTGCCATGCCTTGAGGCCCACTTTCTGACCGTCCGAAAAAGCCTGACCGTTCGATCAGAAAAAACCGAGAAACGGTACACATTACAAATATTTATTTGTGTACAATCCATGGCATCCCCCGTTCACTGCGTGCCACTGTCGAACAGGGCTGGACACGGGTCGGCGTACCAAAGTTGCGTTGCGGTAACCCAGGGGGTTTCCGATACTGATGCCGATTTCGACCAACAAGAACATAAAACCGTGGAACCTGAGAATGAGCACTGCAATCAGTTCGACTGCTTATAACTACAAGGTCGTCCGCCAGTTCGCCATCATGACGGTGGTCTGGGGGATCATCGGCATGGGCCTGGGTGTCTTCATCGCCTCGCAGCTCGTGTGGCCTGAGCTCAACCTGGACCTGCCCTGGACCAGCTTCGGCCGCCTGCGCCCACTGCACACCAACCTGGTGATCTTCGCCTTTGGCGGCTGTGCACTGTTCGGCACCAGCTACTACGTGGTGCAGCGCACCTGCCAGGCCAGGCTGATCTCCGATCGCCTGGCGGCCTTCACCTTCTGGGGTTGGCAGGCCGTGATCGTCGGCGCCCTGGTCACGCTGCCCATGGGCTACACCACCACCAAGGAATACGCCGAACTGGAATGGCCGTTGGCAATTCTGCTGACCATTGTCTGGGTCGCCTACGGCGCGGTGTTCTTCGGCACCATCGTCAAGCGCAAGACCAAGCACATCTATGTCGGCAACTGGTTCTATGGGGCTTTCATCGTGGTCACTGCGATGCTGCACATCGTCAACCACATTTCGTTGCCGGTCAGCCTGTTCAAGTCGTACTCGGCCACAACGCCGTCGGTTTCTTCCTGACCACGGGCTTCCTGGGCATGATGTACTACTTCGTGCCCAAGCAGGCCGAGCGGCCGATCTATTCGTACCGCCTGTCCATCGTGCATTTCTGGGCGCTGATCACCCTGTACATCTGGGCCGGCCCGCACCACCTGCACTACACCGCCCTCCCCGACTGGGCGCAGTCGCTGGGCATGGTGATGTCGATCATCCTGCTGGCCCCAAGCTGGGGTGGCATGATCAACGGCATGATGACCCTCTCCGGTGCCTGGCACAAACTGCGCACCGACCCGATCTTGCGCTTTCTGGTGGTGTCGCTGGCCTTCTACGGCATGTCCACCTTCGAAGGGCCGATGATGGCCATCAAGACGGTGAACTCGCTGTCGCACTACACCGACTGGACCATCGGCCATGTGCATGCCGGGGCCCTGGGCTGGGTCGCGATGATCTCCATCGGCGCCGTGTACCACATGATCCCGCGCCTGTACGGGCGTGAGCAGATGCACAGCATTGGCCTGATCAATGCCCACTTCTGGCTGGCGACCATCGGCACCGTGTTGTACATCGCCTCGATGTGGGTCAACGGCATCACCCAGGGCCTGATGTGGCGCGCCATCAATGCCGACGGCACCCTTACCTACTCGTTCGTCGAAGCCCTGCAGGCCAGCCATCCGGGCTACATCGTTCGCGCGCTGGGCGGCGCGTTCTTCGCCAGCGGCATGTTGCTGATGGCCTATAACGTGTTGCGCACCGTGCGCGCGGCCAACCCGGTGGAGGCTGAAGAAGCCGCCAAGATCGCTGTCGTGGGAGCGCACTGATGAAGCACGAAGCCGTAGAGAAGAACATCGGCCTGCTGGCCTTCTTCATGGTGATCGCCGTCAGCATTGGCGGGCTCACCCAGATCGTCCCGTTGTTCTTCCAGGACGTGACCAATCAGCCGGTCGAAGGCATGAAGCCGCGCACCGCACTGGAACTTGAAGGCCGGGACATCTACATCCGCGAAGGGTGCGTGGGTTGTCATTCGCAGATGATCCGCCCATTCCGGGCAGAGACCGAGCGCTACGGCCATTACTCGGTCGCCGGCGAAAGCGTCTGGGACCACCCGTTCCTGTGGGGTTCGAAGCGCACCGGCCCGGACCTGGCCCGGGTCGGTGGGCGCTATTCCGATGACTGGCACCGCGCCCACCTGTACAACCCGCGCAACGTGGTGCCGGAATCGAAGATGCCGGCCTACCCATGGCTGGTGGAAAACACCCTCGATGGCAAGGACACCGCCCGTAAGCTCCAGGTGCTGCGCACCCTCGGGGTGCCCTACACCGATGCCGACATCGCCGGCGCTCGGGATGCGGTCAAGGGCAAGACCGAAATGGACGCCCTGGTGGCGTACCTGCAAGGCCTTGGCACCCTCATCAAGAGCAAACGGTGACGGCGATGGATATCGGAATGATTCGCGGCCTGGGCACCGTGGTGGTGCTGGTGGCCTTCATCGGCCTGGCGCTGTGGGTGTTCAGCCCGCGGCGCAAGAAAGACTTCGACGAAGCGACCCAACTCCCCTTTGCCGATGACCCCCAGGCCCGCCAACACGTCGAGCACGCACAAGAAAAGGCATCCGGGAGCAAAAAACAATGACAACGTTCTGGAGTGTGTACGTCACCGTTCTGACCCTGGGCACCATCCTCGCCCTGACCTGGCTGCTGCTGTCTACCCGCAAGGGTCAACGCGAGGAGACCACCAGCGAAACCGTCGGCCATGCGTTCGACGGTATCGAGGAGTACGACAACCCGCTGCCCAAGTGGTGGTTCTGGCTGTTCGTCGGCACCATTGTCTTCGCCCTGGGCTACCTGGCCCTGTACCCGGGCCTGGGCAACTGGAAAGGCATACTGCCCGGCTACGCTTACCTGGATAACGACAAGCAGGCCGAGTTCTCGGACGGCCAGGCCGGCTGGAGCGGTGTACACGAATGGGAGAAGGAAATGGCCAAGGCCGACGCCCGGTTCGGGCCGATCTTCGCCAAGTTCGCGGCCATGCCCATCGAAGAGGTGGCCAAGGACCCACAAGCGCTGAAGATGGGCGGTCGCCTGTTCGCCTCCAACTGCTCGGTATGTCACGGTTCCGATGCCAAGGGTGCCTACGGTTTCCCCAACCTGACCGACAAGGACTGGCGCTGGGGCGGCGAGCCGGAAACCATAAAAGCCTCGATCATGAACGGGCGCCACGGGGTCATGCCGGCGTGGGCCGAGGTGCTGGGCGAACAGGGCGTGGCCGATGTGGCCGCCTTCGTGCTCACCAACCTGGACGGTCGCCGTCTGCCGGAGGGCATCAATGCCGATCCGGCCAAGGGCAAGGTGATCTTCGCCAGCAGCTGCGTGGCCTGCCACGGGCCGGAGGGTAAGGGCACCCCGGCCATGGGCGCTCCGAATCTCACGCACCCCCAGGCGTTCATCTATGGGTCGAGCTTTGCACAGTTGCAGCAGACCATCCGATACGGCCGCCAGGGGCAGATGCCGGCCCAGGCACAGTTGCAGGGCAACGACCGGGTGCATTTGCTGGCTGCTTATGTGTACAGCCTTTCGCACTCGCCGGAGGCAGGCGAGAAAGCCGAGTGAGGAAGTTTGGGGGTGGGCTGCTGGCAGCCAGGCCAGACATAAGCCCAGCAACCGGGTTGTTCCAACAGGCGGGCAACAAATGCGTCACCGGCTGACCTGGATCAATTGACACTTCCCATATCACGTTTCACAAGATCAACCCAATGCGGCCAAAGGTCGCACCTCGGTCTGAACGTCTGCCAGGGGCGTATCATGGCCGCGCAGCGCTAGGCTCTGTGTGAAGAGTCTTGAGACGAAGGTCAGGCAAGGCGAAAACAGCCGAGGAAGCGGAGTTTACATGTTGTAAATGAGCATTCCGACCGGGCTGGCGATCCAGGCTGTTTTCAACGCAGCATCACCGAGTATCAAGGCTTTTCACACAGGGCCTAGCAGATTGCGCGAGACTGCGGCCGGCATGCACTGGCCGCGGCATTTCTCCACTGCCGTGGGACATGATGATGAGCAAGCATATACCGGTACATGATGTAACCCCGCCTGCCAAGACAGGAAAGGATTCCGTCGACCTCTACGCCTCGCGCGAAAAAATCTACACACGTGCCTTCACCGGCCTGTTCAGGCGCTTGCGCATGGTAGGTGGTGCGGTCTTGCTCTTGCTGTACTTCGGTACCGTCTGGCTGAACTGGGGCGGGCACCAGGCCGTGTGGTGGAACCTGCCAGAGCGCAAGTTCTACATCTTCGGCGCGACCATCTGGCCCCAGGACTTCATCCTGCTGTCGGGCATTCTGATCGTGGCGGCCTTCGGCCTGTTCTTCATCACCGTGTTCGCAGGCCGGGTCTGGTGCGGCTATACCTGCCCGCAAAGCGTGTGGACGTGGATCTACATGTGGTGCGAGAAGGTCACCGAAGGTGATCGCAATCAGCGAATGAAGTTGGACAAGGCGCCCATGAGCGCCAACAAGTTCGCCCGCAAGTTCGCCAAGCACAGCCTGTGGCTGCTGATCGGCTTCGTCACCGGCATGACCTTCGTCGGCTATTTCGCCCCCATCCGCGAGCTGGTGGTCGAGTTCTTCACGGGCCAGGCAGACGGCTGGGCCTACTTCTGGGTCGGTTTCTTCACCCTGGCCACCTATGGCAACGCCGGCTGGTTGCGCGAGCAGGTGTGCGTGTACATGTGCCCCTACGCGCGCTTCCAGAGCGTGATGTTCGACAAGGACACACTGATCGTGTCCTACGACCCGCGCCGTGGCGAGACGCGTGGGCCGCGTAAAAAAGACGTGGACTACAAGGCCAAGGGCCTGGGCGATTGCGTCGACTGCACCCTGTGCGTGCAGGTGTGCCCCACGGGCATCGACATCCGCGATGGCCTGCAGATCGAGTGCATCGGCTGCGCCGCGTGCATCGACGCCTGCGACAGCATCATGGACAAGATGCACTACCCCAGAGGGCTGATCAGCTATACCACCGAGCACAACCTGTCCGGGCAGAAGACCCACCTGCTGCGCCCTCGCCTGATCGGCTACGCCGTGGTGCTGCTGGTCATGATCATCGCCCTGGCCAGCGCCTTTGCCACCCGCTCGCTGGTAGGCCTGGACGTGAGCAAGGACCGCGTCCTGTACCGGGAGAATGCGCAGGGGCGCATCGAAAACGTGTATAGCCTCAAGGTCATGAACAAGGACCAGCGCGACCACGTCTACGTGCTCGATGCCACCGGCCTGCCCGACCTGATGCTCGATGGCCAACGGGAAATCCGCGTGGCCGCCGGCGACATCGTCAGCCTGCCCGTGCAACTGTCGGTGGCCCCGGAAAAACTTCCCTCGACCACCAACGAAATCACCTTCATCCTCAAGAGCGCCGATGACAGCGACGCCCAGGTTGAAGCCAAGAGCCGTTTCATCGGCCCGCAGATTCGCTAAGAAGGATGAACACCATGCCTGCCACCGCCGCCAGCCCCTGGTACAAGCACCTCTGGCCCTGGATCATCATCGGCATCCTGACCACCTCGGTGTGCCTGAGCCTGACCATGGTCAGCATCGCCGTGCGCAACCCGGACAATCTGGTGAACGACAATTACTACGAGGCCGGCAAGGGCATCAACCGCTCCCTGGACAGGGAGCTGCTGGCTCAGCAACTGGCGCTCAAGGCCAGCGTCCACCTGGACGACCTGACCGGTGAGGTAGATGTGCGCCTGACCGGTAGCAGTGACCCGCAGACGCTGGAGCTGAACCTTATCTCCCCTACCCAGCCGGCCATGGACCGCCGGGTGCTGCTGAGCCGTGTCGAGCAGGGGCGCTATGTCGGCCAGCTGGAAGACAAGGTCAATGGCCGGCGCTTCGTCGAGCTGCTGGGCAGCGAAGGCGATCAGGTGTGGCGCCTGTTCGAAGAAGAGAAGGTCGAGCATGGTGTGATCCTGGAGTTGGGTGACGAGGCGCTACAAGGCGCTCAACACCTTTGATCGCGCTCGCGATCGACTTGTGCAAGGCAATGATGCGATGACCCAACCCATCCTCTGCTACCACTGCGCACTGCCCGTTCCCGCCAGTCGCGGGTTCACCGCCGTGGTCCTGGGGCAGCCCCGAGCCTTCTGCTGCCCAGGCTGCCAGGCTGTGGCCGAGTCGATCGTGGCCGGGGGCCTCGAGCACTACTACCAGCACCGCAGCGACAACAGCGCCAACCCGCAAGCCCTGCCCCGGCAGTTGCAAGACGAGTTGGCGCTGTACGACCGCAGCGATGTGCAGCAGCGATTCGTGCGGCACGAGGGCGAACTGGCCGAAACCACGCTGCTGGTCGAGGGCGTCAGTTGCGCCGCCTGCGGCTGGCTGATCGACAAGCACCTGCGCAACCTGCCGGGGGTGGCCGAGGCGCGCTTGAACCTGTCCAATCATCGGCTGCTGCTGAGCTGGGATGATCGGCAATTGCCGCTGTCGCAGGTGCTGGCGGCGCTGCGCCGGATTGGCTACGCCGCCCACCCCTATCAGCCGGACCAGGCGGCCGAGCAGTTGAACCGGGAAAACCGCAGTGCGTTGCGCAGGCTGGGGGTCGCAGGATTGCTGTGGTTCCAGGCGATGATGGCAACCATGGCCACCTGGCCGGAATTCAACATGGACCTGTCCGCCGAGCTGCACACCATCCTGCGCTGGGTGGCCCTGTTCCTCACCATTCCCATCGTCTTCTACAGCTGCGCGCCCTTTTTCAAGGGCGCAGCGCGTGACCTGCGCACCCGCCACCTGACCATGGACCTGTCCGTCTCGCTGGCCATCGCCCTGGCGTTCGGTGCTGGGATCTGGACGGCTGTCACCGGTAGCGGCGAGCTGTATTTCGACACTGTCGGCATGTTCGCCCTGTTCCTCCTGACCGGGCGCTACCTGGAACGGCGCGCCCGCGAACGCACGGCCGCCGCGACGGCGCAACTGGTCAACCTGTTGCCGGCATCCTGTCTGCGTGTCGATGCCCAGGGCCGCAGCGAGCGCATCCTGCTCAGTGAACTGCGTTGCGGGGACAGCGTGCAGGTGCTGCCGGGGTCGGTGATCCCGGCTGACGGTCGCATCGTGCAAGGGCGCTCGAGTGTCGATGAGTCGCTGCTGACCGGCGAATACCTGCCCCAACCTCGCCAGGAGGGTGATCGGGTCACAGGTGGCACGCTGAACGTGGAAAGCGCCCTGCAGGTGCAGGTGCAAGCCCTGGGCCAGGATTCGCGGTTGTCTGCCATCGTCCGCTTGCTCGAACGTGCCCAGACCGAAAAGCCACGCCTGGCCCAGATTGCCGACCGCGCCTCCCAGGTGTTCCTGTTGTGCTCACTGCTTGCGGCCGCCGCGATTGGCGTGTGGTGGTGGCAGGTGGAGCCGCAACGGGCGTTCTGGATTGTGCTCGCCATGCTGGTTGCGACTTGCCCCTGCGCGCTGTCGCTGGCCACCCCGACCGCGTTGACGGCGGCGACAGGCACGTTGCACAAGCTGGGCCTGCTGGTTACACGCGGTCATGTGCTGGAGGGCCTGAATCAGATCGACACGGTGATTTTCGACAAGACCGGCACGCTGACCGAAGGGCGCCTGACCTTGCGCAGCATCAGGCCGCTGGGCCATGCGACGGCCGACACTTGCCTGGCCTGGGCCGCGGCCCTGGAAAACCGCTCCGAGCATCCCATCGCACGGGCCTTCGGCCAAGTGGCCACGCCGGCCGATGGTGTGCTGGCCGTGCCCGGGCTGGGCCTTGAGGGTGAGGTTGAAGGCCAACGCCTGCGCATCGGCCAGGCAAGCTTCGTCTGCGCCTTGAGCGGCACCCCGCCGCCGGCGATACCCGAGCCACGGGGACAGTGGCTGCTGCTGGGCGACCGCCGCGGGCCGCTGGCCTGGTTCGGGCTGGACGATCGCCTGCGTGAAGACGCCCCTGCCCTGCTCGCGGCCTGCAAGGCGTTTGGCTGGCGTACGCTGCTGCTGTCCGGAGACAGCTCGCCGATGGTCGGCGAGGTGGCCGCGCAACTGGGCATCGACGAGGCCGCCGGCGGCCTTAGGCCCGATGACAAGCTAGCGCGGCTCAAGGCCCTGCAAGAGGCCGGGCACAAGGTGCTGATGCTGGGGGACGGGGTCAATGACGTGCCGGTGCTGGCGGCGGCAGACATCAGCATCGCCATGGGCAGTGCCACTGACCTGGCCAAGACCTGCGCCGACGCGGTGCTGCTTTCCAATCGGCTTCAGGCGCTGGTGCAGACGGTCTCGCTGGCGCGGCGCACGCGGCGCATCATCATCGAGAACCTGCTGTGGGCCAGCCTGTACAATGGCCTCATGTTACCGTTCGCGGCCCTTGGCTGGATCACCCCGGTGTGGGCAGCGGTCGGCATGTCGGTCAGTTCACTGGTGGTAGTGCTCAACGCCCTGCGCCTGACCCGAATGCCTGCTGCGGCGCCTGCCCTGGCCGCGTCAGCACCTACCCCTGCGAGGAACCTGCCATGCCCGCCCTCTATGTGATGATTCCCGCAGCGCTGCTGCTGGTCGGCGTGGCCGTCTACATCTTCTTCTGGGCGGTGGACAGCGGCCAGTACGACGACCTGGAAAGCCCCGCTCACAGCATTCTCTTCGACGATCAGGATCCCCGTCACCAAGCCGCCGTCACGCCCGAACAAACGCCTGATAACCCTTCCGAGCCCCCGGCTCGTGGCTGACTTGCTACCCCTACTGGGCTCGGCGCTGGTGCTCGGCCTGCTCGGAGGCGGTCACTGCATGGGCATGTGCGGCGGCCTGATGGGCGCCCTGACTCTGGCCATACCCCCGGCGCAGCGCGGCCGTCGATTGCGGCTGCTGGTGGCTTACAACGTCGGGCGTGTGCTCAGCTACACGGCCGCGGGCCTGATGCTCGGCATGGCGGGCTGGGCGGTGGCCAACAGCCCTGCCGTGCTTGTTTTGCGCATCATGGCCGCCTTGCTGCTGATCGCCATGGGCCTGTACCTGGCCGGTTGGTGGAGCGGACTGACCCGCATCGAAGCCATGGGTCGCGGGCTGTGGCGGCACATCCAGCCGGTGGCGTCACGCCTGCTTCCGGTCTCGAGCCTGCCTCGGGCACTGCTGCTGGGCGCCTTGTGGGGCTGGCTGCCGTGCGGATTGGTGTACAGCACCTTGCTGTGGGCCGCCAGCCAAGGCAATGCATTGCACAGTGCCGCCCTGATGGCGGCATTCGGGCTCGGGACCTGGCCCGTGCTGCTGGCCACCGGGTTGGCGGCCGAGCGGGTAAACAGGTTGTTGAGACAACGCAGCGTGCGGGTGGCCGGCGGCATGCTCGTGGTGCTGTTCGGCGTATGGACACTGCCCGGCCCTCATCAACACTGGCTGATGGGCCACTGAGGCGAGCCAGGCGGCGCAGCGTATGGCTTATGGCCAGTAACCGGCCGTACCCACCGCGCATCGCTTGAGCTAGACCTAGCGCCCTCAGGCCGTTTAGCGCTTGATACAAATCAACACAGATTCCTACAGACATCCCTAGACTCCGGAACATTGCTGCTCTTTCCGGGGACCGCCCTCATGCTCGACGACCTACGTTGGGACACCGACCTGATCCGCCGCTACGATCTGGCCGGGCCACGCTACACCTCCTACCCAACCGCCGTGCAACTGCACAGCGAAGTGGGCTCGTTCGACCTGCTGCACGCCCTGCGCGAAAGCCGGCGGGCCGTGCGCCCGCTGTCGCTGTACGTGCATGTGCCGTTCTGCGCCAACATCTGCTACTACTGCGCATGCAACAAGGTCATCACCAAGGACCGGGCACGCGCTGCCCCCTACCTGCAACGCCTGGAACAGGAAATCCAGCTGGTGGCCTGCCACATGGACAGCAGGCAACGTGTGGAGCAGCTGCACTTCGGCGGCGGCACCCCGACCTTCCTGAGCCATGTAGAGCTGCGTCAGCTGATGGCCACGCTGCGCCAGCACTTCAGCCTGCTCGATGACGATTCGGGCGATTACGGCATCGAAATCGACCCGCGCGAGGCGGACTGGTCGACCATGGGCCTGCTGCGTGAGCTGGGCTTCAACCGCGTCAGCCTCGGCGTGCAGGACCTGGACCCGGCCGTGCAGCGTGCCGTCAACCGTCTGCAGAGCCTGGAGCAGACGCGCACCTTGATCGAGGCGGCTCGCACCCTGCAGTTTCGCTCGGTGAACCTGGACCTGATCTACGGGCTGCCGCGCCAGACGCCCGAAGGGTTCGCACGCACCGTTGAAGAAGTGATCCGCCTGCAGCCCGATCGCCTGTCAGTCTTCAACTACGCCCACCTGCCCGAACGGTTCATGCCGCAACGGCGCATCGAAGCCGGGGAGCTGCCCAGTGCAGCGGCCAAACTGGACATGTTGCACGCCACCATCGAGCAACTGACCGCTGCCGGCTACCGCTACATCGGCATGGACCACTTTGCCTTGCCCGATGACGAACTGGCCATTGCCCAGGAGGAAGGCACGCTCCAGCGTAACTTCCAGGGCTATACCACTCATGGGCACTGCGACCTGATCGGCCTGGGCGTGTCGGCGATCAGCCAAATCGGCGATTTGTACTGCCAGAACAGCAGCGACCTCACCACCTACCAGGACAGCCTCTCCAACGCCCAGCTCGCCACCCAGCGCGGCCTGCTGTGCACCCCCGACGACCGTCTGCGCCGGGCGGTCATCCAACAGCTGATCTGCCATTTCGAGCTGGACTTCGAGTCGATCGAACAGGCATTCGCCATCGATTTTCGTGGCTATTTCAATGACCTGTGGCCGGAGCTCTTGACCTTGCAGCGCGATGGCCTGATTCGCCTGGACGACAAGGGCATTCGGATTCTACCGGCCGGGCGACTGCTGGCCCGTTCGGTGTGCATGGTCTTCGATGCCTACCTGGCCCTGCACAATCGCCAACGGTTCTCCCGTGTGATCTGAGCGAGGCATTTGGCCGCACTCCATGCGTCCTGGCCATGCGGCTGCTGGCACACAGGCCATCGGGTGATGCGCAGCCGGGCGTGGCAAGCCAGCCTACTGGTCGCGGCCACTGGCCTACACCCTATGTCGTGGGTTACCCTTACGACTTATGTGTGCTTTCCCACAAGGATCGAGTCAAATGTCCGAGCCAGTCAAACTGCGCCCACACAGCCAGGCCCATTGCAAGGATTGCAGCCTGGCCCCCCTGTGCCTGCCCCTTTCACTCAACCTGGAAGACATGGACGCACTGGACGAAATCGTCAAGCGAGGTCGCCCTCTCAAGAAAGGCGAGTTCCTGTTCCGCCAGGGGGATAATTTTGGCTCGGTCTATGCCGTACGCTCCGGCGCTCTGAAGACGTTCAGCCTGAGCGACAGCGGTGAAGAGCAGATCACCGGTTTCCACCTGCCCAGCGAACTGGTGGGCCTCTCCGGCATGGACACCGAGGCCTACCCGGTGTCGGCCCAGGCCCAGGAAACCACGTCGGTCTGCGAAATTCCGTTCGAGCGCCTGGATGAACTGTCGGTGCAATTGCCGCAGCTGCGTCGCCAGTTGATGCGCGTGATGAGCCGCGAAATTCGCGACGATCAGCAGATGATGCTGCTGCTCTCGAAGAAAACCGCCGATGAGCGCATCGCGACGTTCCTGGTCAACCTGTCGGCGCGCTTCCGCGCCCGTGGCTATTCGGCCAACCAGTTCCGCCTGAGCATGTCGCGCAACGAGATGGGCAACTACCTGGGGCTGGCGGTGGAAACCGTGTCGCGCGTGTTCACCCGCTTCCAGCAGAATGGCCTGCTGCGCGCCGAAGGCAAGGAGGTGCATATCCTCGACCCGATCCAGCTTTGCGCGCTGGCCGGTGGCGCAATGGAGGCCTGAGGGCGGCTTTAGCAGGTATACTGGGCCGTTCGTTTTCCCAGGATACCTGCAACAATGCACAGCGACGCCTTCGACCTCAAAGCCCTGATCCGCCCGGTAGTGGACTTTCCCAAGCCGGGTGTGATCTTCCGCGACATCACCCCACTGTTCCAGTCGCCGCGCGGGCTGCGCTATGTGGCCGATCAGTTCATCGAGCGTTATGTGGAGGCCGAATTCAGCCACATCGGCGCCATGGACGCGCGTGGTTTTCTGATCGGTTCGATCATCGCCCATCAGCTGAACAAGCCCCTGATCCTGTTCCGCAAGCAAGGCAAGCTGCCCGCTGACGTGCTCAGCGAGGGGTACCAGACCGAGTACGGTGAAGCCTTCCTTGAAGTGCACGCCGACAGCCTGTGCGAGGGCGACTCGGTACTGATCTTCGACGACCTGATCGCCACCGGCGGTACGCTTCTGGCCGCCGCCAACCTGGTGCGCCGTACGGGTGCGCAGGTGTTCGAGGCGGCAGCCATCATCGACCTGCCCGAGCTGGACGGCTCGCGCCGTTTGCAAGCGGCGGGCGTACCGACCTTCTGCCTGACCGAGTTTTCCCTCAGCGAGCGTTGAGGGGTGACGCCTGGGCGGCGATAGGGTGCGGCGACACCAGGATCAGCTTCGCGGCGGAAATCCCGGGGTCACTGCACCGCAGGTCGTACTCCATCACTGCCTCAGAGCGAGATAGGGCGACGCCCTGCAAAGGCATGGGCCAGCGTGCCGCCATCTACCAACTCCAGCTCGCCGCCCAGGGGCACGCCATGGGCGATACGCGAGGCGACTAGACCCTTCTCAGCCAGCAACTGCGCAATGTAGTGCGCCGTGGCTTCACCTTCCACCGTGGGGTTGGTGGCAAGAATGACTTCGGTGAAGGTGCCCTGCTCCTGGATGCGTGCCATCAACTGTGGAATGCCGATCGCCTCCGGGCCCAGTCCGTCGAGCGGCGACAGATGCCCCTTGAGCACGAAGTAGCGGCCGCGATACCCGGCCTGCTCGACGGCATAGACATCCGTCGGGCCCTCGACCACGCACAGTTGCGTGTCGTCACGCCGTGGGTCGGCGCACTGCGGGCACAGGTCCTGTTCGGTCAGGGTGCGGCATTGGCGGCAATGTCCTACCCCTTCCATGGCCTGAGTCAGCGCCTGGGCGAGCCGCAGCCCCCCGCTGCGGTCACGCTCCAGCAATTGCAGGGCCATGCGCTGTGCCGTTTTCTG
>Ga0308161_1004182_pt1 | contig 13365 bp, 26 predicted proteins | sample PhyFR2_FD_201034 | JGI IMG/M metagenome (GOLD analysis project Ga0308161, IMG submission 201034) | Phyllosphere microbial communities from UC Gill Tract Community Farm, Albany, California, United States - DLSLF.R2 | ecosystem: Host-associated > Plants > Phyllosphere > Unclassified | place: USA...
CCTGAGTGAACATAGTCGTTCAACCCAACGCCGAGCTTATAAATCAACATTACTATCAGGAAGTCTATAACCAATGCTATCTGAACGTATCTTTTGAAGTATTTTCTCATCGCGCCTCCGCCTTCTTTTGTTTTAAACATACCAAGAGAAGGCACACTGATCAAGTCCTATTGGCCTTGTTCTTGATATTTTAACTTTTTTGCATAACGCTCAGTCTTAATCTTAATACGAATCAGTGTATCAAGAGCAGATTGCGCCTCAATAACATTACCTTCATAGCTATCGCCACAATCTTCATACATACCAAACTCAGCACGGTCTTTCTTTGCAGATTCAAGCTCTTTTTTAGCTTTGCGAATCTCTTTTCTCAACCATTTTACCACGTCTTTTACGCCTTCAGATTTCATCGCTATAGCCTCTTTGTTAAAGTATGCCTATTATATAACAGGCATACTTTAATGACAACACTTATTTGATTTCTTCGTATGAGTCAACCTGAAGATGTTCAGTATGATCATACTCCATATAGCAACTGTATGTGATCTCAAACAGCCGCCCATCGGTATCACGAAACACCACTTTACGCACTTCTTCGACTTCCATGTCATAGCGTGTGCCTAAATCATAGATTTCATCAGTGAGTCGTGTTTCCAGATCTTCTTCAGAAAAACTCGCAAAAGCAAAATCTACATTTCTGACATCGCTCTCAATACGCAGTTTTTTAGCTTCAATCATAACGCTATTTACCACATTAGCTATTTCTACGCAGCTATCCAGATCTTTCGGGAACCCTTCTTTGAAATCTACTGTCCATTCACCGCCCGGCTTGCCTGAAGCTACAACAAACTCTTTTCCAAGGGCAACACCTTTAACTTGTATTTCTCGACCTTCTTTTTCTACGTTAACATAATAAGACATTTATTTTTCCTTTTTGCTTAAATAAAACCTAAGAACATAGGATGTTCCATCATTTTCTTGTGATCGGTACTCAACTCAGACTCATCCATAATACTTTCCTTAGAAATATTGATGAAGAAGCCCTTCGCTTTAGAAACAGGCAGGTTCTTGCCATGAGGATTACAGAAATCACGCATGAAGTTAGTCTTATCCATTTCCGCTTCAACTTCAGCCAGACGTAAACGCGTAGCATCTTTCTGATCAAGCGTCTTTTCTTTGGAATAGATAATATTTTCCAGTGAATCAAGCTCTTTCTCAAGTTCAGCATAACGCTGCTCATAGCTATTTTTAGAGTTAATCACACCCCCACTTAACACAAAGTCTTCTTTTTCGCGCTTATGGTTAAATGAGTTTTTGATGCTAAAGCCCCAGCAGTAAGGCTTAACCTTAAACTGTTTCTGGATTTCCGCTTTTTCAAATACAAACAGAATATCACCAAAACCACGGGAAACCGTCAGATCACGACTCATTGACCAGCCATACATCCACTTAGAATCTTCATAGGCAGCATCATTTTCTTTACGACGAATACCATCAGCCCAAAAACGATGAGAAGTACGTGGCTCAAAATACCCTTGCTCAAGAATATCCAGAACATGATGACCATTAACACCATGCCATAATACACCCTGACTATTCAGTTTCAGCAACTCAGCCGCAGAAATCTTTTTCATCATCTTTACTCTCATTGTTTAAGTGTTGTCATTATATCAAAACGAGGAGTCGGACACAACAAAAAAGACGCCTAAGCGTCTCTTTTTATTCATCAAGAAGAGCAACACGCTCCTCAACTGTGAGTTTCATCCAAGGCTCAACGCCTATCAATGCCCAGCCCAAAAAACTAAAATGCTTATTTGCTCTTGATAAAGACGTAGAGTAGGTTTCATCAAGTTTTAAATACCTTTTACTCAGTCCAAAAAAAGGAGCACGAATAGTTTTATTTGTGCGTGGGAACTCTTGATCTTGAACAAGAAAGTATTTTCTACGAAACTTTAACATAAGCAACTCTCTTTGGAAAGGAATAACTATCATATCAAAAATGGCACTTAAAGACAATAAAAAAGACGCCTAAGCGTCTCTTTATGTTTGTTTTTCTTTTGATCAGAACAAAAACTCAACCGTCAGCACTGTCGCAGTCAGGCTCAGTTGATTTGCTGCCTGAAGCTCACGCATAACACGCAGAGCATCTTTGCTATCATTAAACATAGCCACACTGACATCTTCAGTTGCGCCACTTTTAAAACACTCATAGTGCTCTTTTAGTGTTTTAGAAGCAACGGTACCACCTTCAGCTACCGCCTCAATAAAAGCCGGGTTCCAAGCATCACGACACAAAACACCTTCTTTAGCCTTAATCATCGCCGTCATTTTACTATCCCCATCCACTCGTTTCAACATGCTTATCATATCACTTTGAGCATTCGGGATACAACGAGATTTACTCATTAGTAGATTTTTTCTTAAAGCGACCCGGCAAATATTTTTTCTTATAATGTTAAAGAAGGCGCTAAGCGCCCTCTTTTTTAACTTACATACGCAGCCTTCTCGGAGCCGGAGCGTCCACATCGAAATCTTCGGCTAACTGCAGATGCCTTTCTCTTGCCAGATCTTCGCTTGCGAAACCTTCCATGCTTTCTACGCCATCTTTTTTAATTTTGATGACAAATCCAGCATCTATTGTTTCAATATTCCCTGAAATCTCTCTTTCAAGGAGATCGATTTCTCGCATTTTGTATAAAACAGCTTTATCACCTGAAGGAGATTCCACATTTTCAAGTTCATCAAGCACTACAAGGTCTTTTAAAATATTATCTTTATGCTCAAATGGCAGATCTTTCCAGACTTTATCCATTCTTACTTCACCGCTTCCATCTTTTACCACATCATTCCATAAATAGAGGTAAGTAGATTTCTCAAGAGTGTCCGACGTTTCAGCAAGACCATCCGCCGTGCGGCCAATTAACAGATCTTCAAATACATCACGTTCTTCTTTCATAATCAATCCTTTTGTTAAGTTTATTTAATTATATCAAATGCTTATTTTCGTGCAATAAAAAACCACCCGAAGGTGGTTATTTAAATATTAATCCATTTTTCAACACAGAGCAAGCTTTTATAAAAAATAAACTTAAATGAATATCTCTCAAAAAATGCAACTTCCATGCTTCGTGATTTGAGTATTAAGCTTGTTCTGCTTTTTTCAGCTCATCACGAACCGCATTGAAGCGAGAAACCGTTTTATAGATATACTGGCGAGAAACATCGTATTTCTTCGCAGTCGCTACTACGTTGCATTGCTTCAGTAAAATGTCTTCCAGAATGTCATGTGTTCGAACAGCCCAACCCTCAAGCTTTGCGGTTACTTTCGCAAACTCTTCAGTGGTGATATTCGCAATGCTATTTGTGTCTTTTACAGGTTTTGCCATGATATTTACTCCAAGTCTTGTTATTAATGATTTAGTTTAACCAAAGGCCAGCACATGCTGACCTAATAGTGTTCAGTTATCAGAATGGGATATCGTCGTCGAAATCCATCGGTGCATTTGCGGTTGACTGCGCCTGTTGAGGCTGACCAGAGAACTGCTGTTGCTGTTGCGGCGCTTGCTGCTGCTGAGCCGGACGATTTTGATTTTGGTTGCGTTGTGGCTGACCGCTTTGCTGATTACCAGAAGCATTACCCAGCATCTGCATAGTGCCTTTATTGCCAGACACGACCACTTCAGTAGTATAGCGGTCATTACCCGCATTATCTTGCCACTTCTGAGTGCGCAGAGCGCCTTCAATATAAACTTTCGAACCTTTGCGCAGGTATTCAGCGGCGACTTCAGCGACTTTACCCCACAGCACCACGCGATGCCATTCAGTCAGCTCTTTGTTTTCACCAGTCTGCTTATCACGCCATGTTTCACTTGTCGCCAGAGACAGTTGGCATACAGCCGTGCCATTAGGGATATAACGGATTTCAGGATCTTGACCCAGATTACCAACCAGAATAACCTTATTAATACCGCTCATACACATCACCTCAAAGTTTAAGTTTACGTTTCAGGTCTCTATCAACCTATAGAAGCTATTCTACGCGCTCATCAGGTTAAAGTCAACAAAATATTTACTCTAATCGTGATTTTTTACAGAGCTTTCGACTGACTGCTCATTAAAACCGCACTTTTCCCCATTGTGACACACTGCAATCATTAAACATCCAAAACTCACCTTTGAGGTGCGCTTCTGCGCCTTCATTTAGAGCCACAACTTTTCCTGAAATAGTCTCTCCATTTTCAAAAACCTTATCCGATCCTAAAGTAGACTCAATCAGGGATTGCTCAATTTTTACATCGGGCGTAGCCAGAATAATCAGCGACATAGTTATCCTCATTCAGTTGGTTAAAAATCATTATGACATCATACCAAAATCATCACTCAAAATCATTTAAAAAATGATAAAGAAAACAAAAAAGCCGCCCGTAGGCGACTTACTTAGGTGCGTTTTTTAGCTTTATCTTGTTTCTTAGCTGAAGGCACAGAAAAACTGATATACGCAAGCTCTTCTGGTGTAAGCTTGCCTTTAATAACTTCAATCATTTTATGCAGATCTTCTTGCTCACGCTTTAGCCTTAGTGCTTCTTCCTGACTTTTTCGCTGCTTTTCCTCTTCCTCTCTTTTCAGAGAAGCACGAATATCTTCGAGATCCTTTTTGATTTTCTCTTCAGCATTGCACCATAAAACCTCAATAGGAAGACCATTTTTTAAATACATGTCAAGAAGGGGAGGTTCTGGTGAATCCTCATCCTCACTATAGGTGCCACCCTCAATCTTAATGACTTTTGAGTACTCCTCATAATCAAAATAGCCATCAATTTCTCTTTCGCTATCACCATTACTGTAATCGAACCACGATAGCTCTTCGTTTGACGTTTGCGCAGCTAAGGACAAGAAATAAAATAATCGATTGTCGATTTCCTTTTCTTGCTCAAAAGCCACTCTACTTCCCTGCATATCTAAATCAGGCTTTATTTTATGAAGATATAGGGCTACACACTCACCTTCATATTTTTTATTTTCGCCATAGTTAGATAACAGGCGCTTTAATTCTACCGCTGGATAAGCATCATCAGCAATTGACTTCTCTCGCCAATTCTCTTCTGTTATATCTCCACCTCGAAGCTCAAAAAGACATTTAGCCGGATCTACGCTTTCTGGATAACTCCCTTTTCCATAATCGTAAACCACATCACTTTCTTCATTGCAGGCCTCCCATACTCCCAGTGTAGGATTATAAGAAGGTCGCAACTCATAGGAGTTTACACTACCATTCGCATCCATTGCTGCATACCACACATCACCGCCTACATTCATACATTTTCGACCAAATACGCTATAATAAATTGCCATTTCTTTTCCTTTTTTATACGCAAAAAGCCTTACTCAGTAAGGCTCATTTATTGTTAGTTATCGTTTCTGAACCTTTCTGAAAAGCAAAATCAAGTCTTTTTCGAGTTGCTCTGCTTCTTTTCGGTTTTCTTCAAGCCATTCATTTCTTATATCTAAACCTTTTGCACCACCTTTACCCTCACGATTGAGAGCATAATCTCTCAGCAAGCGCTTAACTTCAGCATCAGCAGTTTCAACCTCACACAGAGAAATCTCTTGCCAGTTGCCCACGGTGATTGGAGTGTCCCATGCCTCATCATAATCCCAAATACATTTACTGGCGTCTACGCCTTTAGGGATGGACATCACTTTACCATAAACAGAGAAGTTCTTGGTTCCAGTCAGCTTTGTCCAAACACCATCTTTGAAGAAAGGACGTTTATCAAAAGATTTTACTGTGCCGTCAGCATCCATAACCACATAAAACACACCGCCATCATGTTCACGGCAACGGAGTCCAAAAACAGTGAGCCTTTTCATAATTACTCCTTACTTTCCATCAATGATGAGGTAGATACGTTCAATAAGAGCCTGATGCGTAGCAAAACCTTTATCATCAAGGTTGGTTTTATAACAACCGCTATGCCAGTCAGAATGAACACGCAGAGGCTTCTCTCCGCTCTCAAGCTGTTCAGCTGCAGCAGCCATCATAGCAGAATCGGGGCCGTTGAAACGGTCTTCCTCATCATCCCATTCAGGATCAAAATCAGCACGAATCTTCGCATATTTCTCAATAAACGCCTTGATTTCTTTCGCCAACTGCAGTTGTTCAGTTTTCATCACAAAATCTCTTTCTCGTTAAGTTGAAATCAGTATAGCTTCTAGTGTTGTCTTAATCAAGCTTTATTTCAAGCCCACCTGACTTTTATCACCTGTCGGGCCACTGGCTCATTGAAAAATACAATACTCTCATGAAGAATATAAAGAAGGTCATCAATCGCTTCCTGCTTTTGTTCTGGCGACAACTTTTCGGACGTAGAGGCAATATAGTTTTGATACACTGCCTTTTCATTCTCAGTGAACATGCTTAAATCGCAGCCACTAAAGATTTCCGATATATCCTCCTGAACTGAATCATGATTACCATTCTCGTTTTCGGCACGAAGGTTATCAATGATTTCACATGCTTCAGTTATCCAAACCATATCATGATCACTAACAGAAGTTTTCATACATTACCTCAGTATATTTAATAACGCATTATCTTTCTTGTTGTCATAAATGCAACAAAAAAGACGCCTGAGCGTCTCTTTTAAATCTTATGCTATACACAAAACTTAGATTTACAGCGTTGGTTCGTTTTTAATGATATGATTACACAATGTGTAATCTTCATCAACAATCTGATCACGCAGGAAATCGATAAAGCTTTTGTTTTCCTCAAGCACCTCATGAACAAACTCTCTTGAATAAACAACATCAATAAACTGCTGAAAACGAGCCTTAACCAAATCAGAATCGGGATCGGTGTATTTTCCCATCATGTCTTTGAGGATATTTGCAACCTTATAGGTTTCCTCATAACTTACATTTCGGTAATTTAGATTATACAAAACATTTAATATCTCACCCGCATCAAGGATAGCATCTTCATTATATTCCATGCCATCATCCACTACAGGCTTAACTTTTACATCAAACGCAGCAATAGCCTTGCCCAGCGCTTCAAAAGGCGTAGAACCTTCCCACACAGATTCTCCATTTAGTGCGCTGAATGGAGGCTCAGTTTTACGCACAACCCATTGCGCTGCTTCACGCGCCTTTTTAGTCATAAAGCTTGGGCCAGAGTTATACGATAAAGACCAGCCAAAAAACATAGAAGCTACGATTTTATCTAACGCTTTATCATTCAGCTTATCAATCATAATCTTATCTCTCACTTAGTTAATTTACATTATTATACCTACTTATGTTGTCGCATTCAAGCTAAATTTATTTTATTTATTAAAAAATAGTTTATATAAAGACATTAAAAAGTTGACTTTAATCCGTTCTTTTAGCTATAATGGTTTCAACTTAACAGGAGATACGACGATGAAATATGATTTTTTCCTAAGTGGCCTGGATGAACCTTTCAAGCAAAAAACCATTGAGGCTATTAAGGTTATTGAAGATGCCAGCGCTTCGGGATCTATTCGCAATGTGGTATACAACGATGCTAAAGATACTCTAAATCGCGCCTGTTATCGTGCTGATAAAAAACTCAAGCCAGATTATAACTACGAAGAATGCTCTTACGACCTGCGTGCTTTTATCGACAATGCTGGCTACATTGACAGTCTCCATAGCATTATCTCTCTTCGCAAGAAAGTTGAAAAAATGAAGGAGCGTGCGCCTCTGGTTGTCTATTATGATCGTATCTCTGCAGAGCTTTTAGATTTAGCTCTCACAATGAAAGACTTAAAATCTAAAGTCGTAAAAGGCCGTGATCCTAACAAAAAACCCGCGCCTCCGGCAAACCCTAATAAAATCGTGAAAACTTGCGGGTGCTGCCTGCGTCAGATTGCCATTAGCAAAGATAAAAAAATGGTTCATCACGGCTTTGAACGTCCCGGCGATGGATATCAGACAGATTCTTGCGCAGGAATCAGCTTTAAACATCTGGAAATCTCTGATGATGGCCCTCGCCATATGGTTAAAACTATCAGTGAGATGATTGAAAAAGAAAAGCAGAATCTGGAAAACTTCAAAGCTGCTAAAACGTTTAGCTTTCTGAACTACAATAAGAAATGGACCACAATCAATGAAGGCGATAATGGCTTTAATTCTTATAAAGAGAATATGATTTCTCGCCAAACCTATCACATCAAAGCTCTTGAGCGTGATCTTGAAACGTTTAACAAGATTGTCAAAGAATGGAAACCTACAGAAACCGAATAAAATAAAGCCACCTCGCGGTGGCTTCTTTATTTTATTTAACCTTATATTTTCAACGGTTAACAAAAAAGCCCCGAAGGGCCTTCAATTTTAAATCTCACCTTCAGCTTTCAACGTTAACTTCCGCGTTGCAGCTTTAGCATTTGCGCGAATACGTGTCCTTACAAACTTCTTCGCACCACGCTTAGATTTCGCAATCATGCGACTATTCCCATCGCAATCAATGGAAGCGTGAACCACAACGGACTCTCCGCCTACGCTTACTTTTGTCAGATATCCCTGACGCCATTTTTTACCAATCTTATCATTGCGAGCATTTTTCTTATTCATCTTCAGTAACCTTTTTAGCCAGACGTTGAGTAGCAGCATTAGCATTAGCCCGAATACGCGTTCTCACAAACTTCTTCGCACCACGCACCGCTTTAGCCATACCACGATGACCATTACAGTAATCATTGCCAATGCCAGCCCCTGCAGTGATAATCTCATCACCAACTTTCACTTTTCGGCCCCAACCTTGCATAGATTTATCAAGCTGATCGGTATTGCCTACGCGCTGAATGTTTCCTCGAACAGGCAGATTCGCATCAGAACGACCACGCTGCTCAGGTTCATCAGACCAACAACCAAAGCCGTTATTATAACGCACGTGACGCTGGTTTTTAGGCGCTTTACTCTTACGCCTGTGATTAATGTCAGTCATTTTACCCTCGCTTTAAAACGCTTTTCCTGCGCTTCTGTTTGATTTTAGATTTAGGTTTACTGCGGCCTGCTTCAACATCAGACAGTTTTTTAGGCTGACCCATCTTTTTCGCAAAAGCCTCACTTTGTTTGAGAACCAGAGCATTAAACGCATCCTGACGTTGCTTACGCGTTGCTGATGGCATGAAATCGCCCGGCACCATATAGTTTACAGTTTTCATATAACCTCAATCGTGATCACGGTAAGGAGCATCAATAACATCAATGCCATGTGCTTTAAAGCTCTCTTTATGACTCTCAAGCGTCCGAGCCACCACTTTATCATCACTGGAGTGAAGATAAATCGTTTTCAGGTTTTTGAACTTATCAAGACGATAGTTAATCCGACCCATAATGTGCTCACCTGTAATCGATGGATGCCCCAAGAAGTTATCCAGGTAAATAACCTCAACGGTATCCTCGCTCTCAATAACCAACTTCCGCGCAAGACGCGCATCAGACTCACTCACCACACCATCGACATTATCCAGATAATGTTCAGCTTTACGCATGTCATCAATCCAAAGACGCTTAATCATTTTCTATCCTTTCTTCAAAATAGTGAAAGCCCTACAGTGATATAGGGCTACAGTAGCTTACAGACAACGTGAGCGGTAAGGCGCTACATCCAATCCCACATTTCGCTTATCAAAATGAGATTTGTAGCTCAACATACGTTCAATTGCCACATCATCACTTGAGTGCAGATATACCTGCTTCAGATTCGGATAACGCTCAAGACGAAACGCAACAAAGCTCAGCAAATCCTCGCCTGATACATCAGCATCACCTAAATTATTATCCAGATACAAAACCTCCAGCGTAGGCGCAGCATCATGAAAAAGATAGTTCCGCGCCCCCCATGCTTCTTTTTTCCAAACCACCTTATCAGAGAAATCAGGCAGGATTTTAGAAGGATCACGTAAATCATCAATCCAAAGCTCAGTAGCAACTTGTTCCATTTTATTTTATCTCGGCTGTATATTAGATTACGATGATTATACGACAACATCAAATCGAACACAATAAAAAAGAGAGGAGTCCTCTCTTTAGTTTATTATTCGATAGTTTGCTTTTTCCACCAGCCACGGAAGTAAAAATCTTCGCCGTCATCACCTAAATATCGAAGCCTCGCCCCCTGGGCGGGGTCTATACCTTTTAAGAATACGAATAACTATATCCGTCAAAACGATACAGCATTACGCAGTTCTTCCAGCCTATTCCTTGAACTCTTCCTTGCTTTACCTTTATATCAAAGCTTCCACTTGACCTTACTGCTACTTTCCCTTTATAAGCTCCCTTTTTCTTTCCTTTTAACACCACCGCCTTAACCATATCTCCCGTCTTAAATCCTTTCACTATCTTACTTCCTTTCGCTTTTCCTCTCGGAAAGCCATATTTATCCACTAAACACATTTGTCTGTTATTTCTTCTTTCTTTCTTGATCAGTAAGGGCTTTAACTTTTTAGATATACATACCTTCGTTCCCGTTGTGCCTGCGCACAACGCGTCAATATAGTGCTCCTTTGCGTAGCCCTGAGATACCCTGTTATACTTTGTCTCTGCCCCCGTTCCCGTCAGAACAGGCACGGTTAAACCAGACAGCTCTTTGATGATTTGCTTGCGACTTATATTGACCGCTGCAGCATCTTTCAACGGAGTCTTTAACTGTGCCTTTATCTTTCTCAACAACGGCTGGTTATCCTTCAGAAACTCCTCAATCGGCATATTATCTTTCTTTTCATTACATGCCCTGCAGGATAACACCAGGTTGCTTATCCTGTTGCTACCGCCTTTGCTTTTAGGGATAACATGCTCTTTTTCAAATGGCACATTCTTAACCCCGCAATACGCGCAGCTATAGTTATATTTCTCAAGCAAATATTCTTTTACTTCGTAATCAAACAGCGTGCCACGCTGATACTCAACACCTTCAACTGCAGCGTTTTCCATCTTATGCATATCAAATTTAACCGATTCAACTGTGATAAAACCCACAGGAGTCAGTCTAATGAAACGCTTAGACCATTCTGTTATGTTGTCTACACGACTCTGAACGGATGGCGCTAACCATCCTTTATGCTTGCTTCTTATCCGATTAAGAAACCGTGCCTGTCTGTAGCGCGTTTTACGGTTTCTTCTGGACCTTCTCACCATACGACGTGAATCTAAATTGCCTTTTATTTCCTGCCCACGGTGAGTTAACACAGCTCCGAATATCGCAGACAGCCTGTTTTTACCGTGTAAAACCAAGCCTATTCCCGTTTGTTTTGAACCCGGATCGAACTTGAGTTCAACAGGCTGTTTGTATCCATCTGAACGCTGAGTTAACTGTATAGTAAAAGGGTAGAGGCGTTTAACTGTTGCTTTTTTATTATGTAATAGCTGTCTTGCCCTTGCCGGGTGGCAGGGCATTAACGTCTTACCTGTTTGACTTAATACAAAAACTCTATTCAATTACACTATTCCTTTATTACTTTATTATAAATAAGTTACCTTATAATCTTTTATGAAAAACGATGTTTTCCATAAAGTAAGCTCTCCTCGCCAAAGTTAAAAAACATTTCACGTAATACACACTGTTTTCTCCCCGTGAAAACTGTTTAATGTATTACGACAGTAATGAAAATGGATTAACCATTTTCGATGCGTAGAACTGGAGAAGCATCCTACGGTGTCATCTGTTTTTTAACGTAGTCTTTAAAACCAAAGTTTCACAGACTGAGGCTGGTCAGTTAAACCAAGTCGGAGACTTGTTCAGAAAAACCAGATAGTTTTTCTGTGTCGAAAACGATAAATCCGTTTTCATTAACATCCCTCGTCCGACAGGGCGGGGTTACTGACCTTGATTGCAGCCGTTTTCAATATCTGACTGGATTTTACTGATAACATCCGCCATCACGATATCTTTATACTGCTCAGGCACATCATCATTAATAATGCGAATATTGATATTAACTTCCATTACGCACCTCTTTATTTAGCGTGTTTAAGCAAGCCACGAACAAAATCAGCAATATCATGCAGATCTTCTTCATCAATATCCATAGTCTCAGCGCAGCTTTCACCTAAATCCTGTGAAGAAGTCATCTCAGACATCAACTCACGAACCGCTTCAATCTTTTCTTCTAACGTTAAGCTCATAATATCTCCTCATTTAAGTAGCTATTATACCTCAAAACAGCAACCAAAAACAACAAAATCTTTTCTGATAAATACTCTCTTTAAAGACAAAAAAGAGCCTTTCGGCCCTTTCTGATTTACTCATCCATGTCAGTTTTATACAGATCGTAATGTGTCATCAGTGATTCTGTATTTGCTTTCAGCCACGCTTTGATCTCTTCGAGCGTAGTAGCGCAATATTGAAGGCGGGTGTTTTCAAACGCACAAGGATTTTCCTGCGTTGGCTCACACTTAACTGCCAGATAAACAGTGAACTCACGTTTTTCATCTCGCGCTTTTGGCGGCTGAATCCAGCCAACTTGCTTGCCTTCATGTTTGATGTAGGTGTGTGGAATATGATTGCCAACCGCCATCAGGCCTGTCAGCTTTTTACCATTCTTAAATGTGAAAGCCTTCACCTTAGCCATTTCATTGCCTCTCAGGATTATTTAAAAAGATTGCCTGTGTAAACGTTCTGAAGATAGTTCCCACCAACATACGGAGAACGCGCCCGTTTTACGTTGATATAACCACGCCTTTCCAGCTTGCTTACCAGAGAAGCTACGCGTTGACGACTCATACCGAGCTTTTCGCCCATATCACGCAAAGACATCTCTTTTTTCGTCAGCAGGTTATACAAGTTAGCTTTCATCAAAATATCCTCATTGCTGTTTATGTTGTCATAATACATTAACCTACGGTCTTTAGCAACAAAAACTATTTCTTTTGCGTAGATTTTCTCTTTAAATAATACGATACCGCTTTAAATCCAATGAAAATTCCTAACGCATAAAATAAAATCAGCCAGAACACTTGATGAATCTCCTATGAAAAAACCGCCCGAAGGCGGCATATTATTTAGCAAAATACTTCAAGTATAAATCAGCAAGCCAGAAAAAGAGGATTGCGCCACCAGCCAAACCAAAAAAGATGATAGCAACCCAGCCATTAGAAGCGCTTCCACCACTATAACCACCATGATAGTTATAACCACGATTATAACCGCGAGAAGAACGGTAGCCGCGATTACGCTTAGTCACCCATTTTCCAGTCTTTCGATTATAATACATGTTGCTCATTTTCATCGCCTCTCAGCTTGTTTCGATAAAAAGAGTATAGCAATAAACCCGATCAGTAACAACTCTTTTGTTGTCATTTACATGGCTTTACTTTTTACTTAAAAATCCCCAGGCATTG
>Ga0308161_1004187_pt1 | contig 13352 bp, 12 predicted proteins | sample PhyFR2_FD_201034 | JGI IMG/M metagenome (GOLD analysis project Ga0308161, IMG submission 201034) | Phyllosphere microbial communities from UC Gill Tract Community Farm, Albany, California, United States - DLSLF.R2 | ecosystem: Host-associated > Plants > Phyllosphere > Unclassified | place: USA...
ATCCAGCGGTTCATCAGGGACTCGGGCGTGCAGCGCTGGCGCCCCAGGTCGTCGATGACGAAGATGCCATTGTTCGACTTCAGGTGCGGCGGCGCCTGGTACAGGCGGGTATGCGGGTCGAAGCGCAGGTCGAGCATGTCGAGCGTGAGTTCGCCGCCGGCCAGCGCCGCCGGACGGCGCACGCCGCGCACCCAGCGCAGGTCGGGAGCGTTGCCGCGGTCCAGTCCGGCGGTAGCCGGCGCTTCTTCCTCCACCTGCACGTGCTGCATGCTGTCGAAGAAGGGAATCACTTCGCCGTCCACCATCAGCGCGTGCGGCACGGCGATGCTGCCCGATAGCAGGTCGCGCAAGCGTTCGGCCAGGTAGGTCTTGCCGCTGCCGGCCAGGCCGTGCAGGAACAGGGCCCGGCCCGAATTCATGGCCGCGCCGAGCTGGGCCAGCACATGCGGATTGGCGGTGATGCCGGCGAAGGCCGCGGCCATCGCCTCGCGCGTGACCTGCATGCCGGCCACGCTTTGTGCCCGCACCTGTTCGTTGTAGGCTGCCAGGGTGACCGGCGCCGGGCCGGCATAGGCGTTGCGGGCAAGGGCGGTGGCGGCGCGCGCGCGTCCGGCCTCGGTCAGCGTATAGGACAGGTCGGCATCGGTGCCGCTGGCGCCGGTGCGCGCGATCTCGCACAGCTTTTCCGCGCGCAGGAAAGCGATCAGCGGATCGATCACGGCAGCGCCCAGCTTCAGGTGCGCGGCCAGTTCGGGCAGGCGCAGCTGGCCGCGCCGGTACAGGACCTTGGCGATCAGCTCGCTCAGGAACAGGAAAGGCAGGCCGGTCTCCTCGACGCTGCGCGGGGCGCGCGCCGCGGCCGGTGCGGCGGTATGCGGGCTCACAGCGGCAGTTCTCCATGGGTGCGCAGCCACAGCACGCAGGCAACCGTGGCGGCGGCGATCGCCACCGCGTACGGCAGGCGGCCGGTGCCGCCGGTCGGGGCGGCAAGGCTGCCGCCGAGCGCCGACAGGCCGCTGTGCAGCGCCATGGCCCAGGCGTTGCCGAGCACGCGGCGCAGGCTGCCCTGCCAGGCGGCGACCAGCAACGCCAGTGCGCCGCCGGCAATGAGGGTCACCACGGCGATGCTCAGGATCTGGCCGGCGCCGACAAAGGCGCCGACCATGGCCAGCAGCTTGACGTCGCCCGCGCCGATCAGGCGCAGCGCATACATCGGCAGCAGGAAGGCCAGGCCCAGGCCCAGGCCGCCGAGCGCCGACAGCATGCCCAGGCTCCCCGCCGGCGTGGCGAACAGGCCGTCGCCGGCCGGCAGCAGGGCATGCAGTGCCAGCGCCGCCAGCGCGCCGGGAAACACCACGGCGTTCGGGATACGGCGCGTGCGCACGTCATGCCAGACGGCGGCGGCAAGCAGCGCGAGCAGGAGCAGGAGAGGGAGCAGGGACAAGATGGAATCCGGTGGTGAAAAAAAATCCGGAACGGCCGATCCGTTCCGGATTGATCGGCGCCGCAGCGCCTGGCACGGTATTACGACTTCGCGCTCTTGGAACTGATCATCGTCGCCAGCTCTTCAAACAGGGCCTTGATGTTGGTGCCCAATCCGGTGACCGCAACGGCGATGACGCCAGCGATCAGTGCGCCCAGCAGTGCGTACTCGATTGCGGTGACGCCGTCTTCTTCCTTGATGAAGTTCTTGATGAATTGCATGGTAATCCCTAGATAGTTAATGTGAGTTTGCTCGGCTTATGCGCTCGTCCATACGGCCAGTGCCGCGATGACGCCGACAACGGCAACCAGGGCCGCCAGAACTGCATACGCCATGGCCGGGCTTCCCGTACGTTCGTAGTGCTGCTCCGGGAAATCGTCCTCGTCGTACACTTGCGCTCCTGTTCAGTTGCCGCTGCGCCGCATGATTCGATGCGCAGCGCACGGATGGCATACTACGGGGAGGCGCCGGGCCGAACATCCGTCAAATATCCTGAATGGGGTAGGAATTTATGCCGGCAGGCCTGGTACATTTGTCCTGGATCGGCTAATCCAGGCCGTGGGTGGTGGCGTAGACGTAGAGTTCGAGGCGGTTGGCGACATCGAGTTTCTGGTAGATCGTGCTCAGGTGGTTGCGCAGGGTGCGCTCGGAGATGGCGGCGCGGTCGGCCAGTTCCTTGTTCAGGGCGCCCTTGCCCTGCACGATCATGCCGATCACCTCGCGCTCGCGCGCGGTCAGCGAAGCGATGCGGGCAGCTTCGGGGTTGGCGCGCGGCGCCGGCGCGGCAAGCTGGCCGAGCATGGACTGCATCAGGTCATGGTCGAGCCAGATGCCGCCGCCCGCCACCTTGCGGATCGCACCGAGCACGTCGCGGGTCGGGGCATCCTTGCCCACCACGCCGCGCGCACCGAGTTTCACGGCCGACAGCAGCGTGGCCTGGTCGCGGTTCCCGCTCAGGATGACCACCCGTGCGCCTTCCGCCAGCAGGGCAGGCAGGAGCGTGAGCGAACTGCTGCCTTTCAGGTCGAGGTCGAGCAGGACGATATCGGGCTTGAGCGCGGCGCACAGGGCGGTCGCTTCGGCCGCGTCGCCGGCGCTGCCGGCAAGCGCAAGCGCCGGCGACTCGGCCTCGATCAGGCGTTCGAGGCCCCATAGCATGGTCTTGTGGTCATCGACCAGCAGGATGCGGATGCTGCTCATTCGTTACTCCGGAAAACAGGTCATAGGGGCAGGCGCATGCGCAGCAAGGTCTCCTCGCCCGCCGCTTCGACACTCAGGCTGCCGCCCAGCGCCTGCACCCGTTCCGAGATCGACTTCGGTACGAAAGGCAGGGGGGCGTGGCGCGCCTCGCGCGGATTGGCGATGGCGATGGCGAGCTGGCCTTCTTCCTGCCTCAGTGTCACGGTGGCGTAGCGCGCGCGGGTGTGCTTGCAGATATTGTTGACGCCCTCGGTGATGATCTGGAACACTTCGGCGGCCATGCGGTCGTGGATGGGCGGGGCATCGGCTGCCACCAGTTGCACATCGACGTTGTAGAAGGCGTGTACCTGGTTCAGTTGGCGGCGCAGCGCGATCAGCAGTTCGGGTTCTTCCTGGCGACCGTTGCGGAAGCGCTGGGCGAACTGGCGCATGTCGTCCAGTACGTCGGAACACATGGCCAGCAGGCGGTCGAGCTCCGGGCCGACCGGGTTGCTGGCGTCGGCCTGGCTGCGAATGGCGGCCACCGCATGGCGCAGGCCGATATAAGGCTGGATCGTGCTGTCGTGCAGGTCGCGTGCGATGGTCTGGCGCTCGCGGAAGGCCGCTTCCGAGGCCAGGCGGTCGAGCAGGTCGATGGTCTCGATCACGGGAAACGCCTGCTCGACGATATGCTTGAGGAAGCTGGCGTCGCTGCGCCGCAGGCGCTCGTCGGCGGTCACGAAGATGCGGCCCGTGCCTTTGCGCAGCGGCAGCGGCGCGCTGATGAAGGCGCGCGCGTCGAGCAGGTCGGCGATGCGCTCGGCGGCGGCCGGATCGGCGCCTTGCCATTGTTGCCGGCCCGCCGCCAGCGCCGCGGCCTGTGCGCCGCCCGGGAAAACCCGCATGGCGCTGCGGTACAGCAGGGTGCTGCCATCCTCGCATTCCAGCAAAAGCTGCACCGCCGCTTCGCTCACGCGCTGGCGGCTGATGGCGCGGCCGCTGCGCGGATGTTGCGCCGTGCTGAGCATCCAGTGCCCGGCCTTGTCCTGCATCAGGAGCACGCAGGTGCGGCCTCCGTAGAACAGCAGGATCTTCGCCATCAGCGAGTCGAGGGTGTGCTGGACGCCGAAACGGGGATTCGACAGCCGGCTGACGTCGCGCAGCAGGGCCAGGCGGCGGCGCTGGTCGAGGGCCGAACCGCCCCAGAAGGCGATCATGTAGCCCAGTGCCAGGACAAAGGTGGCGCGCAGCAGCAGCAGGTGCAGCGATGCGAACCCGTGTACCGCGAACACGGCTGCGCTCATGACGGCGGCGGCGCCGAGCGTCAGGCGGGCCCCGGCGTCGAACCCATGGCGGAACGAAGCCGCCAGGATCGCAAAGAACAGGAAGGAGAAGAACGGGCTGGGCGCGCCTCCGCTGGCGTACACCATCAGGCCATACCAGCCGATATCGATCCAGTAGACCGTCGGGCCGTGCCAGAATCCGGAGCGGTGACGGGCGATGAACAGCAACACCAGGCTATGCAGGGCATAGGCGAGGAAGACCAGCCAGGCCCAGCGGCCAGTTGCCAGGCCGCCGACCAGGCCCGGATCGGGACTCACATACAGGGTCAGCAGCGCGGACACCGCCAGCAGCAGGCGCATGCCGAATACCATCCAGGCCTCGGCGCCGGGCGCGAGTCGCTGGTCCTGAAAACGCCCCGAGGCCGCGCCGGGCCAACGGGCGAGCCTGCCTACCCATGACATCATGTTGTTGCCAGCTGACACAGCAAATAAATCGTTTTCAAAAGCATACGGCAACGGATATTGCACTGTAGAATTCACTAGTTTACTGTAATCAATAACAAAAAACTACTAAAAGTCCGAGAGATGGGGAATATGATTTCCAAACGTCAATCCGGCGCCACAATTGTCGAGATGGCGATCGTGGCACCGGTGTTCTTGCTGGTCTTGCTGGCGTTGGTCGAGTTCAGCATGATGTTCTTTGCGACGCTGACGATGCAGTATGCGGTGCGCGAGGGCGCGCGCTATGCCATTACCGGCCAGCGCAACCTGGACCCGAATACCGCCAGCCAGCAGCGTTACCTCGCCGTCATCCAGAGCATCCGCGACAATTCCCTTGGCATGTACGACAGGCTGCAACCGGTGATTTCAGTCGATGGCAAGGCGTATTCTGCGAAAACCTATAACGAAGGCATGTTCGGCGCGGCTGGAAACATCATCGTCCTTAAACTCGACTGCAGCTGGACCGTTACCACGCCCATGCTGGCCAGTTTTTTCAAGGATGGCAAGTATAACTTCGCGGTCGCCGCCACGATGCGCAACGAGTATTTCCCATGAGGCGACGCTTTCCATTGCCCCGCCAGCGTGGCCTGGCCGCCGTCGAAATCGCCCTGATGCTGCCGCTGCTGATGCTGCTCTTGTTCGGCATGATCGACGCCGCCCGCGCGCTGCAGGCCAACATCATCATCGTCAACCTTGGTCGCGAAGGCGCGAACCTGGTGGCACGCGGAGGCACCCAGCTCGAGACCGGCAGCCAGGACATCATCTACGCACTCATGGCCAGCGCGCCGCCGTTGAACGTGCAGCAGCGGGGCATGGTGTACATCACGCGCGTGATGGGCGTGACCAGCGGCGGCGTCACGCGCAGCGTAGTGGTCGACCAGTACCGCTGGGACGACGCCGCGCGCAATCTCGGCTACCGCGCCAGCGGCTACGCCCCGGCCAGCCGGATCTATGCCTGCCCGGCCTGGAACGCCGGCCTGTGCAGCAGCAAGAGCCGTCCCGTCTCGACAGTCATGGACGGCAAGCTGGGCGATGGCGAAGTGGTCTACGTGGTCGAAACCTTCTATCAGTTCAACATGTTCATGACCTCATTCGCAATGGACTCCCTGAGCCTGCCCACCATCGGGCCCGACCTGTATTCGATGACGGTGTTCTGACATGCATGCACATACTCAACGCCAGCCCCAAAAGCAGCGTGGCGCCGTTCTCGTCATGGTCGTTTTATCGATGCTGGTTCTGTTGGCCCTCGTGGGGCTGATCGTCGACGGCGGCCTGGCCTACCTGGTCAAGGCGCGCCTGAACGCCGCCGTCGACTCCGCCGCCCTGGCCGGCGCGCGCGCCGTCCCGGCCGGGAAGAACCAGACCGACCAGATCGCCAGCGCCAAGCAGGCCGCGGCCACGTTCTTCGCCGCGAACATTCCCGAGAACTACCTGATGTCGCGTCCCAAGCTGCTCAGTACCGGCGTCGTCTTCAACAAGGGCCAGGTGACCGTCGACGTGCATGCCGAGGCGCGGATGCCGGTATCGGTCATGCAGCTGATGGGGTTCACGGCGCTCAATCCGGTGGCGTATGCCCAGACCATCCGCAAGGACCTGGACATGGCTTTTGTGGTCGATACGTCGGGTTCGCTGTCAACCGTGGCCGACGAGGTACGGGCGTCGGCAAAGATTTTTCTCAACAAGTTCAACGTGACCCAGGACCGGGTGGGGTTGATCCACTTCGCCTCCGGTGCCGAAGTCGACAACCCGATCGACGCCGAGCGGCGTGGCTTCGACCGCAGCGCCATGCTGGCCAAAATCGACGGCTTCAAGTTCGAAGGCAACACGGCATCGGTCGAGGGCATGTGGCATGCACGCAATGAGCTCAACAAGATTCCGCTGCTTGCGCGCTCCAGCCTGCGCGTGATCGTTTTTTTCTCGGATGGGGCACCGACGGCGTTCGGTTCCTCCCTGAAGTTCAACAACCCTGCGAATTGTGCCAGACCCGGCGTGCTTGCCCACAACGACGCGGCGCCCAGCGGCCTGTACGAGCTCGGCACGGAAAACAAGTCGATCGGCGGTGGTTGCAATGTCGTGAGCAACAGCAGGATCAAGACCACGGTCAAGGGTTTGCCTGACTGGTACGATGCGCACGACAACAAAAAAGAATTCCGGATCGTGACGGCCGGACCGCGCGAGGTGACTGCCAGCCTGGACAACGGCACGGACGCTTGGAAGAACATCACCCGCGCTGCGCGCAACCTCCCGGAAGCCGTGGCAGCCAAGGCGCGCGACGAAGGCATCTATGTGTTCACGCTGGGCATGGGGCAGCTCAAGAGCAAGACCGGTTTCGACAAAGAAGTCGGTGAGAACGTCCTCAAGTGCATGGCCAACGTGGCCGACGCCCCATCGCGCTGCTACAACCCGGACAAGCCGGTCGGCATGTACTGCTACGCTGCCACCCCGGCCGACCTGACGCCGTGCTTCTCGCGTCTGGCATCGGCGATCCTGCGCATCTCGAAATAAGGCGTCACGGCACCGGCGCCGCCAGTACCTCGCGGATGGCGGCGGCGACGATCTCCGGATGCGTGGCCTGCATCTGGTGCGAGGCATCGGCCACCACGGTCTTCGCTTTCGGGTACAGACCGTTCACGAAGCTCCGGGTCTCGTTGTCGAAGTTGAAGGCGCCGAAATCGACGGCGATCGCGGTCGCCGACACGGGCTTGTTCACCAGGCGGATGATGGGCTTGTCGTCGATGCGCGGCAGGGCGGCGACCATTTCGCCGGTCTCCCAGATGCTGTCGATCTCGTCGCGCACCGTGCGCGAGAAGAACAGCCATTTGCCGGCGCGGGTGTAGAGCGGAAATTCCTGCGGCCGCTTGACCACGCGCGGATACAGCGCATCGACCAGCACCAATCCCTTCACTTCCTCGGGATAGCGGCGCGCGAACAGCTGCATGTACAGGCCGCCGAGTGAATGGCCGACCAGCACATACGGCGGCTGCAAACCCTTGCGCCTGAGCGTGGCGCGCAACTGCTCGACGATGGTGGCGCCGTCGCGCGGGGCGCTCGTGGCTTCGCTGTTGGCATAGCCGGGGCGGTTGTAGGCGAACACGGTGGCGCTGTTCTTGACGCCATCGAGTACCTTGTCCCAGCCGGCGAGGGTGGCGCGCGAGCCGTTTTCGAAGACCACGGTTGCTTTTGCCGACGGGTTGCGGATGGTGAGCGTTTCGAGCTTGCGGCCCTCGACCGTGTCGGTGCGCGCCAGTTCGACGGCGGCCGGTACGGATGCGGTGACGAGGGCGAGCGTGCAGAAAGCGGTGCACAGGAGCGGGATGCGGGTGGCGGAGAGCGTCATGGTGTCGGTGTGCGGGTTGTGGAAACCGCATCCTCGACCCCGGCCGGCGCGTGGTCATGCCGATTGCGACGAACGGCAAGCGGGCGCGATGAATCGCCAGCAGGCGCGCCGATTTCTAGCATGCAGGCAATGTAGCGCTGGCATTTGGACGGCTATGCGAGCATGGAAATCACCCTCCAGTCAGCTCTACCTTGCCGAAAGGATTCACCCAATGAAGCACGACCAAGCGCCGCGCCGGGATTTCCTGCGCTATGTGGGTACGCTCGCCGCCCTGTCCGCTCCAGCGATGGGGGCCGCCGCGGCCGAGAAGGACCGCGTCACCTTCCCGCCGATCGAGACGAAAAGCGAAAAGCCCGAGAAGACCGAGCCGCCCGGCGACCCGATGAACGAGCGGGTCGGCATCGCCATCGTTGGCGTGGGCCGCATTTCGGTGAACGAGGTGCTGCCCGCTTTCGCGCAGAGCAAGCACACGAAACCGGTGGCGCTGGTGAGCGGCGACCGCGCCAAGGCACTGAAGATCGCGCGCCAGTACAACATCCCGGAAAGCGCGGTGCTCGACTACAAGGACTACGACAAGCTGGCAGGCATGCCGGAAGTGCAGGGCGTCTACATCGCGCTGCCGAACAGCATGCACGCCGAGTACACGATCCGCGCCGCGCGCGCCGGCAAGCACGTGCTGTGCGAAAAACCGATGGCCAATACCGTGGCCGAATGCCAGAGCATGATCGACGCCTGCAAGGGCGCCAAGCGCAGGCTGATGATCGCCTACCGCCGCCAGTACGCGCCGGTCGAGCGCACGCTGGTGAAGATGATCCGCGAGAAGAAGCTGGGCGAGCTGCGCGAGTTCGTGTCGTGCAATTCGCAGAACATGGGCGATCCCCAGCACTGGCGCCTGAAGCGCGCCCTGGCCGGCGGCGGCGCGCTGCCTGACGTGGGCCTGTACTGCATCAACGAGGCGCGCTTCCTGAGCGGCGAGGAGCCGGTGGAAGTGATCGGCCACACCTGGTCGACGCCCGGGGACGCGCGCTTCAAGGAGGTCGAGGAATCCTGCCAGTTCGTGCTGCGCTTCCCGAGCGGCTTCGTGGCCAGCTGCACCACCGGCTACGCCTCGCACAAGTCGCAGATGTTCCGCCTGAACGGCTCGACCGCGTTTGCGGAGATGAATCCCGCCTACGCCTACAACGGCAACAGGCTGCGCATCTCGCGCGTGGAAGGCGGCAAGGAGCAGGGCCAGGAGCAGACGTCCGAGATTCAGGTCGAGGAAGAGAACCAGTTCGCCAAGGAGCTCGACCACTTCGCCCAGTGCGTGCGGCAGGACAAGCAGCCGCACACGCCAGGGGAAGAGGGGCTGCAGGACCAGCGCATCATCGAGGCGATTTACGCGTCGGCGAAGAGCGGGCGGGCGGTGAAGCTGACGCCGCCGCCGGGCAAGACGCGCGGGCCGGAGCCGGAAGAAAAGGCCTGAGCCGCTTTATTCGGGATCGAAGCCGCGCACCGGGAAACCGGCATCACGCTGGATCCAGTTGCGCGGCGAGTATGCGGTTGCCGCATCGGTCGCATGCAGCGTGAACGCATGGCGCGATACGGGCGAGCGGTTCGGCGCGCTGTAGTGCGGCAGCAGGCCATGGAAGCAGACCAGGGTGCCGGCTTTCGCTTCCAGCGGCACGGCGGTACTGTCATCCGGCCACGGTGTGCTGTCCAGCTTTTCCATGTGGATGCGGTCGCCGTCGCGCAGGAAGCGCTCGCGCAGCGGACCGCGGTGGCCGCCCGGCTCGGCCCACAGGCAGCCGTTGTCGACGGTGGCGTCTTCCAGCGCGAACCAGAAGGTGGTGACGCTGATCGGGGTGGAGTCGAAGAAGGTCGCATCCTGGTGCCAGCGCACTTCGCCGCCGATGCCAGGTTGTTTAAAAATGTACATGGACTGCCAGACCTGCGGCCGCGTCAGCCCCAGGTCGCGCGCCACGGCGGCCAGCTTCGGGTCGCGCGTAAAACGTTCGAACACCGGGTCGAGGTCGTGCATGGCGTGGCCGATCTTGTTGATCGACAGCGCCTTGGCCTGGCGCAGCTGGCCGTCCGGGCCGAAAGCCTCCTCTTCGAAGAAGCAGCGCACCGTGTTGTCCGAGCCGAGGAACCAGTCGTCGCTGGCACGTTCCTGGTCGCGCGTGGTAAAGATCGCACGCGATTCGCTGGGGTCGAAGGCGTCGACGATTTCTTCCGCACGCTGGCGCAATGCCGCGATCTCATCGAGGGACTTGAAGTTGGGAAGGACGATGAAGCCGTCGCGCTCGAAGCCGGCGCGCTGTTCGGGTGTCAGCATGGTGGGTACAGGGTTGGTTGGGCGCAGGCGCGGATTCAAGTCGACACTGGCCGCACGTTATCGAGCGTGAACGTAAAGGCGGTGCGGCCGGCGCTGGAGGTGACGTCGATCTTGCCGCCGTGCGCACGCGCGATCTGGTCGACGATGTACAGGCCGAGGCCGAGTCCTTCGCTGCCCGGGCGCGAGGTGGCGCGCCAGTAGGGCTTGAACAGCTGGGCGATGACTTCCGGCGGCAGTTCCTGGCCTTCGTTCGATACCGACAGCACGAACTTGCCGTCCTCGTGGCGCGCGTCGATGTGGACCGGCGTGCCGGCATTTCCATGGACCAGCGCGTTCGCCAGCAGGTTCGACAGCAACTGGGCCAGGCGCTCGGGGTCGCAATCCAGGCACAGCAGGTCGGGGATGGAGGCGGCGATCACGCGCTCCGGGTGCAGGCCGCGCATTTCGTCGATCACCTGTTCCAGCGTCAGGTGCACGCTGTCGTGGCGGCGCAGCTTCAGGCGGATGCCGCTGCCCATGCGTCCGCGCGTGAAGTCCATGACGTCGTCGACCAGCGAGGCCATGCGCCGCGCGCTGCGGCGGATGCGTTCGACCACGGGCAGCAGCGCCGGGTCGGCCACCTTCAGCGCCAGCAAGTCGGCGCCCAGCGCGATCGAGCCGAGCGGGGTGCGCAGGTCGTGGCCCAGCACCGCAATGAACTGCTCGCGCAGTTCGGCGGTCTCGCGTTCCGACGACAGGTCCGAGCGGGCGGCCTGCTGGCGGTTCTCGGCGTCGAGCTGCTTGGAGATCAGTTCGGCAAACAGGTGCAGGGTCGAGACGGTGACCGGGTCGGATAGCTTGATCGGTTTCGGGTCGAGCCCGCACAGGGTGCCGAAATAGCGGCCGTCGGTGCGGAACACGGGAATCGAAAAATAGCTTTGGAAGCCGTAGATGCGCGGCGTGTGGTGGCCGGCGTACTGGGTGCTCTCGGCCACGTGGTCGATGATGACCGAACGGCCGGTGTCGCGCACTTCCTCGCACAGCGTGGTCGTGACATCGAGTTCGTCGCCCGGTTTCAGGCCGAATTCGAGCTTGTCGAGCACGGCGCAGGTGATCCAGGCGTCGTTGGTGACGTGGGCGATGCAGACGAAGCCCAGGCCGGTCATGGCGGCCACGGTTTCCAGGATCTTCGGCACGGCGCCGATGGCCTGGATTTCGTCCACGCTCTTGCGAAGGTCTACTGCCATGCGCTTCCCCGGCGGGTAAATGTGTTAACCCGGGATTCTAACACCGTCGTGCAACGGGCCGACGGTCCAGGCGCCGTCGGCATACACGCGTTCGTCGCCTAGATACACGGCATCGGTGACCACGAACACGTCGATGTGGTAGCGCGCATCCTTGCGCTTGAAGCCCGGCTTCGGGTACACGCCGTGCTTGGCGCCCAGCGACAGGTGGATGCCGCACATGCGTTCGTAGGTGCCGATGTCGTCCACGCGGCGTTCGCGCGTAAAGGCGCGGTTCATGCCGAAGCCGAGTTCGCGCACCCAGACTTCGCCTTCCTCCATGCGGATGTTGTCGAGCACCTGCTGGAAGGCCGGCGTCGCGTTCTCGGTGCCGACCACGCGGCCCTGTTCCACGATGATGGTCACCGGCGTCTCGGGCCGGTTCGAGCGGTAATTGGTATCGCCGAACACGTGGATCTGCGCGCGGCCGTTCACCGCTTCCAGGTCGAGCGCTTCGGTGAAGACTTCGCCGATCGGGAACTGGCCGCCGACGTTGTGCATCTCGCTGTAGTCGCCGATGTTCAGCTTGGCCGGCTCGAAGCCTGATGCGAACACCAGCTCCTCGCCGCCGCCGACCACGCGCCCCATCGGCGCGTTGTCGATCTTCGCCTTCAGGCCACGGCCCACGCCGCGGAAGTAGGCCGGTTCATAGGCCAGCGCCTCGATGTAGTGCTCGGACTGCGGCCCCGGCATGCGCGACAGGTGCACGTGCTCGATCACCTTCAGGCCCAGCTTGAACAGCTCGACGCGGATGCGGAAGGCCTCGAGGCGGAAGTTGGTCGACTGGATCAGCACCACCAGGTCCTTTGCCGACAGCGCGCGGAAACGTGCCAGTACATCTTCCGGCAGCGTGCTGTCGAAGTCGATGAAATCGGCATCCGGCAGGTTGCGCCGGTAGGCCTCGACCAGGGCGCGCGCCAGGCCGGTGCGTTCGTCGTAGACCACCAGTACGCGCTGCGCCGGGCCGTGCTCGATGGCGAAGCCGAGGATGTCGCGCAGGTGCGCGGTGGCGGCATCGATGGCGTGCGCGGGCAGGTCGGGCGAGGCGATGTCGGCGGAAGCGGGGAGGGAAGTCATGGCGTACGGCGTGAGGGCATGTCGGATGCCGTCCATTATACGGTTCTGGCCCAAAGTTCCCCTTAACAGAGCGTATCTTGATAACTGAGTTGATCCTTGAAGTACCGCCTCACGATACCGCCCGAATGGCGCGCCGTCGCGGCTATGGCAGCGTTATGATTTAGACAGACATCAATACTTGAATCACATGCATATTTCATTCGGCAGCGGAGCGCAATGACATACAGATGGGAAACGCCGTCCAGCATCTGGCTGGAGGACGAGAAGAGCGGACAGTTCGCGCTCGAGGCCACCGAGGGCCTGGGCCGCGTCGACTGGCAGGCGCATGCGCGCGGCCGGCTGCCCGATCTCGCCCATCTGCTCGGCGCCTCGCTGCCGGCGTCTTGCGCCTGCGCGCCGATCTATCCCGAAGGATTTGCGTTCTGTCCGACCTGCGGCCAGGCGCTGCACAAACTGGGTGGACGCGTGCTGCGCCAGCCCGACTGGTGGGGCGCATCCGGCGACCAGGCCTTGCCGCGCCACGTGCCGCATGGCTTGCCGGTGACCTCGCTGGCGCTGGGTGACAGCCTGGAAGAACGGCCGGCGGCGCCCGCGATCGGCCGCGCCGAGTTGTCGATGCCGGTGCCGCCGAACGCGCATTGCGTGTTTGCGGCGGCCACCTGGGGCTTTCCCGAACAGCGCCTGCTGGCCATTGCGCCGGCGCGCGGCGTGCTGCAATACTGGGACCCGCTGGCTCAGTTGTGGCACGTGATGGCGGCCGAGAACACGGTCAGCGAACTGCGTTTCAGCGCCGGCCAGTACGGCTGGCTGCCCGCCCTGAATCCGGCGCGCGGCGAAGTCGGCGTGGTGCCGCTTGATACCGGCCTGGCGCGGCTGTGGATCAACCCGGTCAACGACAGCTACCGCCTCGAAC
>Ga0308161_1004188_pt1 | contig 13352 bp, 13 predicted proteins | sample PhyFR2_FD_201034 | JGI IMG/M metagenome (GOLD analysis project Ga0308161, IMG submission 201034) | Phyllosphere microbial communities from UC Gill Tract Community Farm, Albany, California, United States - DLSLF.R2 | ecosystem: Host-associated > Plants > Phyllosphere > Unclassified | place: USA...
GGATGCTGGGCGCCAAGGAGCGCGAGGAGATCCTCTACGCGATCCTGCCGATGTTCCATGCCTTCGGCATGACCCTGTACCTGACTTTCGGCGTGAAGAAGCAGGGGCTACTGGTGCTCTTCCCGAAATTCGATGCCGAGATGATCCTCGATGCCTGGAAGAAGTCGCCGGCCACGGTGTACTGCGCCGTGCCACCGATCTACGAACGCACCGCGCTGGCAGCCAAGGAACGCGGCATGTCGCTGAAGAGCGCCAAGTACTGCATTTCCGGCGCCATGAACCTTCCGGACCACGTCGTGGAACTGTGGGAATCCATGTCCGGCGGACTGCTGGTCGAAGGCTACGGGATGACCGAATCATCGCCAGTGGCTTTGGGCAATCCATTCCATCCCAGCCGCCGCACCGGGACCATCGGCGTTCCCTTCCCGTCCACATTGATGAAAGTTGTCGAGGTGGACGACCCATCCAAGGAAGTAGCCCCGGGCGAAGCCGGGGAACTGCTGATCAAGGGCCCGCAGGTGTTCCAAGGCTATTGGAACAACCCGGAGGAGACCGCCAAGACCAAGACCGAAGATGGCTGGTTGCGCTCAGGCGATGTGGTCACCGTGGATGAAGACGGGTTCACCCAGGTGGTGGATCGCGCCAAGGAACTGATTATCACCGGCGGTTTCAACGTCTCGCCGACCGAAGTGGAAATTGCCTTGCGCCAGCATGCTGATGTGGTTGATGCCGCTGTCTTCGGCAAGCGATTGGCCCGCGGTGGCGAAATGGTAGTTGCCGCGGTGCAGCTTGAGCCAGGTGTCCAGCTTAATGAAGACGGTCTTCGTGCCCATTGCCGAGAACTGCTGGCCGCCTACAAGGTGCCCAAGCGCGTGGTGCAGGTGGAGGAACTGCCGCGTTCATTGCTCGGCAAGATCCTGCGCAAGCAGGTCAAAGATGAGCTGATCGAAAAGATCTAGGCTCTAGGCCCTCCCGGTCACCAGCCCCGATATTCTGCACAACTTGTGCAGGGTGTCGGGGCAGTTGCTTTTTCAGCCGCCGGTCTTGGACCTGGCACGACGGGAAGGCATCGCAGGCAGGCTCACGTCGGGATCAAGACGAGCAAATAGAATTTGCGATCTCAAGATACCGGTTCGCCTGAAGAAGCAACTTAAAAGTTGCGTAGATCAAGGAGTGGAATTATCATTTCAGCCATGGCAACCAAAACCAGCTGGCCTCATTTGTCGACTTCCGAAACGATCCGACAACGTGCGAAGAGCTTGTCCCAGTCTCATAGGCAGATGATTTCTGATCTGGTTGGCATCCGTATTGAGCGTGGCATGACGCAGGAGGATGTCGCCCTAATGCTTGGAGTGACACGCCAACGGGTGTCCAGGATGGAACAGTACGATTCAAATCCGCGCCTAGAAACGATCAGACGGTATGCCAATGCCGTTGGGGCGCGAATTGAATCCAGAGTGACCATTGATGAGTGGCATGAAAATCAGCATGAAGCCACAACTGCCCCATGAACGCGATGGTGATTCAAACCCATGAAACGCGCAAATATTGTCAGTTGCCCCTGCTGGAACTTCAGGACCTAACGCAATCTGGGCATTGCCGAGAGCAGCTGCTGCGTGTATTCCTGCTGGGGTGCTGTGAAAATAGTGGCCGTATCGCCCTGCTCGATGATCTTGCCCTGATGCATGACCGCTACGGAGTCACTCATGTGCTCGATGACCGAAAGATCATGGCTGATGAACAGATAGCTGGTGCCGGTCTCCAGCTGCATCCGGTCTAGGAGATCCAGTACGGTGGCCTGGATGGAGACGTCCAAAGCAGACACCGGCTCATCGAGAACCAGCACCGAAGGCTTCGGCGCCAAAGCACGTGCAATGGCCAAGCGCTGCCGTTGGCCGCCAGAGAGCTCACGCGGGGAACGCGAAAGCAGATCACTGGAAAGCTCCACTTGTTCCAGCAGTTGCGTCACCTCCTGGCGGTAACTCTCTACTCGCTTCGTTTTGCCGCGGCTCAGGGCATCGGCCAGCAGCTGTCCCACAGAATAGCGCGGATCAAAGGAGCCCAACGGGTTCTGGTAGATCGCACCCATCTGCTCGCGCAGCTTTCGGCGCTCCGATTCGGTCGTGGGCGTAAAGCACTCGCCGAGCAGGTCAACGGTTCCCGAATCCGGTTTCTGCAAACCGAGCACCATGCGCGCTGTAGTGGTCTTCCCGGAACCGGATTCACCCACGATGCCCAGGGTTTTTCCCTGCGGCAACTCGAAACTCACCGTGTCCACAGCCATCTGTTTGCCGAAGCTTTTCGACAGGCCAGTAGCCGACAGAGCCAGGGGAGCAGTGGGGAGATCCGTTACTGGAGCTGCTGGCAGCGGCGAGCTCGTTGCCGAGAGCGACGTAAAGCGAGGGACGCCGGATGGCACCGCCCTCAGGAGCTTGCGGGTGTAGTCATGCTGCGGGTGGTTCAGGACTTGTGCAGCGGGACCTGCCTCAACGATTTCGCCCTGGCGCATTACCGCGATGTCATCGGCAAGGTGGGCTACCTGCGCCAGATCGTGGCTGATCATCAGCACGCCCCGGCCTTGATCCTTCAACTCCCGCAGCTGCGAGAGAACCAGTGCGGTGAGTTGCGAGTCCAAGGCCGTGGTCGCTTCGTCGGCAATTACCACTTGGGGGTTGCCGGCCAGGGCCTGGGCGATGAGCGCGCGTTGGCGCATGCCGCCGGACAGCTCGGTGGAACGCTGCTTGGCGCGCAGTTCGGGGTGGGGCATGCGCACCGATTCCAAAACTTCGTGGACGCGCTGCTTGCGCTCTGATCGGGACAGTAAGCTATGTTCTTTGAGCCCGTCAGCGATTTCTCGTCCCACCGGGCGCAGGGGATCCAGGGCCATCAAGGCATCCTGCAAAATCATGGAAATAGAATTGCCGCGGATCTTCTGCCACGCCCGGTCATTGAAGCCCAACGCATCCTGGCCGCAAATGCCCAGTTCGCTGGCGTTGACAGTTCCGCCGGACAGGCCCAGGAGGCTGCGAGCGGTCACGGATTTCCCTGACCCGGATTCGCCCACCAATGCCAGAACGCGGCCGGCGCTGAGCGTGAATGAAATGTTCTTGACCGCTGGCGATCCTTCGAAGCTCACCGAAAGATCCTTAACGGTAATGAGCGTCTTCTCGCTCATAGCGACTTCACCTTTCCGCCCAGGGCACGGCCGATCACGGTGGCAGAGACTGCGACAGCCACGATGGCCAAACCAGGGAACAGGCTCATCCACCATGCCAGATGCAGGTAGGTGCGCCCAGCCGAGAGCATGGCACCCCATTCCGGAGCCGGAGGTGGAGTTCCCAACCCGAGGAAGGATAATGCGGCAGCCCAGATCACGGCTTGCCCGATGCCCAGGGTGACCAGTGCCAGCAGCGGCTTGAGCGCATTGGGAATCAAGTGGTTCTTTACCTTGAGCCAGGTGCCGCGCCCAAGCACCGTGGCAGCTTCCAGCATCTCGGAATTCTTCAGGCTGCGGATTTGGCTGCGCACCAGTCGCGCGTACCCGGGGGCCGTGGAGAGCCCGACTGCGACAATGGCCGGGCCAACGCCTGGACCGGTGAAAGCGATGATCAGCAAGGCCATCAGCAGCGAAGGAATCGCGTAGAGCGCTTCGAGCACGCGAAGGATGATCTCATCAAGCCACCGGGGAGATAGTGCGGCAATCGTGCCCAAGATGATGGCCAGACCCATGCCCAGGGCGGTGGCGGCCAAGCCGATGGACAACGAGTCCCCGGCGCCGTGGATGACGCGGGTGTAGATATCCCGCCCCGACTCATCGGTTCCGAAGAAGTGCGCCAGACCAGGCTTCTGGAAGGCCTGGGTGGGATTGATGGCTAGCGGATCCGAGGGAGCCAGAAGCGAAGGAGCCACGGCCATCAGCAGCCACAGTGCGACCACGAGGACAGAGAGGATCTTTGCGGTGCGGCTCATCGCTGATCACCTGCCGGGTTGATGATCCGCTCCAGCCCCTCAGCCAGGGCCATCACCAGGATGTAGACCAGTGCGGAGAACAGGGCGATGCCGGTAACCATCGGGATGTCGCGGGCCAGGACTGCGGAGAGCAGGGACCGGCCAAGGCCGGGGCGGGCGAAGATCGCTTCAACGACCACTGCTCCGGATAGGAGTGAGGAGAAGGCCCACCCGGTCAGGCTCAGGGCAGGCAGCGCCGCGTGGCGCAGCCCGTGGCGCCAGAAGAGCTTGAGCCGGCTCTCGCCGCGGGCCCGGGCAGCCAGGGCGAACTGGCTTCCCATTGCCTCGGCGAGGGAATCGCGCATCAGCTGGGTGAGGAATCCCGCCAGCGGCAAGGCCAGGGTCAAGACCGGAAGGACCAAGCCTTGGGCGGAGCCGTTGTCTACCGCAGGCAGCCAGCCCAGCGCCGAGGAGAAGAGCATGATCAGCACCGCTCCGAGCCAGAAATGCGGGACAGCGGCGGCGATGATTTCCAAGAGATTGCCCAGCCAGCTGCCAAAGCGGTTGGAACGGGTGGCAGCGGCAGCAAAGCACAGCGCCATCAGCCAGGCAGCAGCCAAAGCCAGCAGCGAGAGCCACAAGGTATTGGGCAGGACCTCGCCCATGACCTGGGTGACCGGCTGCTTCAGGGAATAAGAGGTTCCGAAATCCAGTGTGATCAGCTTGCCCAGATACAACACGTACTGGGCGAGGACCGGCTGGTCCAGAGCATACTCGGCACGGGCGGCGGCCAGGGCTTCGGCGGATGCCTGCGAGCCCGGGCCGCCCATGATCGCTTCGGCTGGGTCACCGGGAATCAGCCGGATGGCGATGAAGATGGCGGTTGCCACCAGCCATAACACCACCAGTGCTCCACCGACCTTGCGCCCAGCCCAAGCGATTGTGCCCATCAAAGGCTACTGATCCAGGAAGGTATCGAAATAAACCGGGGAGGAAACCGCGGTGGTGGTGCCGATGCCGTGCACATTCTTGCCGTACAGGAAGTGGTTCTGCTGATCGTACAGCGGCAGCACGTAGTAGCCTTCCAGCACGATCTTCTGCGCCTGCTCGTAGAGCGAGGCGCGCTGTGCCTCGTCTTCGGTCTCTTCGGCTTCGGTGAGCAGCTTGTCGAGCTTCTCGTTCTTCACCTGGGCGTTGTTGGCAAAGTAGCCCGAAGGTGCAGGAACCGTGGAGTCGGAGTGGTAGAGCACGCGCAGCACCGAAGGCCCGACCTTGGTGTATGGCGCGGAAACCAGGTTGTACTCGTGCTTGGCCAGCGCGCCGTACCAGCTGGAGAGATCCAGCAGGTCGATCTTCACTTCAAAGCCTACGGCCTTGGCTTGGGCCTGGAACTGCTCGAAGAGCGATTGCTCAGCCGGAACCGACTGGTTGGTGGAGACCGGGAAGCGCAGGCTCAGGCGCTTGCCGTCCTTCACGCGGTAGCCCTCGGCATCGCGTTCGCTCCAGCCGGCTTCATCAAGCAGCTGGTTGGCCTTGGCGGTGTCGGTGGTGAACAGCGATTCATCCGAGTAGGCCAGTGGCTCCACCGACGAGAGCAGCGAGTTGCTGCGCTTGGCGGTGCCGAAGAACAGCGCGGATACGCCGGTATTGGCGTCGACAGCGCGGATGAAGGCTTCACGCACCTTCACATCGTTGAACGGCACCTTGGAGCTGTTGAGCTCAATGCGGTTCGAGGAGCCTGGACGCGGGGCATCGAGGTGTCCCAGTCCGGCGTCGGCAGCCGATGAGATGGTGTCCGGCTGGGCGTTGTCGATGACATCGACTTCGCCGGACTGCAGGGCTGCATAGCGGGTGGCGGCTTCGGGGATGAATCGCCAGGTGATGCCATCAAGGTAGGCGGTGCTGCTGGCGCGTTCGCCATTGGCGACCGGCAGGACGTAGTCTTCGTTGCGTACCAGGTTCACGGCCTTCTGGTGCTCCCACGACTTGACCTTAAAAGGGCCGGTGCCCACCGGACCGGCGCAGTTTGTGGCCTGGTCGCGTTCCAGGGCCTTGGGGGATTCGATGGCGGTCCATGGCATGGACAGCGATTCGAGCAGCGCGTTGTCTGGAGCCGAAAGCTTCAGGACGGCGGTGAGCTCGTCTTTGACATCGATGCTCACGACCTTGCCCACGGCGAGGTAGCCGGTGGAGGACGCGGTGTTCGGATCCTTGAGGTGCTTGATATTCGCCTTGATGGCTTCAGCGGTGAGCTTGGTGCCATCGGTGAAGGTGATGCCATCACGCAGCTTGATGGTGCGGGTCAGCCCATCCTTGGAGACCTCGGTGCTCTCAGCCAGCCAAGGGATGATCTGACCGTTGGCATCCTTGGTGAATAGCGATTCCAAGTACTGGCTGGCTACCAGAGCTTGCGGGTAGTTGCCGCCCACATGCGGGTCCAGGCAGCTGGGTTCAGCATCTCCCGAGGCATAGACCATGGTTCCGCCGGTGACCGGTTCTTTGCTTTGCGCGGTGGAATCGGTGCTGCCGGTTGAGGAGCAGCCGGCAATCAGTGCGCCGATGATCGGCAAGGCGAGAGCGCCGGCCAGGATACGCGAAGAGCGCGAGTTGCGTTGCATGGGAAGTAACTTACCTCGGTGTGCTAGTGGAATGACCACTCCAACTTTAGCCATGTACAGTGCATTCGTCAGATCGGCGCCGTGGGGCGCGGATCTGGCGAATGCATTGCACTGTGGCAGGCGGCGGGTTTCTACTTTTCGCTGGCTACAGTCAGGCGACGGTTTTCGTGGGCCGGGGTCTCGATTTCGTCGAGGATCGCTACGGCGAAGTCCTGGCTGGAAACGAAGTCGCCGGCTGGCGAATCGGTGCCCTGGGTGTAGCTTCCGGTGCGGCGGCCCGGTGCAATCTCCGGTGCCGGTGCGACGACGGTCCAGGTGATTCCGGAGACCGAGGTGAACATGTCGTAGACGGCGGCAGCGGTTTCAGCTTCCGCGCGGTAGGCATCTGGGAAGCCAGGGGCGTCGAGCAGGCGAACGCCGTTGACTTCGGTAGCGCCGGCGCCGCCGATAACGATCAGGCGGGCAGGGGTGAGGGTTTCGGTGATCTCTTCGAAGGCGTCCAGGTATTCCTGGTGGTCGCCACCGGTGCGCGATGGTGGAACGGAGATGACGATGACGTCATTGTTCTTGCCCAGGTCGCGGTAGGTCGCGGCGTCATTCAGTTCGGCTTTGACGGCCGTGGTGCCGGCGACCTCGGTGCCCGAACGGGTTACCGAAGTGACTTCGTGTCCGCGGGAAATGGCTTCTGCAACAACTTCAGTGCCGACCATGCCGGTGGCTCCGTAAACTGCGATCTTCATGGTGATTCTCCTGTTGATTGGTGGGCGTACAGGACGATGATATCCTTTGGATACTGACTACTACAACGAAACTAGGTTTCCTAATGGATAGCCATGAGACTTTCAACGTCTTCGTGCAAAACTGTCCTTCACGTGAAATTATGCAGCGCTTAGGGGATAAATGGACACCGCTGGTGCTTCTGACCCTAGCTGACGGGCCGTTACGTTTCTCCGGGTTACGCCAGCTCATCGGCAGTGTCACCCCGAAAGTGCTCACCAGCACCCTGCGCACCCTTGAACGTGACGGGCTGGTGCAACGCACCGTGTACGCGCAGGTCCCGGTCCGCGTGGACTACGAGCTCACCGACATCGGCCACAGCCTCTTGGGCCCGATGGAAATACTGCGCAAGTGGTCCGAGAGCCACGCATCCAAGGTGCTCCAAGCGCGAGACGAGTTCGATGCCCGCGATGATCTGATCCGTAGCTGACCTCGTCCTTGAGTTGTCGCCCAAGTCACATAGACTGTGCTCACATAGAGCAATAACGGGCAAAGGAGCCGGTGGTGTTTGAAATAAGCGACGACCAGAAATCGCTGATCGGCATGGTCCATGATTTCGCGGAAACCAAGATCGCACCGATGGCCCAAAAATGGGATGAAGAGCAGCATTTCCCCATCGACGTCCTCGCCCAGGCCGGGCAACTGGGCATGGGCGGCATTTATGCCTCGGAGGAGCACGGAGGCTCGGCGCTCACCCGCAGCGACGCGGTCCTGGTCTTCGAGGAACTGGCCAAGGCAGACCCCACCTTGGCCGCCTACATTTCCATCCACAACATGGTGGTGTGGATGGTCGATAGCTTCGGCAACGATGAACAGCGCGCAAAATGGCTGCCGGACTTGATCAGCATGGAACAGCTCGGCTCCTACTGCCTGACCGAACCGGGGATCGGCTCCGACGCCGCGGCCCTGAGCACCCGCGCCCGCAAAGACGGCAACGAATACGTGCTCAGCGGTGTTAAGCAATTCATCTCGGGAGCCGGAAGTTCCGGACTCTACATCGTCATGGCCCGCACCGCGGATACCGGCGCCCGTGGCATCAGCGCCTTCCTGGTTCCAGCGGATCTGCCGGGACTGAGCTTCGGTGCAAATGAGAAGAAGATGGGCTGGAAGGCGCAGCCCACGCGCCAGGTCATCATGGAAGGCGTGCGCATTCCCGCCGAAAACCTGCTGGGCGAGGAAGGCCAAGGATTCTCCATGGCCATGAAAGCCCTGAACGGCGGGCGATTGAATATCGCCGCCTGCTCACTGGGCGGCGGCCAGCTGGCACTGGAAAAATCGGCCGCGTACCTCAAGGAACGCCAGGCTTTCGGCGGCCCGCTGGCCAAGCAGGAAGCGCTGGTCTTCAAGCTCGCCGACATGGATATGGAACTCGAAGCGGCGCGGTCACTGCTGCGTCGCGCGGCCAGCGCATTGGATGCCAAAAGCCCCGATATGGTCCGCCTGTGCGCCATGGCCAAGAAGGTTGCCACCGATGCCGGATTCAACGTGGCCAATAGCGCCATCCAATTGCACGGAGGCTATGGGTACCTTGCGGACTACGGCATGGAGAAGATCTTCCGTGATCTGCGAGTGCACCAGATCCTGGAAGGAACCAACGAGATCATGTCCCTGATTGTCGGGCGCAGCCTGCTCGATAACTGAGCAGGAATCAGGAACCTGGTGTGCCGATTTCGCTGGCGCGCACCGGGTGCGCGGAATGGGAATCGCGGGGGTCTGGATGCACCGCGGTGATCACCGCATCATTGGCGATAATGGCCTGCACTGTTCCCAGCTCCATGGCATCAAGCAGGGTCCGCTGGGTTGGGCGCATCATCTTCAGCTCGCCGCGTTCAAGCGCCGCAAAGAGCTCTTGCGGCTTGGCCCAGTCAGAGCGCACGGCTTCGGTGGTCTGGTGCGCAGGTTCCTGATTCGCAGCCAGCGCCGCGACAAAAAAGTAGGTATCGAACCGGCGCGGGAAGCCTTCGGGAGTCACCCAATTGGCCCACGGGAAGAGCTGGCCGGGGTCGAGGACCAATCCGGTTTCCTCGAACACCTCGCGCAGGGCGGCGGCCAGGATTTCTCCGGCCTTCTGCTGGGCGCTGGCTTCGCCCTGATCCCACACGGAGGTACGCGCCCAGCGTTCGGCGTGAGTCCTGGTGATCATCGGATCCAGCTGGCCGCTGCCGGCCGTTTCGCTGTCCTTGGGATCAACCCTGCCCCCGGGATAAACCACCATGCCAGCGGCAAAATCCATGGTGGCTACGCGATGCTGGACAAAAACCTCAAAGCCTTCAGCGCTTTCGCGCAGTATCAGGACACTGGCTGCGCGCCGGATTGGAACCGCAGGCGCTGGCTGGGGACTGGATTCGCTCATGTCCACCAGTATGGCCGGATCAGCGGCGGCCGTCCAAGGCTCCAACGTCCTCATGCAGAGACAGTGCCGCGAGCGGGCACATCTTCACCGCCTCGCGGGCTGCCTCCAGCTGGTCGCCATCCACGTGGACTTTGCCGTTCCCGGCAGCTCGGCCATCCTGGGCCAGCGGGTAGCCCCAGGGGTCGCTGTCCAGGGCACCGGCCAGCAGTTCAATGCACAATCCCCGGCCCTGGCAACGGGTCCAATTGATATTCAGTTCCGCGCTCATTGATGCTCCTGGCTGTTGTGGTGGCAGGTGCCGGACAGGTGTGCCGATACCTCGTCATCAAAAACCTGCAGGGCGCTGATGGCCAAGCGGGCCGAGGCGTCGGGATGATGGCAAGAGCCCCGTCCTGCCACCAGCGCGCCCAGACGGTGGACCTGTTCGGGTAGCTCGGGGTCGGTGGAGCGCTGGGCGAGCGCTTGGAAATCGCGAGCCAAGGTCGGCAGCCCATGAAGGCAGGGGCCGCACTGGCGGGCCGACGAGCGCGCCAGATAGTCGATGATCTGCGAGGACCGCGCCAAGGGGCAGATATCGTGGCGCACTACTTCGATGACTCCGGCACCGGCGGCCAGGGCTGCCGGATGGTGGCGATCATCGTTTGCGGCCGATAACGCCACGCCAAGATCTTTGGTCCATTGGCCGTGGTATCCGCCGACGAGCACCGCCTGGATGCTGGCCGCTGAGATCTGCAGCTGTTCAAGAACCAGCGAGAGGTCGCTGGACCCATGGACCTCGTGAACCTGGTAGCGGCCCTGGTCGTGAACGGTTAGCAGGCGGCTTCCCGGATCCGCGGCGGTGCCCGCAGTGCGGAACCATGCCGAGGAGTATCTGGCGATGAGGGCCAAATGCGCCAAGGTCTCCACGTTGACCAGCAAGGTCGGTGCTCCTGCCAAACCGGCGTCGCTCAGGTGCCCGGAAGGATGCCGAGGCAGGGACGGGCCGCCTTCCATGGACGAAATCACCGCAGTGGCTTGGCCGGCCAGGAAGTGCGAATCCGTGGCGTGTAATGCCACCGAGGTTTCGCCGCGTTCGGCCAGCGCATCAAGCAGTCGCGGATGCAGGCCGGGTTTCGCCGCGATGTAGCTCTCGCGCGCCCCGAGGATTCGCGCTGTGAGCAGCAGGCCGTCCAGAACCAGATGGGGTGCGTGGTCCAGCAGCAGCTGATCCTTGAAACTCAGGGGCTCGCCTTCTGAACCATTGCCAATGACAACTGGTGCTCGCCGGGTGCGGGCGGCCGCTCTTTGCACCGCGGCGATCTTCCGCGCAGTAGGGAAGGCGCCGCCGCCGCGGCCTGCCAGTCCCGAAGCCTCCCATTCGGACAGGATCTGCTGGTCGGAAGAATCCTGGGGCAGCGGGCCAAAGCAGGCAAGGTGTTCGGCCCAGTGTGCGTCGGGGCCCGCCGCGAGCAATCGCGGTTCTTCGAGGACCCCTCGGTACACGGTGGGGATGTTGGTGGTGGTCATGGTTGCACTCCTTCACGGGCCAATCGACGGGTGGACGCATGGTTCGCATAATTTGCGCTCAGCCGCCAGATACCGGCGACCATAACAAGTGCGATCGAAACAATGGTGATGGCGCGGTACCACAAGGTGCCGGCGTCTGAGCCGTTGCCCAGCCCGTGAGCCACGGCAATCGGCCACAACAGGTAGGACGCGAGGTGGATGCCCCGGAATACCGGTTGGCTCAGGCGCTGTCGCAGCAGCCCGGTCAGTGCCACGGCAACCATCAGCAGCAGTCCGACGGTTCCCAGCCCCTGCCAGAATGGTCGATACTCGCCGAGGAAGGGTATGAGCAGGTCGATCAGGTGTACCCGGGCGTAGGAATCCGCCAGCAGTGCTATGACGTGCAGGACGGTAAAGAGCACTGCGAGCAGCGAAAGGCTTCGGTGGAGCAGGCTCTGGGTGTAGCGGGAGAGTGCGCCGAAGGACCGGCCGGAACGAGTAATGATTCCCAGCAGCAGTGAACCGGTCAGCAGACACAGGCTGATGATGCCGCTGGTGCGCGCGATGGACCAGAAGAGTTCATCCATGGGCGCTCACGCTCCTTGGATCATGAGTCGGTGCCGGCCATCGGGAGGTATGCTGCACGGTGCCGTCGAGGCTGACCAAGCGCGCTGGCAGGTTCAAGGATTCAAGCCAATCCAGCGCCTTGCCTCCGCGCACGATACCTGCGGTCGTATAGGTGTTGGCCGCAAGGCAGGTTGGCGCGGCGACGGTGATGCTGGAATGGACCGGGTGTGCCGGTAGCCCGAAAGCCGGATCTAGGATGTGGTGCATGGCCAACCCGCGGTGGCTCCAGCGCCGCTTGCTTGTGCTGGAAGTAGCCACAGCGAATCCGGATTGCAGGCAGACTTCTTGCCACGGATCGGTATCGGTGTCCTGTACGAGCACCTGCCAGTGTTCCTTGGCACTGCCGGCGGTAGCGATGTCACCTCCGAGGCTGACTAGGACGGAGGTGCCCAGTTGGTCGGCCACCCTCGCTGCGGCCCAGTCAGCTGCCATGGCCTTGGCGGTGGCTCCCAGATCCAAGGCAGTGCCCGCGGGCAGGGTCAGCCGGGTGCCGTCCAACTGTATGTGCGGCCACAAGATCGGGCGCAAGGGGCGCTGGGTGATGCTCACACCCTTGAGGGTCGTTTCGGGAAGCTGGGCGAAATCGCGGTCATAGCCCAGATTGACCAGTTCGCCGCCGAGCAGCGGATCAACATCTCCGTCGCTGTCCCGGGCTGCCTGCAGGGCGCCTTCGATGAGCAATGCCAGTGTGGAGGAGATGGCGGTATTCTTGGCGCCACTGCGGGCTAGCCGCATCACTTCTGAATCGGGGCGGAAGCGGCTGCAGGCCAGTTCAACGTCGGCCAGGACCGAATCGACAATCGACCGGGCGACCTCGATCTGATGCCCGTCTTCGACGGTCATGGCCGCGTTCAGTCCCCAGATCTCCCAGGTAGTTTTCCCGCTCATGACCTAGGACCCCGACGATCTTCCGCTGACCGAGCCCCCGGATCCCGGTGATACAGGTGAGACTTCGTCAGCACTCGAGTCCGAGCTGGTCCCTGAATCCCAATCCGTGCTTGAATCCGTGGTCGAATCGGTGTCTGTTTCCTGGCTTTGGGTGGTGTCCTGAGACTGGGAGGTCGAAGTATCGGCGCTGTTGTTTTCGGTGGTGGACAGGACGGTTTCGGTTTGGACAGATTCATCGTTTTGAGTGGTGGTGACCGCTGCGCCAATACCGATCACAGCGACGCTCGAGGCGGCGACAGCTGCAGTGATCCGTCTTGACGTTCGACGTTGCCGGTTGAGGGGATTCATGATGGCCCTTTTCAAATATCAGTGGGGGTGGCGGTTATTTGATATTCCCAAGGCATTCTTTGACCATGCCCTGCCATTTGTAGCTAGAGCCTTTGAATATTTGCGCGGGTCCCTGCTGAACGGGACCACTAGCTGTGCATGAACGCACACTGACCTGCGGAATCTGCACAGTGCGAATCGTTGACCCGTGTCGGGAACTGGCCATAACTTTGCAGTAAACACCCGAGGTTCGGGTGTTTACCGCAATGGCGCGCATGAAGGGATATCACCGGCCATGACTCAAGAATCAGAACTGCCAACGAGCACCA